>Ga0172373_10002234_pt1 | contig 30023 bp, 20 predicted proteins | sample Lak10m_2_FD_114546 | JGI IMG/M metagenome (GOLD analysis project Ga0172373, IMG submission 114546) | Freshwater microbial communities from Kabuno Bay, South-Kivu, Congo - kab_092012_10m | ecosystem: Environmental > Aquatic > Freshwater > Lake | place: Democratic Republic of the Congo...
TCGGGACGACCTTTTGACCCTGCTTATCTGTCCGCAACTGTATCTTCTGCTTGACATTTAACACGGTATCTCTCCCAACCGCTGAGTACAGCTAGGAGAGGGGAGGAAGACAATACATGCCGTATCTGCTTGTCTTGCTCCCTTCGCCTTGAGGGAGCAGGGCTGGGGATGAGTGTCATTCGCCGCCCCCACTTGAACTGTTTGCGATAAAACAACGAATCTTTTGTACAATGAAGGGGTGCGCGTTGGTCGCACCGTTCTGATCGTTTTAACGCGAGTATTCGTCCATGACAGCCACCGTACCCCTCAACAGCCTGCTCATCCCCGACCCGCACCCCACCCGTTCGGATGCGGTCAAAAACCACGCTCTGCTGCTGGAAACGGCGGCGGCGCTGTTCGCGGCGCAGGGCGTGGACGCGGTTTCGATGACGGCCATCGCAGAGGCGGCGGGCGTGGGCAAAGGCACGCTGTACCGCCATTTTGAGAACAAAACCGAGCTGTGTCAGGCGCTGCTGGATGCCGACCAGCGCAGTTTGCAGGAGCGCACCTTGCTCCGCCTGCGCGACACGTCGGACGTGCTGGCGAACCTGTGCTGGTTTCTGGGCGAGGCGCTGGGTTTCGTGGAACGCAACGCACAGTTTTTGTGCGTCTCGACGGGCGTGGTCGAGTCGTTGCAGCAGCCGGCGCACTGGTGGTGGCGGCAGACGATACGCGGCCTGCTGATGCAACTTGGTGCGGCGGGCGATCTGGATTACCTCGCGGACACGCTCTATGTTCTGCTGGATGTGCATACGGTGTACTTCCTGCGGCAGGTGCGCGGCTATTCGTTCGAGCAGGTGCGCGGCGGCCTGCTAGACGCGGTTGAGCGGCTGGTGCTGCCCTGAAGCAGGCGCAATTGGATGATGGGGCAAACCCTCACCCTAAATCCCTCCGCATTCGCGTCAGGGCGAGCGACTTCAGACTCCCCTTTGCCATGAGGGAGAAGGGGGCAGGGGATGAGGGTCACGAAATACGCCCCCTGACGGCGCTGCGCTTCGGGGCGGCGCTGCTGGTGTTCCTCACCCACTACAGCGGCCTCCATTACGGTCATGCCGCCGAAGCGTGGCAAAGCATCGTGATTGAAGGCCATGCCGGGGTGACGATCTTCTTCACGCTGTCCGGCTTTTTGCTGGCGCTGCGCTATTTCCCCGTCCTCGCGGAAGGGCGATTTTCGGCCTTCGATTATTTCCTGCGGCGCGGGGCGCGTATCCTGCCGCTGTACTGGGTGCTGATGGGACTCACGCTGCTGGTGGACGCGCTCACCCCGTACCAGACCTACACGCCCGCCCCTTTCATGAACTGGACGCTCACCCAATCCTATTTCAGCCAGATCGCCCTCAGTGGCATCATCGTGGCATGGTCGCTCTCGGTGGAAGAGTCGTTCTACCAGATCGCGCCGCTGATTCTGCGCTCGTGCGTACCGCATCGGAGTTCGCTGTGGGCGGTGCTGCGGACGCTGGCGCTATGGGCGGCGGCACTGTGGGGGACGGGGTGGTTGCTCACGCGATTGTCGCCCGCGCTCGGCCTGAATGCGCCTTACGGGTTCATGTTACGGGTTCATGGATAACCTGTTCGTGATGGCAGGGTATAGCGTGTTCGGGCGGGGAATTGATTTTTGCATCGGCATCTTCGCGGGGCTGCTGTACCTGCGTTACGGGCGCAAACTGTGGGCTGTCCCCCTTCCCGATGCGGTGGCGACGGCGCTGTTCGTCCTCGGCCTGCTGGGGCTGTTCGGGTTGCAAATGGTGATGAACGCGGCGGGCGGGCTGGAGGCGGCGTGGGGGCTGAACCCGTTGATCGCGTTCATGGCGGCCTGCCTGATTCTGTCGCTCACCCGCGCCAGCGCCCCCTTTTCTCGCCTCTTGAGTCTCCGCCTGCCGGTCTATCTGGGGCGCATCTCGTATGCGCTGTATCTGCTACAGGCGACTCCGCTGGCGGCGCTGGTGGTGGCGGCGATTCACCCGCAGCATGTACTGGCGTTGCCGTTCGTGCTGGTCAACCTGTGCCTGATGAGCGCGTTTTTCTACGAGGTGGTGGAGCGCCCCTGCCGTGCCGGGGTGTTGCGCTTGGGCGCGGCGGTCAAAGGGCGCTGGAGGCGGGCACATTGACCCGCCTCCGAACCGTTAGAGCCTGTGATCCACTCTGTTCACTTAAAATTCGGACATGGCTTGCCATATCCGCCTGTGCTGTCGTCAAAACGAAGCTGACAATCCCTACAAATCCCCGTATTTCTCCCCTCCCCTAGCTGTACTCAGCGGTCGGGAGAAGGGATGGGGTGAGGGCATTTCCCTATGCCGGACAGGTGCAAAGGAATTCCTTGCCGGGTATCGTGCCGCAGGTTGCGCCCAGTGTGCAGGGCGAGCTACAGGCAAACGGGTCAACAAAGGTGTTGACGCAGGTGGTGACATACGACGCGGTGGGCGGAATAGCTGTGCTGAAGAACTGGTCGCGCACAACAGAAGCACGGGCGCTGGTGCAGGCCAGTCGTCCGTCAATATAGGCCGACACATTCCACGCCATTGCGCCAGTGCCGCCCGGTGTGCCGCTGACGGAGGTATTGGGCGCGTTGGTCGAGTATTCGCCCACCTGCCCGCTGCCGTCATAGACGCGCACGGTGTAACTGGTCGCCCCGGCGATACCGTCCCAGTAGAACGTCACGTTGCCGCCCGGCATCCCGCCCAGTGGCGAGGTGGGGCGCAGGGTGCTGCACTCCGCCGGATTGCCCGCTTCGCCGGTGGTTGTGCCGCCGCCGCCGCCGCCGAGGGCGCGCACGATCTCCTGAATTTCTGCCTGCGTGGGGACGTGAATGGGGTAGTCCAGCAGTTCGGGCGGTATTTTTTCCAGCGTCTTGAGTTCGTCCAGTTCGTCCTGCGTCATCGGGCGCAGGCCGCCCCAGAAACTACGGAAACTGCTGGAGCGATCCGCGCCGCCGCAGTCCAGCGAACGGGCGGTGAAGCCCGTCGGCAGCGTGAGCGTGTCCTCGTTCACATCGGCTTGCCCATCCACCACGAAAAGCTGGCTCAGGTTGCAGACCAGATCATCGGGCAGATTCTTGCCGCCCAGTTCCGGGCGGAACTGCTTCATCAGTTCTTCGTCGTTCAGGATGTCGCGCAGGGTGAAGGGCAGGCTGCGGATGACGATGGTCGAGCCGATTTGCACGTCTGCGCCGTTGACGGTCAGGTTGACTTTCATCGTGTCCGGCCCCTGAATCATCAGCACATCCGGCGCTTGGTTGCAGTTGACCGATGACCCTATGCCCGTCGTCACATAGAACGCCTGCATGGGTGTCCGCAGGTCAGCGGTGATGACGGGTAGATTGTCGGCGGCATCCGGCGCGTTCACCAGACTGCGGTTAATCCACGCCGGCGACTCGTTGAACGGCACGCGCAGCCATTCGCCATCGGCGCTGCGCCCATCGGCGGGCAGCACGGTGCTGTCGGGTACGCTGCCGAGGACGTTGGCGCGGGTACTGGGGGCGCTGCGGATATTCACGTTGCCGATGGCGCTCACATCCACGCCGTCGGCGGGTGTGAAGGCATCGGTTGGCGATACATCATTTCGTATCTGCGCATCGCCTAGCAGCACGAACGTTACCGCTTGACCGGGTAGCGAGTTGGGGACGTTGGCCTGTACCTTCATCACCGCCACGCCCCATGTGTTGTTGACGGTATCCAGCGGGGTAGAAGTAAGAGTGTCCACGATATTCAGCGGCGTGCGGTCGCTGACCTTGCTGAAATAGTCGTCGGCCTGCGCTTCGTTGAAGGTCGCGCCTAGCTTGTTGAAGCCGTAGCAGGCGCTATTGCGATCCATTGCATCGCAATTCTGCCCCAAACTGCTCAACGCCTGCTGAACGATGGCATCGCAGGTGTTGTCCTGCGCCAGTGAAGTCGCCAGCACCAGAACCAGCGGAAGAATAAAAACCAGCAACGGGAATTTTCTGAAGTGTCGCCGCAGCATGTGAATAATCCTAAAAGTGTAAAGCTAAGATAGGATTATTATAATTCACATTTCAAATTGCGTAGGCGCTTGGGTGTGTTCAGAAAACAAAACAGGGCGCGATTGCCGCACCCTGCTCTGCTGCTTGTGTATTCGGACTGGCCTGTTACGGCGCAGGTTCGATCCGAACTTCATCCGTCGAGAGGCTGCCATCCTGACAGAACAGCGCCGCCGCGCCTTCCAGCAGGGGGTTGTCGGTGTCCTGCACATCGAACACCAGCTTACCGTTCGCCCATGCCCGCAGGCGGTTGCCTTCGGCGGACACGCGCAGCGAGATTGTTTCTTCCTCGTTCCATGCGAAATCGGCTTCCGCCAGCACCGACTCGCTATCGAGCATCTTCACCAGTTGGATTTTGCGGCCTCTGGTGATGAGCAGTGCGTAATAGCGACGCATCCCCTGTACGCGGATGCCGAGACCGCCCGCGTCAATCATGTGCGGGATGAGGTCGGCGGACACCTGATAGTCGCGCCATTCGCGGGTGCCTTGACTCACCATGCCGCGCCCGCTGTTGTGCGCCACGCGGAACGATTCGTACCAGAACGGATCGAAGTGATCCATCGCGCTCACCCACGCCTCGCGCCAGCGCACGCTGTTACGTGCCGGACGCTTGAGGGTGAGCGTGGGCATGCCGTCCCACGTCAGCGTGTCGAGATAGATTGTTCCAGCGGCGGGCGCATCTAGTTGAAGCCCCACACGCACGATGGGCGAGATCAGGTCGCTATCTACTGTCCAGCTTGTTTCAACCGTCGCCCCCGGCGCGGCACTGAAGGCCGGGCCGGTGCGGGTGATGGGTTGGTCGTGTGCATCGTAGGCCGAGACGACGAGCCGTGCGCTGATCGGTTGCCCGTTGCCGCTGTCGGCGCTCAGGACGGCGCGAATGGTCTGCGAAGGGTACAGCGTGGGCGACACCGCCATGTCGTAGGGCGGCGGCGCACCAATATCCGCCGGTGCGCCCGTGAGCGTGGCGACGATGACCGGCGCGGACACATCCTGACAGTGCAGGGCGAGGCTGCGCTAACCGAGCGCACTGTGTCCGGCGACGTTTTCCAACTTCACGCTGCCGGCGCTGGACAGGAAGCCCTGTACCGACCCCGGCAGGTCAAAGTGGAAGCGTGCGCCCTGTTTCGGGTATTCCGGCGCGAGTCCGGCAAGCTGCCGTCCGGCATTGACGATGTGAATGGATTCGAGGGTGGCATCGGTGATCGAGCGTCCGCCGTCCGCGCTGGAGATATACATGCGGTCAGCCACCGGCCCGCGCCAGTCCACCTTGCCCTCCAGCGTTGCCAGCCCATTCTTGATCCCCAGCAGGCAGCCCACGTTGCCGGAATTGCAGTCGGTATCCCATCCAGAGGTATTGACGATCATCAACGATTTGTTGAAATCGTCCTCTCCGTAGAGCAGGCTGAGGATAATCAGGCCGTGATTGGGAACCATGTGGCACACGCCGCCGTATTTATCGTAGCCGTAGTGGGCTTCCAGCAGCGCCCGCGCTTTGCGCCAGTCCGGTTCTTGCTTGTGCCAACCGCGAATATCGCCAATCATGCGGGCGATGGTCGAGTCGGCGGGGATGAACGTCAGGGCGGCGTCCAGTAGCTTGTTCAGGTCACTTTCGACGAAGGCCAGTGACTCCATCACCGCGATCACCTGTGCGCCGTAGATGGCTTCCCCGTCGTGGCTGACGCTGGCAGCGCGGCGGGCGAGGTCGGCAGCCAGTGCCGGATCGCCGGGGGCGACCATCGCCCAACCGTCAATGAAGATTTGTGCCCCGATTTGCTCCGCCACGATCTTGCCGTTGGTGGCAATCGAACCGCTGTCTGGCGCGGGAATGCCCTGCTTGAGCCGCATGTAGGCGGTGTGTTCGGTGGAGTTGCCTTTGCCGCCCCACCACAGAATCGTGCGCCGTTCGATCAGGTAGTTCAGCCATGTCTGACCGATCTGCGCGGCGGTCAGGTCGCGGCGGTTGCCATAGTCCGGCAGCGCCCGCAGGAAGGTGAACGTGCCGGAGATGTCGTCATCGGTCACGATCAGCGGCTTGTTCAGGCGCTCATGGACGTAACCCGTGATCTCGCCCAGTTGCTCCATAATCTTTTCATACGTCCAGCCCTCGAAAGGCCGACCCAGATACACGCCGATCAGCTTGCCTAGCACGCCAGCGTATACACGTTCAAGATAATCATTCGGTAGCGTGGTCATGTAGTTACCCCTTCAGGCCGCCGGCGGTAAGCCCTTCGATAAAGCGGCGCTGTAATAGCAAGAATAGAATGATGACCGGCAGCACCATAATCACCGATCCGGCGCTGGTCAGCCCCCAGTCGCGGCTGAAGCGTCCCTGAAAGGCGAACAGGCTGGTGGCGATGGGTTTGTAGGTCGGGTCTTGCAAGAAGGTGAGGGCGAACAGGAATTCGTTCCACACGTTCAGCCCGATCACCAACCCGGCGGTCATGAAGCCCGGCCACGACAACGGCATGATGATTTTGGTGAACACCTGCATATTGCTCGCGCCGTCAATGCGTGCCGCCTCGATGAATTCTTCCGGCAGCCCGACCATATACGAACGCAGCAGGTAGGTGGCGAAGGGCGAATACAATCCGCAGTAGATGATGATGAGGCCGAGGTGCGTATTGATGAGGCCGACCTGTCGCCACATCACAAACAGCGGCACCATGAACAACTGCGGTGGCACGCTCGTCCCCACCAGAAAGTAGAACGCGATCAGCCCCGAACCGCGCAGTTTCAGGCGCGCCAGCGCGTAAGCCGCCAGCCCCGCGATGGTCAACGACCCCACGATGGTGGAACTGACCAGAATGACGCTGTTGCGAACGGTATCGGCATAGCCGCCTTTTTCCCACGCATTCGGGAAGTTCTCCCATAGGATTTCCTGCGGGAAGCCAATCGGGTTTTTGCCGATTTCGACAGTGGATTTCACCGAGTTGATGAACAGGATAAAGATGGGGACGAGCGCGAACAGTGCCAAGATCGTCAGTACAATGTAGTTCGGCAGGCTGGATTGCACACGTTGTTTTTTGAGCATTTTAGATGTCCCATCCTCTACGGCGCAGGATGACGAAACCGGCCACCGCGATCATCGCCCACAGGCTCATCATCACGCCGATGGAAGCCGCATAGCCCACATCGAAGCGATCAAAAGCGTGCTGATACAGGTAAGTTCCCATCACTTCGGACGAATTGGCGGGGCCGCCGTTCGTCATGATGTACACATAATCGAATACTAGCGATGACCAGATGGTAATCATGAGGATGGTAAAGACCAGCGTGGGGCGAATGCTGGGCAGGGTGACATAGCGAAACTGCTGAAAGCGCGTAGCACCGTCCAGCCGCGCCACTTCGTACAGTTCGACATCCACAGCGGCGATGGCGGACAGGTACAGGATGACCAGAAAGCCCCAGAAGTGCCACGCATCCACGAAGGCCACGCCCATCAGCGAGGTTTCGCGGGTGCCGAAGATGGGGAAATCCAGAAACGTGATTCCCTGTTGCGCCAGCAGCGGGCCGATGCCCACTCGCGGGTGTAATAACTGTCGCCATAACTGCGCGTTGACCACGCTGGCAATCACATAGGGCAGGAAATAGGCGATGCGGAAGAACATCTGCCCACGCCGGATGCTCGATAAAAGGTACGCGCCTAGCAGCCCAACCGCAATCGGGATTGTCAGGAAGAAAGCTGTCCAGACGAGGTTGTGTGTTAGCGATTGAAAGAAAATCTTGTCTTGAAATAGTTTGGTGAAATTGGCGGTGCCGATGAAATTGATCGGCCCGTAACCTGACCAATCGGTGAAGGCCAGCAGCAGCCCGAAGATGGACGGGATGATGATGACGATCAGATTGAGGACGATCAGCGGCATGATGAATGCCCATCGTCCGAGGACATTCCAAATACTGGGTCTGGATGACGGTTGCCTTACAGAAGCAAAAGCGCCGTCATTGGCGATGAATGAATTCATGCTCGCTCCTGATGAGAGGGTAGTGGCTGAGAAACAAAAGGGAGGTCGCAGATACGGCCTATAAGCATCATGTTAAGCCTGAAAGAGTCCCCGCCCCAACCCCTACCCATACATGGGGAGGGGAAAAAGGGGAGGGGATTCTCGTCCTATTTTGATGCCTATAGGGAGACCGTTTATCGGCCTCCCTGTATATTCTAACGCGGATTAGCGTGCCGGGATGGGCAGAGTTTTGCCACTGGCGCGGGCTTCGTCCCATGTGGCCTGATGCGCGGCCAGATAGTCTTCCACGCTCAGTTCACCGTACCACACCTGCTCGATTTCCTTCCACAGCTGAACATCCGAGTCCGCCGGCCAGAACGTCCATGTGGTGTAACCCACGCGTCCCTGCCCGGTGACGGTGGCGAAGTCTTCGTAGAAGCGCGAGATGCGCGGGTCGGTGCCTTCGGGGAAGTCTTCGGCTTTGTAGTTCAGCGGCACGACGAACTCACCGTAGCTGTAGCCGGAAGCGATTTGAAGGACGCGAGCCGGGTCGTTGAACAGGAAGTCCAGCACGGCGACGGCGGCATCCACATTCTTCGACTGACCGTTGACCGACAGGGTGCTGCCTGTCGCCAGCATGTAGTTATACTCGCCAGCCATGTCCGAGAACGGCGGGATCGAAACCCAGTCCCAGTCCGAACCCGAGTCCGCGAAGAACTCTCCGGCACCCCGGAAGCCCCATGTGCCGATCATCATCATCGCCGCTTCTTGGCTGGCGAGGGCGGTGAACTGTTCGTTCCAGCCATAGGTGAAATAGGTTTCGAGGTTGCCATCGAACCAGCCATCTTCGGCGATGTGCTTGGTCAGCAGCGAGATCGCTTCTGCGAATTCGGGGTCAGTCCACTGCTTTTCGCCCACTAGTGCCTTGTAGACATTTTCCGCACCGGCATAGTTGTTCAGGTAGATGCCGACGAGGTGTTCGTTCGAGGGCTGGAAGCCAGCGTTGCCGTAGCTGAAGGGGTTGATGCCTTCGGCCTGCGCAGCGGCGGCGATGGTTTCGATGTCGGCATAGGTCGCCGGGGGTGCCCAGCCTTTTTCTTCAAACAGGGTCTTGTTGTACAGCAGGATCATCGTTTCATAGGTCAGCGGTACGCTGTACAGTTCGCCTTCGATGATGCCCGACTGATAGGCCCACGGCAGTAGCTTTCCTTCCCAACCGAGCGTGGCGGCATCGGCGGTCAGCGGGTGAATGAGGCCAGCATTGACATATTCGCCAATGAACGATGCGCCGGGGGTCTGAAGAATGTCGGGCGCAGCGCCAGCGGTGAAGGCGGTACGTACCGCGTCATCCAGCGTGGCGGTGGGGACGACCTGAAGTTCAATGTCGGGGTGGGCGGCGTTGAACGGCTCGATGAGCAGCGTCGTCAGCGCGTCCATGTCTACATAGTCTTCTGTCCACCACGTCACGACGGTTTTTTCCTGCGCGTGGACACCGCTTACGCCGATTGTCATCAGCACGACCAGCACCAGCAACAAACGTTTAGAGAAATGATATGTGTTCACTGCATCTCCTTGAAACGACACCTTATCAAAAAACATAACAGGACGATGGCTTTGTTTATTCTGTACCCCATACCCACTGGTAAATGTAGTAAACTTTGATAAACAACGCTAACTATGAGGGTATCGAATAATCGAAGGACTGTCAAGAAATCGGTCAAAAGATTGTAAAAAATAGCATAGACAACGTGCTGATCGGTGGGGTACTCTATGCAAAGAGGTTTATTTTTCCCTCTGAGTTGTCATTTAGCCAGCAAAATCCGGGCGAGAAGTGTATAGAGCTGGTGAAACTGGTAAAATGAACTGATAAACAAAATTTTGAGTGTGCTATGTTGAGCGTTGAGTGATGGGTTAGACCTGATAAACTGTTAGTGGGAATTGCAGGTGAGTAAGATGGTGAGGCTGATGCTTTGGAGGAGAGCCGGAGATTGAAAGCCAATCCGAAGAAGAACGCGGCGGGTTCCGAAGGTGGTCAGCGGGTCACGATTCGGGATGTAGCCGAACGGGCGGGCGTGTCCCCGGCTGCCGTGTCGCTCACGCTGTCCGGGCGCGGGCGCATCGCAGACGAAACTCGCCAGCATATTCTGGCGACGGTGGCACAGATGAATTACGTGCTGCCCCGGCGCAAACGCGAATCGTCCGATTTGCGCGTGTTCACGGTGACGGCTGGCAGCGGCACCGACTACCATCCGGCGCGTACTGTCAACATGGCGCATCAGGTCACACTGCTGACCGACGAACTGGATCAGCGTCAGCAGGAAGGTTATGACGTGAGCGAGGTCGAGGGGACGATTACCGCGCTGCGGCAGGGTGCGCCGACCCCGTATGATATTGAATTGCACTGGAATCGGTTGGAAAATCTGGAACTGCGCCGCGATTACCCCTACGAAGAACCGTCTAACTGGCACGCGATTCAGGCGGCGCGGGGCGAAATCAGCCGCTTCGATCTACGCCTATCTGCCAACCAGTTGTATGACCATATTTACGGCGGGCTGCTGGGGCGGGCGGTGGGCTGCACATTAGGGCGACCCTTAGAAAATATAGGCGATTTCGAGGTGGTGCAGGAGTTCTTGGAGCGCGGCGGTGCGTATCCGTTGGACGATTATGTGCCTGAAATTTTGCCGCACCCGCCGGTTTATGCCCTGCACGATACGCCTGTTCAGAACTATTTACGCGGGCATATTCGCTGTGCCCCGCGTGATGACGATCTTGATTACACCATTCTCAACCTGACTCTTCTCGAACGCTGCGGGCTAAACTTCAGCACTGAACAGGTGGCGGAGACATGGCTGCAACGCCTGTCGTATAACGCCATCTATACGGCGGAGCGCGTGGCCTATGCGAATCTCATCAACCAGTACGGGCCGCCGGATAGCGCGGTCTATCGCAACCCGTACCGCGAGTTTATCGGCGCGCAGATTCGCGGCGATATGTTCGGCTACACCGCCCCCGGCAAAATCGAGTTAGCCGCTTACAATGCGTGGCGGGATGCACGGGTATCGCACGTCAAGAATGGGATTTATGGCGAGATGTTCGTGAGCGCCGCCCTCGCCGCCGCCTTTGTGGTGGATGATGTGGAGGCGGTCATCCGCACGGCGCTGGACGTGATTCCGCCGCGCAGTCGTATGGCTACAGCCATCTCTGAAACGATGGAACAGTGCCGCCGCAGCCAGAACTGGCAGGATGTGGCGGCCTTCATCACCGAACGCTATGCCGATTACGACTCGGTGCATGTGCTGCCGAACATCTGCCTTGTGATTATGGCGCTGCTGTGGGGTGATGGCGATTTTGAACGCTCGATCACCATCTCGGCGATGGGCGGGTTGGATGCCGACTGCAACGCCGCCACCACCGGTTCTATCCTCGGCGTGTTAAACGGCGCGGCGAGTTTGCCCGCCAAATGGGTCGCGCCGTTGAACGATACGGTTGAGTCGTGGCTGTGGGAACACAGTTCGGTGCGGATTTCAGAGTTGGCACAGCGCACGGTCAAACTGGCGCGGAGTGCGTTGAACGGGGCATAAGCAACCTCACCGGACACAGCGCAAGCTGTGTCCGCTTGGTTTTTATGTGGCGCAAATGGACACGACCTGCGCCGTGTCCACTTGCGCTAGGCATCATCACATGCTCCCATCGGGTCGGTTAACGCGAAAAATAGTCAAGTTCGGATTGGAACGCTGCCATGAAGCGCCCCAGACTCATGCCATCCACCACACGGTGATCGCCGCTGAGCGTGAGATGTACGGTGTGACGGACATGCAATCCGCCCTGTCGCACCACCGGACGCTGTTTGATCGCACCGACTGCCAGAATGCCCACCTGCGGCGGATTAATGACTGCTGTAAAGTGATCCACCTGACTGATGATGCCTAGATTGCTGATGGTAAACGTTCCCGTGCTCAAATCCTGCGCTTGCAGGCTGTTTTCACGGGCGCGGTGGATCAGATCATGGCTGGCGGTGGCCAGTCCGGGCAGCGAATAGTGCTGCGCCTTCGGGATGACGGGCGTAATTTGTCCTTCGTTCAGGGCAACCGCGATGGCGAGGTTGACATCCGTATGCTGATTCAGCCGCAGTTCGGCATAGGTCGCGTTTAGCTCAGGGACTTTGACCAGCGTTTGCACGGTCAGATACTGCACCAGATCGTTCAGGCGCGGTTGCGGCGGGGGGAACAACTCCAGCTTACGCAGCGCGTCTTCCAGATCGAATTCGCCAGTGACATAGAAATGCGGCGCTTCCCGCATACTTTCCGACAGGCGTTTGCCGGTGGTCTGGCGTATTCGTGACAGTTTGATCTCGGCGGTATCGCTCTTAGAGGGCGGCGGCGGTGCGTCTGCCAATGGTTCAATGGGGGTGCTGTCCGCTGCTTCGATTGTGCCGGTATGGATGCGGAGGTCTTGCAGGTCAGCCAACCGGATCGGATTCCCGGCACCGCCGACCAGCACATCTTCGAGGCTGATTTCCACCTCATCGGTAGTACGGCGCACATTAGCCCCCGTTAGTAGTTCGGTGGTTTTCTTTATGGTGGGGGACTGACCGGTAGACGTTGGCAGATGTCGTTCGGGATCGTGGCGGGTGATGCGCCCACTTGTTCCCGTGCCTTGCAACTGCTCTAGGTCAATCCCGTGCTGAATCACCAGCCGCTGCGCGACGGGCGACAGCATGGTGCGGCGGGAGTCGGTGCCGGGGGTATCTGCGTCCCCGTCCTCGCCCTCGCCCTTGCCGCCGGTCATGATTGTGGCGAGCATAGCCGGATCATCCGGGGCAACCACCCGTGCGATGACCGCGCCTACCGCGACTTCGGTACCCACTTCCACCATCCGATTGACCACGACACCGCTGGTGGTGGATTCGAGTTCCGCATGTGTTCTATTGGATTCGACTACAGCGATGGCTTCACCCTTTTTGACCGTTTCGCCGGGTTGTTTTAACCAGCGCACCACCCGTCCGGAATGGGTGTCGAATTCCAGATTAGGCATCAGTATATCGGTCATTGGTTCACCTCTTCATTCTGTTCCAGACCGGGAGTTCTTATTGGTCAGCATATTCGAAACCATCGCATCTGCTATGCGTTTCACGACCTGTTTTTGTTTCATAGTGATCGGGTGTGCGGTAGATAATGAAGATTATAATCACACACATCGCACACTTTCTTTTCCAGTCTACAATGAATTGTTCGCTAGAATCGAAAAGACTGCGCGGGAATATTTTGACGCTGGCGTTATGCACCAGCAACCTGACGCAGAAGATCAAAGACCTCGGCTTGCCGTTGGGGTAAGCAGACTGTCATTTCGGGCTGTGGACGGGGTAGAATGAACCGCGCCGGAGGCTGTATCGCTTCCGGCGCAATTGTTCGGATGACCGATGCGAGTAACGACCTTTGCCCGCTTTACCGTTCTTTTCACGCCTTAAAATCCTTCGTTCGCTCCCGTCTCCGACGGTGCTGATCGCGGCCTATGTGTTGATCGCGCTGCTGTACGCCTATTTCAACCCGATCTACGAAGCGCCGGATGAAGTCTATCATTTCGCCATGATTCAAAAGCTGGCGACCGATGGGCAACTGGCGGTGCAGGACAAGAACGGCCCCGAAACCGCGTGGAATCAACAGGGGTCACAGCCGCCGCTGTATTACGCGCTGGGGGCGGTGCTGGTGGCCGGCCTTGACCGTAGCGATTACGAAGCCACCCGCCAGTTCAACCCGCATGTGATTCTGGGTGAGCCGGGGCGCTTTCGCAACAAGAACTTCCTGCTGCACGATCAGCTATACCCGCCGCCGCTGTACGGGACGACGCTGGCGGTGTACATCGTGCGCTTGCTCTCCATCTTCTGCGGCGCGGTCACGGTGTACACGCTCATCCGCGCCGCGCAGGTGATCGCCCCGCAGCAACCAGCGGTGCTGTACTGGGCGGTGGCGCTCACGGCCTTCAACCCGCAATTCTTGTTCATCAGCAGCGCGGTCAACAACGACAATCTGGTGACGGCTTTTGCCAGCGTGATCGTGTGGCAAACGCTGGTCATGCTGCGCGATGGTTTCGCTCCCCGCCGCAGTTTGCTGCTGGGGGTGCTGGTGGCGCTGGCCTGCATCAGCAAACTCAGCGGCTTGACGATGGGCTTGGTGGTGGCGCTGGCCGCCGTGTGGGTGCTGTGGAAGCGGCGCGACTGGCGCGGTTTCCTGACGCTGGCGCTGGCCGGGGCGCTGGCGTGGCTGTTGCTGGCGGGCTGGTGGTATCTGCGGAACTGGGTGCTGTATGGTGAATGGTTCGGCAACCAGACCATGCTGGACATCTTCGGACGGCGCACGCCCACCCCTGATTTGCTCACCCTGCTCCAGACCGAATTTGAAGGGCTGCGGATTTCGTACTGGGGGCTGTTCGGTTGGTTCAATGTGTATGCTCCGCGTGGCTTCTATGTCGTGATGGATGCGCTGACGGCGCTCGGCCTCGTCGGTTGGCTGGTGTCGCTGGTGCGGGCGCGGCGGGATGGCACGCGCACCGCCTCCGCGCTGTGGTTGGGCGTGGTTTGCACTGCGGGCATCATCAGCTTCATCTCGTGGACGCTTCAGGTGTACGCCACACAGGGGCGGTTGCTGTTCACCTTCATCACCGCCCTCAGCCTGACGCTGGCGATGGGTTTGAGTGCTTTACGCCTGCCCGCCCGCTGGGGGCTGTTCGGGATGATGGGCTTTGCGGCGCTGATGCCGTTCGTCGTGCTGTATCCCACGTATGCGCCAACGCCCACGCTGACGGAATTGCCCGCCAGCGCCACGCTGACCGACATTCACATGGGCGACGAGTTTGTGCTGGTGGGGTACGAAACTGCTGATCGGCGCTATGTGGCGGAGGAATATCCGGCGATCACGCTGTACTGGAAAGTGCTGGCGCAGCCGCAACAGGATTTCTCGGTTAGCGTTCAGCTTTTGCAGGGCGAACGGGTGCTAGGTGAACAGATCAGCTACCCCGGTTACGGCGCACAGCGCACCAGCCTGTGGCAGTCGGGGCAAATTTACTATGATGTATGGCAGGTGGAGCGCCCCTTCTGGATATTGCCGGACGAGAATCCGGCTCAATTCCAGATGGATTGGAGCGTGTCGCTCTGGAAAGCGGATGAAGGTTGGCGGTTGCCCATCACCACCAGCGACGGCACGCCTGTGGGCATGACGCGCTTGCGGGCGGGCGGCTATGCCCAACCTGCGCCTGTGCCGTCCACGCTGCTGCCGGATGACCGCGCCGATGCCCATTTCGACGGGATGGGGCGGTTGAAGGGTTATGACTGGAACGCAGACACGGGCGATTTGCGCCTGTACTGGCAGGCCGAAACCCCGTTGCCTGATGATTGGGTGGTGGGGGTGCATGTGATGGGTGCGGACGGTCAGATGGTCACGCAGGCCGACGGTGAACCGCAATTGCCCACGCGCTACTGGCAGGCGGGGGATGTGTTGGTTAGCGATCATCATCTGGACGTGAACAGCCTGCCTGTTGGCGCGTATCAGATCGAATTGATGTGGTACGCCCGTTCGGACGGGCATCGTTTGAGCAACGGCACACCGGACAGCGTTTTGCGGGCGCTGGAATTTCAGCGGTGATCCTCATGCGAATACGGGCTATCCGGCAGCGGTTGAGCCTGCTGACGCTGGTCACGGCGCTGGCGGTGTATGTGCTGGTCAGTGTGCAGTTCACCTCGTCCCCCCTGTTTGAAGGGCCGGACGAGCTAGAGCATTATCGTTATGTGGAGTGGATTGCCCGCACCGGCAGTTTGCCCCCGCCCGCCGGACAGATGGGCGGTCAGTATCACCAACCGCCGCTATATTACCTGCTGCTTGCGCCCGTGCTGCGGGTGTGGGGATTGCCCGCGCCGCAGTTTATGGACATCACCCCCAACCCGCATTACCCGTATCTCATCAGTGAGTTGAGCAACGATAACAAAAATCTGTGGTTGCACCCGCAGGCGGTAGAGCAGGGCGCAGATGGACAAGCGGCGCGGGTGCTGCGCCTGTTTTCGACAGTGTGCGGCGCGGCGACGGTGGTGTGCCTGTGGCTGACCGCCCGCCGCCTGTTCCCCGACCAATGGGTGCGGCAGGCATTGATGGTATTCATCGGCGCATGGACTCCGCAGTTTGTGTACATCACTAGCGTGATGAATAACGACGCGCTCCTGATCCTGTTGAGCAGCGCCCTGACTTATCTGGTGGTGCGCTATTCAGCATTGCCGACCCTCCGCGCCCGTCATGTGCTGCTCTTGGGGGCGGTGTTCGGCGCGGCGCTCCTTGCCAAGACGAACGCGCTGTTCTTAGGGTTCGTTTTGGTCGCATGGTTGGTCTACAAAACACGTTCGCCTTTGCGGTGGGTGCAGTTCGGGTTGGCGGCGCTGGCGGTGGTCGGCTGGTGGTATGCACGCAATATCGTGCAGTACGACGATTTGTTCCTCACGGCGGCGCATCAAGTGACGTGGCCGGGGGATGTGATTCAGAGTCCTGATGCGTGGCAGATCGCGTTAGGGCGGCTGTCCTACAGCTATGCGACCGTCTGGGCGCGTTTCGGCAGCGGCGCGGTAGCGGTTTCGGCGTGGGTGGGGACGCTGTTCGATGGCCTGCTGGCGGCCTGCCTGCTGGGGTGGGGATGGGCGCTGCTGCGGTTCTCGCGCTCGCGCCTTTCATCCACATGGGTTTTTGTGGCGCTGCTGGGCGGTGTGTGGGTGCTGGTGCTGTATTATCTGGCGACGATTGCGTGGTCGGGCATTCAGGGGCGCTACCTGCTGCCCGGTCTGGTGGCATGGGCGGCGCTCCTCAGCGCGGGGTTGCTGCGGCTGATCCCCGTCCGCTGGCAGTCGTGGGGGGCGGCGCTGGCGTGTGCGTTGCTGTTCCTCGGTTTGCAGCGCAGTTTGGTTGATTTCCGCTACAGTTTTCAGGTGCCCGCGCCGGATGCCGATGCGGGGACGCTGTACACCTATGGGGATGTGGCGGAACTGAGCAGCGTTCGTCCGGCGGTGGTGTACGGGCAACCGGAGGAACGGGTGCGCCTGCGCCTGAACTGGCGGGCGCTGCGGACACCGGAGTCGTCGCTCAAAGTGTTCGTCCACAGCCTGACGGTGCAGGGTGAGGTGGCAGATGGCGCATTCAGCCGCGATAGCTATCCCGCTACTGGCAACCTGCTTGCGCAGGACTGGCAAGCGGGCAGCGCGTGGGCGGAGGATTATCTGGTGCGCCTGCCGCCGGAGGCCGTTCCGCAGCGTATTTACTCGCTGATCGCCGGCTTATATGAGGCCGATAGCGGCGCGAGTTTGCCCGTCAGCCAGTCCGGGGCGGTGGTTGGGCTGCCCGTTGTGGGGACGCTGGTCATCACCTCGCCGCCGCGCCCTGCGCCGGATGCGCTGCTGGCGCGTTTTGGCGAGAGTCTCCTCTTGAGCGATGTTCGCCTTTCGTCGGATGCGGCCTCGGTGTGTTTGACATGGTATGCCCTGCGCGATGGTAGCGCCGACCTTCAGCGTTTCGTCCACTTTTTCGACCAGCAGAAGCAGTTGATCGGGCAGGTGGATGGCAGCGTCCATGAGGGCGCGTACCCGGCGCGTTTCTGGCGGCAGGGCGAACTCGTCCGCGACTGTGTGCCGCTGCCTGCGGACGCGCAATCGCTGGCGACAGGCTGGTACGATCCGGTCAGCCTCGTGCGCCTTGCGGCGGTAGACTCTGGAAGCGCCAGATTGCCGAACGATCAGGTGATCTGGTCGCGTTCCGGTTAGCGCCCGTCCGCGTCCATGATCTCCTGTGCGGCATCTTGCCCACTCAGCAGCGCCCCGTGTACCGTTGCCGGATAGGTGTCGTGTGTGGCTTCCCCCGCGAAGAACAACACTTCCGCCACCGCTTCGCCCAGCGCGGCGCGGTCATCGGGCGTGCTGCCCACCCCGTAGAACGAGTATGAGCCGTAGCTATAGGCATCCTGCCCCCAGTGGGTGCGCAGATAGCCGTCCGGTTCGGGGATGTCCGCGCCGTACAGCGTGCGTAGTACCGCCATCATCTGCTCGATCAGGGTCGCATTGTCCAGCGATTCCAGCGCCGCGCCATACTGGGCGGCGGTGAAGCACAGCAGGACGGGTACACCGGCAATCTTGGCGAGGTTGAGTATTTCCAGCGATTGACCGGCTTCCTCCGTTGCGACATCTACGAAATCCGCGTCCTCATCCCAGAATACCGACGGGAAGCGCAGATACAGCTTATTCAGCAAACCCATCTCAAGATTCTGGATGGCCTGCTGCTTGTTCGCGGGTAGCGGCGGCTCGAAGGCGATCACGTCCGCTTTTAGCACCCCTAGCGGCACGGTGATAAGGGCGTAATCCGCTTTGTACTGGTTGCCCCCCGCGCTGATCTGCACGCCGTCCGCGCCGTAGGCCACCGCTTCGACGGCTGTGTTCAGCCGCACATTCAGCCCTTCGGCGAGAAGCGTGGTTAGCCAGTCGTAGCCGTTGACCGAGATTACATCCTCGCCGGGGTAGGCTTCGTCGTCGTCCCAATAGTAGGCCGAAAGCTGGTCTACGCCGCCTGCGTATTCATGCTCGATGGTGGTGTTCACCAGATAGGCCATGAGGACGCGCTCATCGTCGCTCAGGTCGCCCGCTTCGTCGGCAATCGCCTGTTGGATGACCGTCCCCAGATCGGTATCAGTGTCCCGCGCTTCCGCCAGATCAGCAGCGGTTTCCATGATTGTCTCGAACAGCGATTCGAGCGCCGTAATCTGTTCATCACTCACGGGTGTGCCGTCGGCGCGGTACACCCGCATATTCTCGTAGTCGGTGGCGGCGCGTTCGATGCCCGCCGCATCCGCCAGCGCGGTCAGCGGGTTGCCTTCTACACCATGAATCCACGACGCACCGAGATCAAGCGGCAGGCCGTCCAGCGTGCGGTTCGTCCACAAGCGCCCGCCGATACGGTCACGCCCTTCCAGCACAGTCACGGCGTAGCCCGCATCGTGCAGCATTCGGGCGGCGGCCAGCCCCGCCACGCCCGCCCCGACGATCAACACGCTGCTGTCCGCCGCCTGTGCGCGGGGAAACGGCATTCTGAACAGGGGGAGCAGTGCGGCGCTCCCGCCCGCCAGTAAGAACTTGAGCATCTGGCGGCGCGATAGGGGCGATACGGGCATGGTGGGTTCCTTCCGGGCAGTTTGAGAACAGGGCAAAGATTATCCCTGTTGAGCCTCACTTTGACGAGTCCTGAAGGAAAACAAAAACGCCAGAGGGGTTGCCTCTGGCGTAATGTTTTGGTGAAGGGTGATTGCGGCTTAGTGGGCGGCGTTCGGGAACAGCGTCCACTTGACCTGCTGCATCCCGACGTTGATGGCGGAGCGCAGCGCACCGATATTCCGCAGCGACTTCAGGTAGGTGATGATCGGCCCCGGACGGAACATCCACTCGCGCATGGCGCGGCGGGCTTCGCGTTCCAAATCCTCGGCGTTCAGGTTGCCGTATTGCAGCACGGTGGACTGATCCATATCCACCTGTTCCCAGCGCGTGCCCGGTTTGAACCAGTTGTTCTCCATCACCATGAAGAAGAACGGCGTGCCGGGGTAGGGCGCAGCGATGTGGAAAATCGCCAGATCGAGCGGCAGCGTCTTGCTGAAGTCAATCGTTTCCTGAATGGTTTCCTTCGTCTCGCCCGGCAGCCCCACGATGAAGTAACCGAGGTTGCGGATGCCGGCCTTCTTCGCCCACGTCACACTCTGGCGGGCGCGTTCGGGGATGGTTCCCTTGCGGGCTTTCTTCAGGATTTCCTCGTTGGCGCTCTCGATGCCCCATGACAGCACGGTGCAGCCGGCCTTCGCCATCAGCTCCAGCATTTCCTGATCCACGTAGTCCACGCGGCTGTTGGCGGTGAACCCGATTTTGATCTTGCGTTCGATCAGCAGGTTGCACAGGCCGACCACCTGTTCGCGGTTAGCGGTGAACAGGTCGGCATACATGTGGATGTTCTTCACACCCAGCGCCACCAGCATCTCGATTTCGGCGACGATGTTCTCCGGGCTGCGCAGGCGCAGACCGGCCTGATAGCTGACGTGCTTGATGCAGTAGATGCAGCCCGCCGTGCAACCCCGGCTGGTGACGATGAACTGGTACGACCCGTCCAGAACGGCGGTGCGGTACTTGTCCAGCGGCAGCAGATGGTGCATGGGCAACGGCAGATCATCTAGATTCGGGATGAAGTTGCGGTCGGGGTTGCGGACGATTTCGCCGCCGCGCCGCCAGACCAGCCCCTTCACATGCCCCAGATCGTAGTAATCGCTGTTGGGCAGCTTTTCGGCCTTCTTCGGCTCCCAGTCGGGATCGCACGATTTGTACAGCCGCAGCGTATCGTCTTTGAACTCGGTGCGTCCGCTGATGGTATCCACCACTTCGCGCAGCGTGACTTCCGGCTCTCCGCGCAGGCACAAATCCAGCGAGGGGTGCGGGCGCATGGTTTCCACCGCCAGCGGGGTGACATGCGTGCCAAACGCCATTGTGATCGCGCCGGCCGACTTGGCAAGGAAGCAACCATAGTTGTCGTTGGTCAGGGTGGGCGCGGTCATCTGCGTGACGTAGAAGCGCGGCTTGTATTCTTGCAGCTTCTTCTCGAAGTCCTCCCATGTCATGCGCTCGGCAATCGCGTCAATCACGGCTACGGTATAGTCGGGGTACATCACGGCGGCCATTTGCGCCAGCGACACCTGTCCCCATATCATGTTTTCGCGGCTGCGGCGGCCTACGCGGTGCTGACTGCGAATCCAGATGCCACCATCTGGCGCGGGAGGGTTCACGAACAGGATGTCCACGCCATGCGTGCGGTATTCTTCGGTGAACTTCGCCACGATCGGGTCGGCATCCGGGAAGCGCACGTTGCTCAGCTTGGGGACGCGCCGCGTGCCGAGGTTTTCGCGCAGCGGGTCGGGCAGGTCGCGCTTGCCAGACATTTCGCCGCCCATCCAGGGTTCCGGCGCTTGAGGGTAACGTTTGCGAAGATCATCGTAGTTGATCTTGTTCTTATAATCGGTCATGAACCCATCTCCCTGCTTTACAGTCATCTTACGGTGTCGTTACAATTACAGGTGCTTAACTCAGAGCTTTATTGATTTCCTGCGTGACTTTGCTGACTTCGTTTGTGCGGCGAATGACGATGGCGTTGTCGTCCTCAATCTCTGAACCGATGTCGGCTTCGGCCTTCATGTCACGGGTGGCGAGGTTTGAGAGCGTTTTGACCAGCATCCAACTCGTTCCCAACTGGATACCGGTAATCACGAACATCGCGCTAGGGACGAGCAGGAACCACGCGGGGCCTTCCGTGCTGCGGACGAACAGCGATGCGATGAACAGCAGACCGCCGACGATCAGCAGCGCCAGCCCGATGCGCCCAAACTTCATTTCTAGCGGCTGGTTGAAGATCGGGCGACCCAGCAACCCCTGCCGGATCGGGCGGTGATGGAACAGGCCGACCACATAGTTGAAGGCCGTGCCGATGCTGAACAGGTTCACCGCCGCGATTACGCCGGTCATCGCCACGAACAGCAGCGGGGTGAAGGCCACGCGCTCGGTGGCGCCGTTCATGACAGCCAGCAACCACGGCAGGATCGCCAGCCCCGCCAGCAGTACCGCCACCACCGACAGGCCGCCGAGCAACCGTACCGGATTGTAGGTGCTGGCTGTGCCGAGGATGGTGAACAGGAAGCGGAAGCCGTCGTTGATGACGCTTAACTTGCTTTCGCCAGCGCGTTCTTCATAGCGGATCGGCACTTCCACCATTTTCACATCTTCGTGGATGGCGCGGGTACTCATCACCGGGGTGAAGTTCAGGCCGTCCGGCAGCGGATACAGCTTTTCCAGCGCCTCGCGCTTCAGGATGCGCTGACCGCTGGCGCTGTCGGTGATGCGCACGTTGCCGATCATCGTCACCAGTCCGGCAAACAGCGTGTTCCCGATGCGGCGGGTGAGGGGCATTTCGCTTTCAATGCCAGCCATGCGTGACCCGATGACCAGATCGGCATCTTTTTCCAGTAGCGCCTGAAACATGCGCGGGAAGTATTCCGGCGGGTAGGTGCCGTCGGCATCCATGAAAGCGAGGTAATTTCCGCGTGCATGGCGGAAACCGGTTTTGAGCGCCCCACCGTAGTTGCGGTTGACTTTGTGCTGAACCAGCACCACACCGCGATCAATGTAACGCTTGACGATCTCTGCGGTACGGTCTTTGGAACAATCATCTACGATGATGAGTTCCATCCCGTCCAGCCCGACCTGCTTGAGTTCCGGCTCAATCACCAGTGTGCGCTCGATGACCGAGGCCACCCCATCTTCTTCGTTATATGCCGGGACTACGATCGAGAGAATGTTCATATAATCTGCTGCCCTTTTCCGTGTGCTCTACCGCCATTACTGTGCCAGCCAAGCCTAAAGTCTTCCTAACAGGGGTTTTTTAGGTCGTGATCTTTTTAATTCCCTGTTTTGTCATTACAGCAGGCTTTTGGGCGCAGCATGACCCGAATTGTTACGCTGATTATAGGCGATGAATGGTCAATGCAAGATTCAAAAGTTGACTTGCAGGCTACTTGCGAAGATTTTCCAGTTCGCCGAAGAAAACTTGCGCGTTGTTGAAGCGTTTGACCGCTTCGGGATCGCGCCGATCGCCGATGACTTTGGCCGGCACGCCGACTGCGATACTGTAAGGGGGGATGCTTTTCGTCACCACGCCGCCCGCGCCCACGATGCTGCCTTTGCCGATGGTCACGCCGTCCACAACCGTGACGTTCGACCCCAGCCACACATCATCTTCGATCACGATTCCGTCGGCGGTGATGCCCTGATCTTTGATAAAACGCTCAGGATCGGCAAACACATGGTTCACCGCCGCGATATTGACCTGCGTGCCGGTGTATACACCGTCGCCGATGCGCACGCCGCCCTGTCCCCGGATGCAGGTGTATTCCCCAAAGAAGCAGTTTTTACCCACCGTGATTCCGGCTTTGGGCAGGCCGCGATAGTTAAACACATGGAAGATCACGCCGTGCATCAGGTTTGTGCCTGCGCCGATGCTGATGCCCCCCGGCAGCGCGTTCAGGTACACGCCGCTGTCTAGATACACGCCTTTGCCGAGGCGAATATTCGCCGGACTCAGCAGGCGTACACTGTGTTCGATCAGGGGTAGCCCTTCGGATTTCAGCAGGGCTTTATAGGCGATTCCCCGCAGCCCGACCCCCACAATGCTCGGCAGCCCGCCCAGCAGCGTCATCACCGCTTGCTCAAGCACGTAACGCGGCAGGCTGGTAGATTGGCTTTTCAGGTAGTAACTCAGTTCTTGCAGCATTCCCATCGCATCGTTCTCCGTTCTGTCCGTATAAACAAAGGGCGGGACTTCGCGCCCGCCCTTACCTGTTCTGTTTGTCCGCGCCCTGTGCAGACGGGGATTGTGGGAACCGTTTACAGCACCAACGCCTCACGCGGGTGCAGCGCCATGTGGAAGGCATTGCGCAGTCGCGCCGTGCTTTCCATCGGATGACCGGCCAGTGCCGCACGGATCATGGTGGTCGCGTCGGCGATGTCGCAGGCGGCGGCAAAATTCAGCCCGAAGCGATTCCACGCGGGGGCGAAGTTCCAGCGGCCACGTCCGGTCAGCAGCAGGATGCTACGCGCACCCACGCCGAAGCCCGCGCCCACATCCGTCCACGCATCGCCCACCATGAAGCTCTCCTTCAGGTTGATGCCGAACTCGGCGGCGGCTTGCTTCAACATGCCCGACCCCGGCTTGCGGCAGTCGCAGCCTTCGTGGTTGTCGTGCGGGCAGTAGTACACTTTGGTAATGCGCCCGCCCGCTTCTTCGATGATGGCAATCATTCGGCGGTGAATGTCGTCCAACGTTTCGTGGCTCATCATGCCCCGGTTCACCGCTGCTTGATTGGTCACGATGAAAATCGGCAATCCGGTCTGTGCCAGATCACGCAAACTGTCCAGAGCGCCCGGAATGAATGTGAATTCATCCCAACTCTTGATGTGTTCCGCACTGTTCTCGTTGATGACCCCATCACGATCGAGAAAAATTGCGCCCTGTGTGTGCGTCATGGTCAAAACTCCGTGCGCTTAGTTAGCAACCAGAACGGGTTCTGCGGCCTGACGTTTCGCCAGCAGGCGTTCGCAAATAGCATGTTCCAGCATGAGGTGAACATCTTCAACCATCGCCATGTTGAAACTGGGAATGTGAACGGGTAGGTCTACCATGCCCTTCAGCTTGCCGCCGTCATAGCCCGAAAAACCAACGGTAATCGCGCCACCCTTGCGGGCCGCTTCCATCGCGTTCAGGACGTTGCGGCTGTTGCCGCTGCCGCTGATGCCGATGACCACATCGCCTTCGCGGACGAGGGGGATGATCTGCTCGGAGAAAATAACATCGTAGCCGATGTCGTTGCCGAGTGCGGTCATAATCGAAACGTTATCGGTGAGCGCCACCACGCGGAAACGCGGCTGACCGGTGGTGATCGTGCGCTTGGCAAGGTCACAACCGAAATGGGTAGCGGTGGAGGCGCTGCCGCCGTTGCCGCAGATATATACGGTCTTGCCGTTCAGATTTGCATTCATGAGTGCGTCAATGACCGCATCAACGGCCTCAAACGGCACATCATTGAGAAGTTGTTGCACGGTGCTGAAATAGTGACGAATGTCCATAATGGCTAACGACTGCCCCCTTCAGGAGTTTCTTCATCTGCAATGTAATGCCACAACCTTGCATGAACCAAAAAAACAGGCGCTGACATTTGCAAGTACTCCTATTATTTAGGATAAGGCGAATAGTCATCTTTTTATCTTATGGGAGTTCTTTTTTACGAGTTTTTCATAATTGGGATTGCGGCATCCTTCAATAATTTCTTCGCAAACTCCAATGAGCATTCCCTGTGCGAACGCGCTATACTCTCATGTCTCATTTTTTGAAAAACATATGGGGAGAAAATGAGTGATGGAATTCGCAATTACATTCAAAGGTGACATCAGCCCTAAGCGCACGGTGGCGTTGGTTCGTCAAGCCGAAGCCGCCGGTTTCACATACGGGTGGTTTTTTGATTCGCATGTCCTGTGGCGCGAATGCTACGTCACAATGGCGATGGCGATGGAACACACCCAGACCATGCGCTTCGGCCCTTGCGTGACCAATCCCGGCGTGCGCGAGTGGTCGGTGGCGGCCAGTTTGTTTGCCACGCTGGCGCAGCAAAGCGGCGGACGCTTCGATATGGGCGTGGGGCGCGGCGATAGCTCACGGCGTATTCTGGGCAAGAAGCCCCTCAACATGGAAACGATGGCAGAGTTTTGCAATGCCGTGAAAGGCATGATTCGCGGCGATACCGTCCACTATGATGACGAAGGCAAGGACGTGCAACTGCCGTGGGCCGATGGCTACGAGATGCCGGTGTGGGTGGCGGCTTACGGCCCGAAGGCGCTGAAGGCGGCGGGCGAAGTGGGCGACGGCCTGATTATCCAGCTGGCCGATCCTTGGTTGGTCAAGTATTTCGCCGATCAGGCGATTGCGGCGGGCAAGGCGGCAGGCCGCGATATGTCCAACTACAAAGTCATGTCCGCCGCGCCGGTGTGGGTGGGCGATATGGACAAAGCTCGCACCCAGACGCGCTGGTTCCCGGCGATGGTCGGCAACCATGTGGCGGATATTGTCGAGAAGTACGGCAAGGACGGCGGCAATGATATTCCGGCGCGCCTGACCGAATACATCGAAGGCCGCAAGGGGTATGACTACCGCCATCATGCGGACAAAGACGCCGATCATCTGGGTTTCATCAAGGATGAGATTGTGGATAGCTTCGGCGTTCTCGGTTCGGTGGAGCAGCATGTTGAAAAGCTGAAGGAACTGGAAGCCGCTGGTGTGACCCAGTTCAACGTCTACCTGATGTGCGGTGAGGAGGAGCGCATGGTGGCGGAATACGCCGAGCATGTGCTGCCACATTTCAAATAACCGTTGACTCTTCGGGAATCAAAAGGGCGAGTCTGGATTGGACTCGCCCTTTTTGTTTGGCGTTCTGCCGTTTGATTAGGGCGTGATTTGGAACCCATCTACAACGGGCAAAAAGACCTGCTCGAACAGCGCGTCTTGCTCCGCATCGTTGGAAGTCATCACGATCAGCGCAATGCGCCCGTTGGCTTCGGTCAGTGCAAGGTTCACGGATAAACCTTGCAGCGTCCCCGCCAGCAACCGCCACTCCAACCCGTTTGCAGCGCGATTGACCACGCTGTTCGTATCCACGCCGAATTGCCGCGCCATAACGGGCATCACCATATCCACGCCTGCCCCCGGCAGCAGTTGGAACACCAGCGCCGTTTGATCGAGTGCGGATTGCTGCCGCGCATACGTTCCCGGCAGGATAGCCTGTTCTGCCCAGCCTTCGGGGATCACGCCGCTGTAGCCTAGCGTGTCGTTGCTGAAGGGCTGAAGCACGACGGTTCCGGTTTGCGCCGCGCCGATTTCAAATCCCAGCGTGATTTGCCCGATGCAACTGGTATCCGGTTGCTGGTCGGGGTTCTGGAAGAAGGCGCGGAGGATGCTCTGACCGCAGGTGTTCCCCAATGTTGCGGCATGCCCCCTGCCGGGGAAGGTGATGACGGTGCTGTTGCTCAGGGTTTGCGCCGCCAGTTCGCCATTGCTCGGCGGCGTGATCGGGTCGAACTCGCCGCTGCTGACCAGCGTGGGGATGCTGCTGGTCACAGGTTCGTTCTCGATGGCGGGTGGTGTTTGCGTGGTGAACGCCTTGCATACACTGAACGTGGCCCGGTCAACCATGCCGCGACGGGCAAATCCGCGCAGTTCGGGGCGCGTCTGATCCAGCGTGGCCTGAATGGTGGCGGGTGTGCTGAACGGGATTTCCTCGTTGCACTGCACCGCGTTGTTCATGCCTACCGAGATGCTCCCTAACTGGAACAGGGAATTGGTGAGCATGGTACTCAGGAGCGTGTAGTCGCCGTTTCGGATGTCGTAGATGCTCTTGGGCAGCGCCGGAATAAGTTCCGAGGCATACAGCGAACTGAAGATCAACATCGCGAAATCATCGCCATCTACCAGCGTTTCGCGCTGCTGATAGGTGTTGATGTCGGTCGCCATGACGGTGATGGGTTGCGCGTCGAACTGTTTCATCAGCCCAAAGAACACACCTTCCAGATCAGGGTAGGCCGTGTTGCAGGCCGCGTCCGCCTTGCAGCGTTCAAACAGGACGTTGAGCGAACGCTCGAAAGTCAGCGGCGCGTCGTAGAGGGTGCTTTGCAGCGGGACAACGCCATCAATCACGGCGCTGCGTACCACTTCGGGATGATCGCGCATCACGGTGAGCGCCAGCTTCGTCCCGTATGAGATGCCGTACAGGTTGGCCTGCTGATAGCCCAGCGCGTGCAGGATGTCCACGACATCGGTGGCGCTTTCGGTGCTGGTGTAGGCGGTCAGGTCTACGCCCTGTGCGCTCAACCGTTCGGCGCACTGGGTTAGCGAATCGCTCAAGCCTTCGATGTCCTGCTCCACGCTGGTCACGATGTCCAGCGTGTCCAGCATGAAGGTGTTGTATTCGGGGCAGTCCAGCGCGGGTTCGGAGTTCCCCACGCCGCGCTGGTCGAAGATGATGTAGTCACTGTTGATGGCGTAAGGCTTCACCAACAACTCGTAGGTGTAGTTGATGGTTTCGGTGGTGCTGCCCCCCGGCCCGCCATCCAGATACAGGATGGGCGCGTCGCTTTTGGCCGGACTATCGCTGCGAAAGATCGCCACTGCCAGTTGGACGCTGCCGCTGGTCGGGTCGCTGCGGTTTTCCGGCACGGTTACAGTCCCGCATTCGGGGGTTGTTCCGGCGGGAATCGTGAAGTCGCAATCGGTAGGGGCGAAACGGGGCGAATCCCTTTGCGCCGCCGCTGGCAGCACACCGAGCAGCAGACAGGCGGCGAAAATCAACAGGTTACGCATACAAATCCTTTCATTCGATGAGGCACATCAGGCCGGCATGAACACATACTGGTCGCTGAGGATGTCCAGCGTGATCGTCGCTTGACCATCCTTCTCCTCGAACTTCAAATCCAGTCCAGCCAGCGGCGGGTCAGCCATCACGTACACCACCTCGCCCTGATCGTTCTGCATCGGGACGAGCCGCGTGCGGAACTCTCCCGCGTCTAGCGTCAGCGCGTCACCGTCCAGCGCCAGCGTGATTGTCCCTAGCGCGTCGTTCTGGAAGCTGCCCAGATACGGTTGCAGATCGGCGGCGGCGGGCATGGGCTGAATCCGCTTCTGTATCTTAGCCTGTTGTTCGCTGATCTGCTGGAGCGCGAAATCCAGCGTTTGCTGGTATTCCGCCGGTTGGTCGAAGATCAGTTCCAGCCAGCGACTAAGCACCGCGCCTGTGAACAGGTTCGCGCCTTGCGCGTTGCTCAGAATCACGATTCCCGTGTTCTGGTCGGGCAGGAACGCCAGTTCGGAGGTGAAGCCGAAGGTGTTGCCGCCGTGACTGATAAGGGGGACTTCTTTGTAGCTGCCGATTATCCAGCCCAGCCCGTAGCGGGTGGTGGCATCAATCTGAATTTGCGGCTTCCATGTTTCGGCAATGTTGGCTTCAGAAATCACGCGCTTCCCGTCCGGCGATACGCCCTTGCCGAGTTCTGTCAGGACGTAACGCGCCATATCCTGCGCGTTCGACCACAGCGCCCCCGCCGGGGCAATCGGCGTGAGCAGGCTTTCTTCGCTCAGGGGGATGATCTGGTAATCGCCATTCAGCGTCGCGCCGTGCGGGATGGCATAGTCGCTGGAGGCGGCAACCGCGTCGGACGAGAAGGTGCTGTGGCTCATGCCAATCGGGTCGAATACCCGCGTTTGCATTTGCGTTACATAGTCGTCGTACAGGTTGCCATACGTCCCGCCCGCCGCCAGTGTCGCCAGATAGCCGCCGGTTGCCACCATCTGATTGCTGTACTGGAAGGCTTCGCCAATGGGCGTGAAGAAGCGGAAGGTCTGGAGCGATTCGACAATCTGCTCGGCGTTCGCGTTGTTGAACAGCAATTCCATGTCGCGGCGCGGCACGCCGGTGCAGGCGCAGAACAGATTGCGGATTGTCACCGTCTGGCTGAGATCGGGGTCGGACAGGGCGAAGGTGGGCAGGATGCTGCTGGCGGCGGTATCCCACGTCAGCAGCCCGTCATCCACCAGCGTTCCGGTCATCAGCGTGGTCATGGATTTGGTGGTGGAGCCGATCATCATCAGCGTGTCCGGCGTGACCGGGGCGCTGCCGCCCTGTTCGCGCACGCCGAAACCCTGCGCGTACACCACCTTGCCATCCTGCACCACGATCACCGCTGCCCCCGGCACATGCAGTTGGTCGAGGGTGGCGGTCACATAGTCCGTGAACGTGGTTTCGATGGCGCTCATAGGCAGCGCGGTTAGGCTGCTCAAGTCGGCAGTATCCACGCTGTTGATCTTGAAACCGGAAGCGATGATCTGAATTTGCGCGGCGCGTTGCGTGGCGGCGGCGATATCCGCATCGAACAGCAGCACATACACCTGATCGTTCACACGCTGTCCCACGCCCTGATACACGGTTTTCTGGTCGGCGCTGACCTGCGTCAGCAAGGCCGTTTCATCCACCCCCGGCGAAGATGGGACGGTTTGCGTTTGCTGCGGCGCGAAGGTGAAATCTGGCGCGACTGTCGCCCATGCTGCCGTGACCGCCGCTGCGGTATCCTCGCCCGTTTCGACCAGCGCGTACACCTTCAGTTTGCCATCCGGGTCTGTCAGCAGGGCAGCGCCGTTCACCAGCGTTTCGGCTGTCCAGCCCGTCGGGACGGGGACGGTGAAGCGCCCATCGGGGTCGCTATACGTGTCTGAATTTTGTGCCAGCGCGGGCGCGGGGTAGTGCAGTGAGATTATCTCGTACCGGGCAAAGGTGAGGACGTGGGGTAGGATTGGGAGTATGAACACAACCAAAACTACCCAAACACGACCTCAATTGGAAACTTTAGCCTGTGTGAA
>Ga0172373_10002237_pt1 | contig 29995 bp, 26 predicted proteins | sample Lak10m_2_FD_114546 | JGI IMG/M metagenome (GOLD analysis project Ga0172373, IMG submission 114546) | Freshwater microbial communities from Kabuno Bay, South-Kivu, Congo - kab_092012_10m | ecosystem: Environmental > Aquatic > Freshwater > Lake | place: Democratic Republic of the Congo...
ACATTACTTCCAATAATTGCCCCAAACCCATTTGTCATCATCATGAATAAACCTTGTGCTGAAGAACGAATTGAAGGTGTCGTATTTGTTTCAACGAAGAGGGAACCAGAAATATTGAAAAAATCAAAAGCCATTCCATAAACAATACACGAAAATACAATCAACATCAATCCTTCGTTAGGATTTCCATAGGCTAAAGTTCCAAATCGCAAGACCCACGCTAACATGCTAAAAAGCATTACAGTCTTAATCCCAAATCTTTTAAGGAAAAAGGGAATGGCGAGAATGAATAAAGTTTCGGAAATTTGTGATATAGACATAATTATGGTGGAGTATTTAACCACCAAGGAATCTGCGTATTTAGGAAAATGTTCGAAATCGGATAAAAAAACATCTCCGTAGGCATTTGTCAACTGTAATGCTCCACCTAAGAACATCGAAAACACGAAAAATAGCGCCATTTTATAATTTGCAAACAACTTGAAGGCATCGAGGCCCAGGGTTTGAAAAATGGAGTTATCCTTTTGTTTATTTTTTTGAGGAATACACGGGGGTAAGGTGAAAGCGTAAATTCCAAGGGTTACTGCAATTATTCCCGCAAGGTAAAATTGATTTTCACTGGCTTTGTTTCCAGTCAAGTTTGTAACCCACATAGCAACAATAAAACCTATTGTTCCCCAAACTCTAATGGGAGGATAATCTTTTACAACGTCTCCTCCACTACTTTGCAATAAGGAATAAGAAATGGAATTCGTTAGGGCGATAGTCGGCATGTAAAAAATCATGGCGATCAACATAACAAGAAAAAAATCATTTGGATTATTGACTTGTGGTAAATAGAAGAGAGCCCCAGCATAAAGAATGTGTAATATGCCATAAACGCGTTCTGCATTTATCCAACGATCAGCAGCGAGACCCATGAGTGTTGGCATGAATACCGATGCGATACCCATTGTACCGAAAACGGCACCAAATTCAGCACCATTACCAATTGAATTTCCGAACCAATAATTTGCCATTGTGATTAGCCAAGCTCCCCACACATAAAACTGCAGAAAGCTCATGACAATTAATCGGTTTTTAATTTGCATTAATTTCGATTTTTCAAGGCGTCGCGAATTTTAGAAGCCAGTTCATAGTCTTCGTTATCTATCGCATCGCTCAACATGTTTTGTAATTCTTCTTCATTTAAGTGCTCCATTTCACTGGTAGATTCTTCAGACTCATTTAATTCTACTTCATCGTCATAATCTTCCGATCCATCATCAACCCCACCAGCCTCCTCAACAACTTCTGAAAGGGCAAAAATGGGAGCATTAAATCTTACACCAACGGCTATCGCATCAGAGGTACGTGAATCAATCTCCGTCAAAACGCCATCTTTTTCACAAATGATTTTAGCGTAAAATACACCTTCGAAGAACTTATATATTAATATTTCTTTCACTGAAATACTATAAGATTTACAAAGCATCTTAATCAAATCGTGTGTCAATGGTCTATTCGGCACCATTTTTTCCAATTCAACAGCAATCGACTGCGCCTCAAAACCCCCAATAACTATTGGCAATTTTCTTTTTCCAGCGGATTCAGAAAGGGTCAAAACATAAGATCCCGATTGTGTTTGACTGTAGGCGATACCCGTAATTTCTAAACGAATTTTTTGCATTTTGGTAATAATTAATGCTGTGTCGCCTTAAATTTTTGTAAAGCTGCTGTTAATTTTGGTACTACTTCAAAAGCATCTCCCACGATTCCGTAATCCGCTGCTTTGAAGAATGGGGCTTCAGGATCCGTATTGATAACAACGATTACTTTGGACCCATTTACTCCTGCTAAATGCTGAATAGCTCCAGAAATACCAACTGCAATGTATAAGTTTGGCCTAATAGCCACTCCTGTTTGTCCAACATGTTCGTGATGAGGTCTCCAACCAATATCGGCTACCGGTCGAGAACAAGCCGTTGCAGCATTTATCGACTTTGCCAAGTCCTCAATGATTCCCCAGTTTTCAGGTCCCTTCAATCCTCTTCCGGCTGAAACTACCAATTCGGCTTCTGGTAAAGGAATTTCACCTTCTGGTTTTTTGGTCGAAACAACTTTAACGGCACCTGAACCAACATTTGCAGAAATTTCATTCACAGCACAAGACGCACCACTTTTTTCAGGTTGAATACTGTTTGGTAATAAAGAAATTATTTTATTGGATGTTTGTACTTGGACTTTTCCAATTGCTTTACCTGAAAATACATTTACGCGAACGGAGTCATCAGCATCTGGTAGGGCTATTGCACCGGAAACTAATCCAGCTTTCCATCTTACGGATAATCGAGGTGCAACTGCTTTACCGGTTAAATCGTGAGAAAAGATCACTGTATTCGCGCCGACTTCTTGAGCAGCCCATGCGACAAGTTTAGTAAGTTGTTGTGCATCTTCTCCATCAATATTTCTATCTACTAAAACCTTGCTTGCGCCGTATTCACCTAATGTACTTAGTGTATCGGAAGAAGTATTCCCGTTTGTTATTACGACCACTTCACCAAGTTTTTTCCCATAAGTTACTGCTTCAAAAGTTGATTTTGAAAGACCATTTGAAGAGTTAATATATACTAATATCATGTGTGTGATTTTTAAAAATTAAATAACTTTTGCTTCGTTATGAAGGAGACTAACTAACTCGTCCATGTTGTCCGGAGAAATCATTTTGACAGCAGATTTTGAATTTGGCATTTCGTAAGACGAAAATTTTGTTAGGTCTTCAACAGCAACAGGACTTACTACTTGTAATGGTTTTGTTCTTGCTGCCATTATACCGCGCATGTTTGGAATTCTTTGTTCTGCCATACCCTTAGCACAAGAAATTACCGCGGGTAAAGAAACTTCAACCACCTGAATTCCTCCGACAATTTCTCTCTCCAATGTTAAGCCATTCGCGGTTACATCAAGTTTAGTTGCAATCGAAACATAAGGTAAATCAAGAGCTTCGGCAATCATACCTCCAACTTGGGAACCATTGTAATTAATCGTTTCTTTTCCAGTTAAAATTAAATCAAAGGCATTGTTTTTTGCGTATTCAGCAATTTGAATAGCCGTATAATGCGCATCTTTAGGATCGGCATCAATTCTTACCGCTTCATCTGCTCCAATTGCAAGTGCTTTTCTTATGACAGCTTCATCTGCAGCCGCACCAACCGTCACGATTGTTACTTGTCCGCCATTAGTTTCTTTAATTTCAAGGGCACGCACTAATGCGTACCATTCGTCGTAAGGATTAACGATATACTGCACGCCATTTTCATCAAATTTTGTGTTGGCTTCAGTGAATGCAATCTTGGAAGTCGTATCCGGGGATTTGCTAATGCATACTAATATTTTCATTCTGATTTTTTTTTGCACAACAAAAATAAGCAATTATCTCAATTTATTTTCAATTCTCGTGCATTCAATCTTTTCACTTTAAAAACTATAATGATTGACAAATTCAGTAACGTAATACAGAATAAAAAAGACAAAAAAAGACAAAAAAAAGAAATATTTAAACAAATGAAAATCAGTAAATAAAACAAGTAAAACCGAATATAAATGCGTAACAAACGAATTAAAACAATTAATAACCGAATATGATTTTTTTGATGCCGCAACTTTGCCGAGACAAATCGATAACGAGATCGAAATGTTGAATTTTTTACAAACCTTTTTTAAATTTTTTCAAACATGAATGCACTTAAAAACAAAGTGACGTTGATCGGCAGGCTAGGAGCGCAGCCGGAAGTAGTAACCTTCGAATCAGGAAGAACGCTAGCACGTTTTACCGTAGCGACAAACGAGCGCTTTAAAGACAAGGGTGGCGAATGGCAGGATGTCACACAATGGCATACTATTAATGCCTGGGGTAAAATTGCCGAGCGAGTTAAACGCATATTAGACAAAGGCAATGAGATCATATTGGAGGGCCGCTTAGTCAATCAGTCTTATGAAAGCAAATCTGGAGAAAAGCGTTTCTCCACGATTGTAGAAGCGACTGAATTTTTAGTAATCAACGCAAAAAAGGCGGCATAGTCTATTCATTTATATTCAAATTATTTCACATGACAGATACAAACAATTTATTAGCATTAAAACAAATGAATCACGTTAATTTAATAGGTAAGGTGAGCTCCGCACCAAAAATCATGGAGCTTTCGAATGGAAGAAAAATAGCAAAGTTTACTGTGGCGACCAAGGAGTTCTACCTGGATGCGGAGGGAAACACCAAAGCGAGGAGAAATTGGCACGTCTTGACTGCTTGGGGAAAGTGGGTACAAGTGTTGGAAGAACTAGCAGAAGTCGGTCATGAAATAGCGGTAGAAGGCAAATTGGTGAGTCGTTTCTACAAGTTGAATGGGGAACGAAAATTTGTTTCTGAAGTCGAGGTTAACGATTTGATCCTCCTGTAAGCTAACGGCGGAGGAAACACCTCCGCCTTTTTTTATCCAAAGAAAATACTAATCATGAATACATTAAAAAATTACATCACCTTAATAGGTAAAATAGGAACCGACGCCCAATATACAAAATTCGACAATGGAAGATCTGTGGCGCGTTTCAAACTTTCTACGCAAAAAACAGAACGCAAAAACGACGGAAAATACATGGAAACGACGCAATGGCATAACGTTTTTGCATGGGGAAATCTCGCGGAATTTATTGAACATTATGCTCAAAAAGGGAAAAAAGTAGCTATTCACGGACGCATCGTGAACAGGACCTATTTAAATCCTGCTGGGGTAAAACGAAATAAAACGGAAATTGAAATTAGGAATATAATCGGGTTGAGTTAATTATACTCTTTATATGAAAAGAAGAGGGGGAGCTGCAGGTTTCCCCTCTTTTGTCAATAGTTCCGATAGTCATTCCACAAATTACTTCTGAAACCTATTGACGGAAAAAAAGAAAAAAGCTGATAGGCAGAGTCGTACCGAAAATTGATCTCTGCAAACAACTGGTATTGATGATACAAATGATAAATGATCATATTTTGACTTCTGAAAAAATTATTTTTTTTGCCTTGGCCTATTTCATGATCATAATTGAAGGGTCGATTTGTATAGGGTTGATATACATTTCCACCATAACTTTTTCCATCTTTATCAAATCCCTGAATTCCATAGGAAATGAAGCTTTTAATAAGCCACTTATTTCTTTGCCACTTTAATTCTCCTAAAATTTCGGCAAAATTTCCTCCATAAGGGTGAGAAAGAGTTGATCCAGCATGCGCATAGTTTTGGAGTGCGTTCAAATGCGCATAAGTATAGGGTCGGACAGCATTTCCTTCAAGGCGGTAAAAGAATTTTTCCTTATTTAGTTTAAATCTTCCCTTTACTCCTAATTGTGCTCCGTACTTATTTGCCCACCATCCGGATTTCGCTTTAATTTCGGACAATAGAAATTCATCCACAATGAGTTGGCCGTACGCGACATGTTCTTTCCATTTAGCTGAAAATGAGGCCCCGAGTAACACATTATCAGAAGAACCAATAGCATATTCTTGTGGTCGGTAAAAAATTACTGGATTCAGATACTCTAATTCATAACCGCGGTTCAGTAAGGTGTCTTTTGGCTGAAAAACAACTGTTTCAAAAATCCCAAAATTCAACCATTTTGTTGCATTCCAACTGAGATAATGTGTTGCGCCAAATTTATTTCGCCAATTTTCGTTCAATTCTTCTTTAAAAAATTGATACATCACCAAGTATTCTACATGCCAAAAGCGCGCACTCATCTGAGCGAATGGATAAGGTTTACCGTAATCACTTAAAAACAATGACCTGTTTCCTTCTCCGATAAAGTTTCTATCTAATCCCCCTTGAAAGTTAAAAATATGATTAGGGGTATACGACACTCGACCCAACAGGTTGTGTGAGCCTATAATACTGCTGTTGTTTCGTGAATAGAAAAAAGAGCGTGTATCGAGAAAATTTGTATCGTTGTTGATTGTTGAAAAGTTATACCCCACACGAGCATACCATTTTGGCGTAATTGACAAATCGGTTTGAATTCCAAGGCCTAAACGCGCATAGGTGGAAGAAGGAGCATATTTATCGTATGAAATAAGATTATCAGCGGAAAAGGTTGCGCCAAGACACTTTGTAAACGGTGCGGTTCTATTTACGTGTGGTAAAATACTAGAATGACGGGTATAACTCAAGGCTTCCGAAGAATCGGATGGTAATTCTTCAATCAAATAATCAATTCGACCTTGCGCAAAACAAGTTAAATAAGGAAGAAAGAGAAGAATAAAGAATCTAAAAATCATTGACATTATCTATTAATCCGGTTCTTATTCCCACCTGAAACAAAAGAGTACCTTTTCCTTGTTCCCACCATTCTTTTCGCTGAACACATTGTGCATAAATGTTGATGTTGAGCTTTTGATTAAAACGATATCCAATCTCGAGTTTAGTGTTGTTTAATAACCCATTGGTTGTTGAATTTTGAAGTTGAATGGCTTGCAAACTATGACGGTTATAATCATTTAGAAAAAACAAATGAGCATTGAGCCCGAAGTAGAAACGATTCAACTCACTACTAATTCGAAATAAAATTTCTTGAAATCCATTACCCATAATATGTGCTATTGGAAGGTTGTAGTTTGAATAATTTGTTAACCCGTTAACACCTTGATACATGTTTTTTGATACGACGTTATATTCTAATTGAAGGAGAGTTCTTAAAGGAATTTTAGGATTATACCGAATACCGATTTGACCAGCAAATGAACGAGTAAAGGGAGTTACAAATTGACCGTAGGATCTTAGTGAATTTAAAACCGACCAATCAAAGGATAAAGCATAAAAGGAATAAATCGCTTCATTTGTTGTAATTCTCGCGGAAAAAGGGACTGGACTAAAAACCAAAGGATGTGCAGCTTTTGTTACTAAAGAATCACCCATTTTCCATACTGTGTTTTCTGAAAAATGAACGGAGAATTTTTGAAGTGGTCGCCATGTAACATAATTTATTCCAACGATTTTTGGTTGGTAATAGCCCTCAACTGTTGTGTATGTTTTTTTACGAACAAGATTCATTGACCTTGTTCGGAAGAAATTCCATTCCCATTTTTTTAAGAAAGTAAATTTAGTTCTTAAATATGGCGTACCTATGTGATGATTACCATATACAAGAGATCGGTATCCAGATCCTACAAATTGTTGGTTGTTTCCTGCAACAACACTAAAATTTTTGAAAGCAGAATACACAAAGTGACCAACAGCAAAAGCATAATCGTAACCATTTGTTTTAAAAGGTTTCGTCCTGGCTGCTCCCGGAACAACCCCATTCTGTTGATTATAACCTATCGAAGTAGTATAATATTCGCCATGTGCATCGATGAAGTCTCTTTCGAAACTACTAAAACGCGCTTGATTTTCATAAAAAGATGTTTGAAAAGAGAAATTCTTAAATAAGTCAGCTTGAATTTGAATCCCTCTAGAATTTTTATACAAGTAATTTCCAGTGGTATCGTTCAACTCTTTTCCATAAGAAAATTCACCAACAGGCGAAATAAACACTTTTGCATCTTGAGCGTTAACCTCAATCATGTGTTTTTTAAAGAGTTTTTCTGTGAATTCAGAATACTGATTGCTTCGGTCTCTAATTCTATCGTGCAGATTGTAAGAGCTTTCTAATTCAGGAAGAAATCCACTTCCCATGTACTTTCCAAGTTTCGTTGTACTTTCACTAGAATCAATTTGATTATCAAAAAGACGATCTCTATAATAAGATGAAGTTGGGACCAAACCTTGTTGCGCTAAGATCCAATTTGGAATCAAAAATAAAAGTACAAGTAATCTTTTCATTCCATTGCCATTAGAAGGGCTTTGGAACGTACTACGAAATAAGGGTTTAAAAGGTTTTCTTTATTATAGACAAGTGGTGTTTTTTGGTGATAATCGAGCACTTCTCCTCCTAAGGCTTCAATGATGGCTTGTCCTGCGGCAATATCCCACTCCATTGTTGGAGCAAAACGCGGGTAAATATGTGCATCTCCTAATGCTAAGTCGAAGAATTTCAATGAAGAACCTTTTGATGCAAAGGTGATATCTTTGAAAGATGGCTCAAGTGTTTCAAGTAAATCGTTCAAGGGTCCAGTGCCATGACTTCGTGAACCTATTAATTTTAAGGTTGAGCCAATATGTTCTTCGCTTTGTATGCTTTGCCATTTGGTTGGATTTTCAATATTATCGAAAGATGAGATAAAAACACCTTCTTTTTTGCTTCCGAATAAGATTCTTTCTTGAACTGGGGAAGCGATAATCCCGAATACAGCATTTCCTTCTATAATGTGTGCAATGTTAACTGCAAATTCATCGTTTCTTCGGATGAACTCTTTAGTTCCATCAAGTGGATCAATACACCAAGACTCTTTCCATAATTTTCTTATTTCGTAAGGCAGGTGTGTAGATTCTTCTCCTGTTACAGGAATTCCCAAGGGATCCAATAGGTTATGAATTGCCAATGAAGAAGCTAGGTCGGCTTTAGTAAGCGGCGACCCGTCTTCTTTTATAATCGTTTCGAAATCTTCTTGGTAAATTTTACTTATTTCCCTGCTCCCCGCAATAGCAGCTCTAAGTGCAATTTTATAGCTATCGTTCATGGATTAAAGTGCCATTTCAGGAACCTCCCGAGGAACAACTAAATCACCTTCTGTTTTTGCTATTATTTCCTCCACACTTACACCTGGTGCACGTTCAAGGAGATGAAATTTATTGTCTTTAATTTCTAAAACGGCTAATTCAGTTACAACTTTTTTTACACAGCCAACGCCAGTTAAAGGCAAAGTACATGTTTTCAGAATTTTAGATTCTCCTGCCTTATTGCTGTGCATCATAGCTACAATTATATTATCCGCAGATGCGACTAAGTCCATGGCTCCACCCATTCCTTTTACCATTTTACCTGGGATTTTCCAATTTGCGATATCACCATTTTGGGAAACCTCCATAGCTCCCAACACAGTTAATTGCACATGTTGTCCACGTATCATAGCAAATGAGGTGGCAGAATCAAAAAAAGCTGCACCGGGACGTACTGTTATGGTTTGTTTTCCCGCATTAATCAAATCAGCATCTTCTTCACCATCAAAAGGGAAAGGCCCCATTCCAAGCACGCCATTTTCAGATTGAAATTCTACTTCTATTCCTTGAGGTATATAATTGGCTACAAGTGTGGGAATTCCAATACCGAGGTTTACATACCAACCGTCTTGAAGTTCTTGTGCAATTCTTTTCGCAATGCCTATTTTGTCCAATGCCATGACTTTAATTTTTTGTTCTTACCGTGCGTTGTTCAATTCTTTTCTCAAAATGCGTTCCTTGAAATATGCGTTGAACAAATATCCCTGGGGTATGAATTTGGTCAGGGTCTAAAGTTCCAGCAGGCACTAATTCTTCAACTTCTGCAATAGTGATTTTGCCTGCCATTGCCATCATTGGATTGAAGTTTCTGGCAGTTGCTTTGAATATTAAATTTCCTTCTGTATCTCCTTTCCAAGCTTTCACAATTGCAAAGTCGGCAGTTAGCGCCGATTCTAAAATATGTGGCTTGCCATTAAATACGCGCACTTCTTTTCCTTCAGCTACCTCGGTTCCATAACCCGCTGGGGTGAAAAAAGCGGGTATTCCTGCACCTCCTGCTCTGCAACGCTCTGCCAAACTGCCTTGTGGAATAAGTTCCACTTCCAATTCGCCTGATAACATTTGTCGTTCGAATTCATCATTTTCTCCTACGTAGCTGGAGATCATTTTTTTAATTTGCTTTGTTTGTAAGAGGAGTCCGAGACCAAAACCATCAACACCAGCATTATTGCTAATGCAGGTTAAATTCTTGACACCTAACTTCACCAGCTGTGCAATAGAATTTTCAGGGATTCCGCATAAACCAAATCCTCCAATCATTAGCGTCATTCCATCTTCTATTCCTACAAGTGCATTATCAATTGTTTGTACAACTTTATTCATTATTGAAAGGGAATTTCTGAATCATCTACTACCTCTTCTACAAATACCTGGTTACACGAATATGCCTGGGCATCATAATCTGGAGGAGGAATGAAATCTTTGGTAGAAAGAGCAATGACAGGGTCTTTATAAACCTTTTGCATGTAATATCCATAAATTGGAAGAGCCATACGACCACCTTGACCCCATGTCATGTCTTTAAACCTAACTGATCGATCTTCTGCGCCAACCCAAACTCCTGTAACTAGATCTGGTGTAATACCTATAAACCATCCGTCTGAATTATTTTGGGTTGTACCAGTTTTTCCTGCCGTTGGGGCGTAAATTCCTCCCCAAGGATTTCCTCCTCGAAGGCTCGAACCAGTTCCGCCTTCTACGACTCCTTTCATCAATTTTAGTATTTCGTATGCCACGGAAGCATTGAGTGCTTGTTCTCTGTGTTCAGTCGCCTCATAAATTACTTTTCCGTTCCTATCAGTAATACGTTCAATCGTCGTTGGTCGAACATAGATACCATTATTCGGAAAAATGCACTGAGCTGCAACTAATTCATACAAGGAGAGGTCCATACTACCCAAACACATGGATGGAACAACATCGTTTGGATGGAGTTCAATTTCAGTTGTCTTCAGTAATTTTTCAATTTGATAAGGTCCGCCGGTTTTTGCAACAGGGTTGAAAACGCCCATTCTTTTCATTACAGCAATAGTCGTGGGGTTTGAAGACATTGCTAAGCCACTTCTCATATTGGCAGCAGGCGATCCTTCGGGACAATATTTTCCTACGACTCTATTTTGAGGATCAACTAAGTCTATACAATATTCATCCGGCGAAAATGTTGAACATGGGTTAACCACTTTCATAGAGAGAGCTGCGGCATAAACAAATGGTTTCATAGTTGAACCCACTTGTCTTTTCCCTTGTCGAACATGATCATAAGCAAAATGCTTATAATTTGTTCCTCCTACCCAAGCACGAACAAAACCTGTTCTAGGGTCCATGGAAACAAGTCCTGCATGTAAGAATGCCTTATAATATTTGATCGAGTCATTCGGCGTCATGGTGGTATCTTTTTCTCCTTCCCACATAAATACACGCATTTTTGTAGGAGTATTAAAATTTTCCTCAATTTCACTTTCAGAATACCCTAATTTACTTAGGTCTTTGTATCGTTTTGTATTTTTTTTCGCAGAAGATAAAATTGTTTTTACGGTATTGTCATCAATCTTATTAGAGAAAGGATAATTTTTCAATCCGCGGTTATTTTGATCAAAAACTCCTTGAAGTTTTTCCTTCAAGTGTTTTTCAACGGCATATTCTGCATGGCGCTGCAGATTAGGGTCTAGCGTTGTATAGATTTTTAATCCATCTGTATAAATATTATAAGGCTGACCATCTTCGCGAAGGTAATTATAGCCTCCGCTTTCGTTTTTTGATTTCAGCAAATCTTCAACTTCTTTTCGTAATGATTCTCTGAAATAAGGCGCCATACCTTCTTTATGATCAAGTGGAGTATAGGTAGTTATTAATGGTTTTAGTTTTAATCGTTCATATTCTTCTTTAGAAAGAGGGTTTTGAATGGCTTCATTTCCTTCACTTGAGTTGCGATACCATTGGTAGAGAACTTGGTTTCTTCTCTCAACACATCGAATGGAATCTTTGGCTCTGGCAGCAGCAACATCTTGTCCTATAACACTTGAAATCTTCTTCCCAGAGTCGTGTGCGATTTCTGCCCGGTAATCTTTGATTTTAAAAGAATATGGATTGTATAATGCAGGATTTTTACACATACCAACCAAGGTTGCTGCTTCCTCTTTAGTTAAGGCAATTGGTTCTTTGTTAAAGTAAATTCTAGATGCGTTTTTTATCCCAACTGCATTGTGAAGGAAGTCAACTTGATTAAAATAAAAGGTAATTATTTCTTCCTTTGTATAACGTTCTTCCAATCGTTTGGCGAGAATGTTTTCTCTTGCTTTTACATTGAGAAATTTAAAAGCTTTTACCAATCCGCTTGACTTTTCATTTCTTTCGTTCAACGTGTAAAACTGCTTAGCCAACTGTTGTGTAATTGTGGAGGCACCACCAGAGGAGCCTAAGCCTGTTACCGCTCTGAGCAATGCCCTGAAGTCGACACCCGAATGCTTTAAAAAACGTTCGTCTTCAGTAGCAATAAGTGCATCTAGAGCAAAAGGAGAAATTTCTTTATGCTTTACACTCGTTCTGTTGACCTTCCAATATTGACCTAAAATAGTATCTTTTCCGCCTTCAGTTTTAGCGATAATTAATGAGGCTTGCATTTCAGGCGGATTATCAAGCATAGATAGAGGAGGTAAATCATCTTCTGACTGAAATAAAATCAGCCCACTAATAAATAAAAAAGGGAATAAGCTAATAAACCAAAAAATGGAAGTGAAATATATTTTTTCCTTTTTTGTCAACTCGATTTGCTCTTTCGCTTTTTTCATGAAGTTAAAATTAATAATTATCTCAACACATCTTTGCGCTGACTATCAAGTTTCAATAGAATAAACATCATCAAAGAAAATGACATCATAGAAGATCCTCCGTAACTAAAAAAAGGCAAGGGTATTCCAATGACTGGCGCGAAACCAATATTCATCCCTATATTAATGGCAAAGTGATAAAAAAGTATCATTGCCACACAATAGGCGTAGATTCGATTAAATGCAGAACGTTGTCGCTCCGCAATGTATAAAATACGAATCAACATAAACATGTAAAGACATATAAGAAGGATCACGCCGACGTAACCCCATTCTTCTGCAAATGGGCAAAAAATAAAGTCGGTTTCGGATTCAGGCACGTGGTTCGATTCGACACTTGATACGGAGGCGTTTTTATAGCCTTTTCCTGACCAACCACCCGAACCCACCGCCGACATTGCTCTGTTTCTGTTGTAATCTTTTCCATTAGGATCCTCTTTTAACCCAAGAAATAATTCAATTCGATCCTTCTGGTGAGGCGCCAGACTACTAAAAGATTTTCCAACGAGAAATGATAAACCTCCCGTTAAGCCAAATCCGAGTAAAATAATCAACATCATTCTTCCCTTTTCTCTTTTATTTCCGAATCGCTGAATAAAGAGAATCGCCAGGATTGTTAGGAGTGTCAAAAATAATATAATACCCATCGAGCCATTTACCGGTTCATCAGAAAACCATAAATAAAAGGACATATTAGATAATAAAAGCGTCACGATGCTAATGAAAATAAGAACAAATAAAATAGGAATAAAGTGAGTTCCAACCCAAGTTTGTTTGAATTTAACTCCAGGATATGCATTGATGAACTTTAAAATTATGGGGTCAAAGGTCAACCCTTCACGATACATTACAAATAAAAACGAAGTAAAAACCACAAATGTTCCAGCGTCAGGCTGCAATAAAATTAGGGTCATTGGCACCAATAAAATCAGAATTGCTAGAAAAACACTTGAAGTATTTAATTGCTTAATATTTAGTTCGCTGATATACCTTGCCAGCAATAACGCGGAGGCTATCTTGGCAAATTCTGCGGGTTGGATACCCAAATTAGCAACCCCAATCCAAGCTCGAGCTCCGTTAATTGGAGGCATAAACAAAACGAGGACCAATAAAGACAGGGTGAATAAATAAATGGGAAAAGCGTACTTCCGGTATATATCTGAATCAATTAGAAAGACAATCAAGCCGAGAAACAACGAAACAGATATCCAAATTATTTGCTTTCCGTATTGTTTTTCGATATCAAAAATTGATGGATTCTCAGGATTAAATGCTACAGAATAAATTGTCATTAAACCCATAAATACCATGAGCATAAAAGTGATGAACAATGGCCAGTCTAATTCCCCAAAAAGTTTATCGTCTTTTCTCATTCTTCACCACCTGCTAGTACAGCTTCTAAAATTCTTTTTTCTTTGGCCATATCTGTTACACGCCTTTTAAGATATTTTTCAATCATTAAACTGGCAATAGGCCCCGCCCAAGTACCACCAAAACCTGCATTTTCTACGAATACGGCGATAGCAATTTTTGGATTGTCCATTGGCGCAAAAGCGATAAAAACGGAATGATCTTCCCCATGCGGATTTTGAACAGTTCCGGTTTTACCACAAATAACAATATCCTCGAGTCTTGCCATCCGTGCTGTCCCTCCATTTTCGTTAACAACCCTGCGCATTCCTTCTATAACGGGATCGAAGTGTTTGGCTTCTACCATGGTTTTGTGCATAGTTTTAAATTTTTCCAAAGGCCCACTTTCGCCAATGGATTTAACAAAGTGAGGGGTGTAAAACCATCCTTTGTTTGCAATGATTGCTGCAATATTGGCCATTTGAATTGGGGTTAACTTCACCTCTCCTTGCCCAATAGAAATAGATCGAATGGTTGAAAAAGCCCAACGATGATGCCCATACCATTTATCGTAATATGCACTATTTGGTATTAACCCAGGCCGTTCCCCGAAAACATCCGCCTCCAATCGTTTTCCCAAACCAAAACTCTGCATGTATTCATTCCATCTGTTTAACCCAATTTCTGCATCTTCAAATAAACTTGATTTTTTGTTTTGCTGAATGATTCTGCGCACAACTGCATAATAATAGGGGTTACATGAATATTGTACAGCTTCTTGAATACTACTTGCACTTGGGTGATTATGACATCCCACAACACTTTTGTCGCATGCAAAACCCGAACTTGGCGTTATAACGCCTTCTTGTAGCCCAATCAATGACTGAACAAGTTTAAATATTGAACCTGGCGGATACTCAGCAGCAAGAGGTCTAGGAAACAAAGGCTTCGTAGGGTCCTTTAATAGATTTGGATAATTCAGTTTTATATTTCTATTTCCAACAAGTAAATTAGGGTCAAATGAAGGAGACGAAACCATGGCCAAAATCTCCCCTGTAGAGGGTTCAATGGCTACAATACATCCTTTTTTATTTTTCATCAGCTCCTCTCCATATGTTTGAATCAACATATCTAAACCTAAGGTAAGTGGCGCAGATTGGACAGCAGTCGTATCGTATTTCCCTCCGGCATAACTCTCAATTGCATTGTTTAAGGCAGAGGTTACCACATATTTAACTCCTTTATAACCTCTCAGTTCATTTTCATAATACTTTTCCAACCCCGCTCTACCTATATTACTACCTGGTCTATAGAACTCATCTTTCTCAATTTCATCTCCGTTTACTTCGGCAAGATATCCCAAGATATTCGCACCTCCCTTAAATGGATAACTTCTCATGCTCGTTACTTCCTCATAAAATCCAGGAAATTTTTCTAAATGAGGTGCAATTTTGGAGATTTCCTCAAGCGTAAGCTCTTTGATAAATGGGTACGCTCTTACTTTTTGATAATTTGAAGTGCGTTTACCAGAATGTTTATTGTAGTATGTTCCTTCTCCTTCTCGAATTTCTTTGAAGCGACTGCGCACTTCTTCAACTGTCCAGCCAATTAACTTAGCAAAAGCAACGGTATCCAAATCTTTAATCTTATCCTCCACCATCATAAGATTAAAGTAGGTTTTATTAGATACGATTTTTTGACCATTTCTATCAAAAACAACTCCTCGAGCAGGAATAATTTCTTTGCGTTTCTCCGCGATCTCTTGTGCACGAAGTTTCCATGTGTCGTCGATTACTTGCATGTAGAATAAACGAAAACTGTAAATCACGCCCACGAGAAGCATGAACGTGATAATGACATATCTTCGGCCTTCGAAATTCATTTAGAACGCGATTTTCTGGAGATTAAGGTGAGAATTAATAAGCTAACGGAATAAGAAAAAACAATACTCAATACGGTATTTTGAAGCATCCAAAACAATTCGTTTATTCTGAAAATTTCAATTAGAAAGAACCAAAAATGATGAATAAAAAGTAGCGATCCATAGACCAGTGTATACCACCTTGTTCCCATGTCGAAAAGAGAAGGCTCTTTTAATGGATCATATCCTTCGCGCTGTGCAAAAAACTTGAAAATAATAGGTCTAAAATAAGCCATCATCAATAGGGAAGAAGCGTGTAGACCAAATGTATCAGAAAACGCATCAATGGAAATCCCTAAGCCAAATCCAAGTAATAGTAGAGGAAAAATACCAATATCAAATGGCAATAACATGACGAAAAGTGGATAGATCATAAGATGAATACCAAACCCAAATTCGAGTTGGTTAAAGACCAACACTTGCATGATCCAAAACAAGAAAAAGCGAAGTGATATTTTTAAAGCATTGTTCATTAGCGTTCTTCTTTGTCTTCTGGGATTCCTTTTTCAATCTGTTGTTGTTCCTCAAGCATTAGATTTTTTATTACATAAATCCGCTGCAAGGTTCGATATTCTTCAGAGTAAGTTATTACTACATCCCATAGCGCCTCCCCTTCAATGGCGTAGACAGCATCAACTGTTCCAACCATCAACCCCTTCGGAAAAATTCCTGATCCGCCCCTCGTAAGCACCTTAGATCCTCTTGGAATTTTTAAATCATTTGAAATACCTGCAATATTTCCACGCGTAGGATGTCTGCCATCCCATTTTAGAAGTCCGAATAATCCAATAGGCTCAATGGTTACGTCAATATTAATATCTTTTGTCAATACTGATTTAACTATGCTGTAATGCTCACTTGTTGAATGAATGACCCCTACTACTCCGTTAGGTGAATACACCCCCATTAATCGTTTCACGCCGTGTTTCTCTCCGATATTTATGGTGAAGTAATTATTCCGTTTGGTTACCGTTGAGTTGATAACCTCTCCCGGAATGTATTCATATTGTTGCCGGTAAATAGAATCGTTAATTTTTATGATGCCATTATTCAATCTGAATAAACTTTTAGGGAGTTGTGCCTGAAGCGCAATGTTTTCATCTTGTAGCTTTGAGTTTTCATCTGACAAGTTGAAATGTTTTGTTAAATCATGTTCCCAAGAATAAAGTTGACCTGAAATAGCATTTGCACTCGTTAAAAACTGAAATCTGGGAAAAGACAAGAAAGTAATGTACATTGACAAAGCAAGAATTTGCAAAAAAGCAAAAAATAAAAATACCCTGAACCTTTCGAAAAAGGCTATCAATTTGCGCATGAACAAAGATAGAAAAGGCTATTTGTCCGACGATTAAATGCCCTAAAATGATATCAACAAAAACAATAAGATTTCAACGCTTTTTTATCGGCGAAAGAGAGAAATATTAATATTCCCAACCAAAGCGCTCGTTTAATTTTCCATAAACAAAGTCGAGTATCTCCGTGTTTTCGATTTTTTCGAGGACTTGCCCGACAAACGCGCTCACCAATAAATTTCGTGCTGCTTTATCAGAAAGACCACGCGATCTTAAATAAAAAACAGCTTCTTCGTCTAATTGACCAGTAGTCGACCCATGTGAACATTTCACATCGTCTGCATAAATTTCTAATTCAGGCTTTGCATTGACAGAAGCATCTTGACTCATTAATATGTTTGCATTGGATTGAAAAGCGTTTATTTTTTGAGCATCTTTTCGCACAAATACCTTTCCATTGAAAACACCAGTCGCTTTATCAAATAACACGCCCTTGTAAAGTTCATTCGATAAACAATGAGCTACCTTATGATCAATTGTTGTGTGGTTGTCGACAAATTGCTGCTGATTGGCAACATAAACGCCATTTAAATTAGTTTCAGCATTGACGCCCTCTACCGCAACCTCAACTTCATTTCGCACAAACAGCCCATCTAAAGTGACCGTGTTGAGCGTAAAATTCGAGTCGCGGTGTTGAAATACTTTTTCTTTTGACAAATGAATATCCTGACCGCTCCCTATCTGAATTTTTGTTACAGAAAGATGTGCACCTTGTTCTACATGGAATTCAGTTACACAGTTTGAGAAGTTTTTACTTTCTTTTTCGGAACTAAATATCATCGTGATATTTGCCTCGGTATTGGATTTCAATCGAATAAAATGGCGTAAGTTATTTATTTTATTTCCATTTGATAGATGCAAAATTTCTATCGGTCGGTCAAGTGTTTTGGAAATCTCAATAAAAACACCATCTTCTGCATAGCATAGGTTAAGGGCGTCAAAAACTTCATGAGAAGCGTGTATTTCAGAAAGTTGTGTGGAAGAAAGTTCCGTTAATGTATTGAGACCTTCAAATATGTCCTTTGAACGTAATTTTCCATTTTCAAATACAATTTTGTAGGCTGTTTCATGAACGGCTAATAGTGTACTTTTTTCATTGAATCCACTAAATGTCGTATTCGATAACTTTGTTAAACGCGTATACTTCCATGATTCTTGCTTCGTGGTTGGGAGATCGGCGTTCTCTAAAAAATCGCCTAAATCAACTAAAAGATTTTTATTAAAAGCTATTGAAGTTTTAGATAAACTTGCGCGCAACTTATCGAGTTTGTTTTCGTGAATGGTATTTACCTCTTGCATAAGAAAGACGTTAACTGAGAATTGATTCTTTTATCCAATCATAGCCCTTTTCTTCGAGCGTTAAGGCCAATTCTTTTGGTCCAGTTTTCACGATTTTACCGTCGTATAATACGTGTACAAAATCCGGAACAATATAATCAAGCAGTCTTTGGTAGTGGGTGATAACGATGCTAGCGTTGTGTGGAGTTTTGAGTTTGTTTACACCATTGGCTACAATTCGCAGTGCATCAATATCCAGTCCAGAATCTGTTTCATCGAGAATTGCCAATTTTGGATCAAGCATGGCCATCTGAAAAATCTCATTACGTCTTTTCTCTCCTCCTGAAAAACCTTCATTAACGGAGCGATTCGCCAATTTGCTATCCAGTTCAACTAGTGCGGATTTATCTCGAACCATTTGCATGAAGTCTTTCGCAGAAATCGGTTCCTGCCCTTTGTATTCGCGAATTTCATTAAGAGCAGTTCTGAGGAAATTAATATTTGAAACACCTGGAATTTCAACGGGATATTGAAAAGCTAAAAACAAGCCTTCTCTTGCTCTTTCCTCTGTGGATAATTCAAGTAAATCTTTACCATCAAAAGTTATAGAACCGGCAGTGATTTCATATTCCTCACGTCCAGCCAAAATGCTCGCGAGCGTACTTTTTCCGGCTCCATTTGGTCCCATAATAGCATGAACTTCTCCGGCCTTAACCTCAAGATTCAATCCCTTTAGAATCTCCTTTCCTTCAATGTTTGCGTGTAAGTTTTTAATTTTTATCATTTTCAACTTATTAATATTTTTGAGTTTCATTTCCCCCTTTAAAGGGGGCTAGGGGGATGATATTTGTTTACTGCAAATTTAATTCTGTCACCCCTCTCTGACGGAGCCTGATACTCGTCGGAGTTGTCAGACTTAATCTCCCCTCAAGGGGAGAAATTAACTCTCAACTTTTATCATTTAACTGTTTTCTACCCAACACTTCCCTCCAAACTTATCGCCAACAATTTCTGCGCTTCGACAGCAAATTCCATGGGTAATTGATTCAACACCTCTTTACAATATCCATTTACAATCAAACTAATTGCTTTTTCTTCGCTAATTCCCCGTTGCATGCAATAGAACAGTTGATCCTCGCCAATCTTCGAAGTTGTCGCCTCATGCTCAATTTTTGCCGTAGGATTTTTACATTCGATGTAGGGAAAGGTATGCGCCCCGCACTGATCGGTCATTAATAAGGAATCACATTGAGAGAAATTTCTCGCTTGTTGTGCGTTTTTGTGTATTTGTACTAACCCTCGGTAAGAATTTTGTGATTTTCCTGCTGAAATTCCTTTCGAAATAATGGTGCTTTTTGTGTTTTTACCAAGATGCACCATTTTCGTTCCGGTATCTGCTTGCTGGTAATTATTAGTTACTGCAACCGAATAAAATTCTCCCACCGAATGATCTCCTTTTAGAATACACGAAGGATATTTCCACGTAACCGCAGAACCTGTTTCAACTTGCGTCCAAGAAATTTTTGCGTTTCGTTCGCATATTCCACGTTTCGTAACAAAATTGAATACACCACCTTTCCCTTCTTTATCACCGGGGTACCAATTTTGAACAGTTGAATATTTGATTTCTGCGTTTTCAAGGGCAATTAACTCAACAACTGCTGCATGCAATTGGTTCTCGTCTCGTTGTGGCGCTGTACACCCTTCGAGATAGGAAACATAAGAGCCTTCGTCGGCTACCACTAAGGTGCGTTCAAATTGTCCTGTTCCACCAGCATTAATTCTAAAATAGGTAGATAACTCCATTGGGCATCGCACTCCTTTTGGAATATAGCAAAAGGAACCATCTGTAAAAACGGCAGAGTTCAATGCAGCATAGAAATTATCAGTGGTTGGAACAACGGTTCCCATATATTTTTTAACCAAATCCGGGTGTTCTTGAACAGCATCTGAAAATGAACAAAAAATGATCCCTAGTTCTTTGAGTTTTTCTTTAAACGAGGTTGCAACAGAAACTGAATCCATAACGAAGTCAACGGCTACACCTGTCAAGCGTTGCTGCTCTTCCAATGAAATTCCTAACTTGGTCATGGTCTCCTTCATTTCTGGATCTACATCCTCCCACGATTCGTATTTTTTGGTTTGTTTTGGAGCTGCGTAATAGGTGATTTCTTGAAATTTTGGTTTTTCGTACCGAACATGTGCCCATTCCGGCTCCACCATTTTTTTCCAAGTTTCGAAGGCGTTAAGGCGGTAATCTAACAACCAACTTGGTTCATTTTTTTTGGAAGAAATCAAGCGAATAATGTCCTCGTTTAGGCCAATTGGAACTTTTTCTGTTTCAATATCGGTGACGAACCCGAATTTATATTCTTGATTTTCTAAATCCTTTGCAAGCTCGTTTTCAGTGTAATTTGCCATGATCTATAACGAAAAAGATTCACCACAACCACACGTTCTTCCAGCGTTAGGATTATTAAACACAAAACCCTTTCCGTTTAATCCACCTGAAAAATCTAATATGGTGCCAATCAAGTACAAGTAACTCTTTCTATCTACTACTACTTTTACACCGTTGTCTTCAAAAGACTTATCGCCCTCTTTCTCTTCGTTGTCGAAGGAAAGTTGATACATTAATCCAGAGCAACCACCACCATCAACGCCAACGCGAATAAAATATCCTTCTTTTCCCTCGTCTTCCATCAAGCGCAACGCCTGTTTTTTAGCCGTATCTGTTACCGTAATCATCTGTTTTTATTTAGATTAATTATAAATAACCAATTAATTCTCTGCAAAAATACCACTTTTATGGTATTGATACAAGTAAAACAACGATTTGGGCTTAGTGTTTAACGTTTGATTTGAAAAGTACTCCAACGTAGGTCGGGGGCGTAGTAGTCTGTAGAGATAATTTGAGCGCCAGATCGGATGGCAGCATTATAGGTTGAATAATCATTGTTTCTCGATTGTAATGTGCCTGCATCCGAACGTGTGCGTACGATGTACGTTGAGGTTAATTGTTGAATTTTCTCTTCGTTACCAACCGGATCATTCATTACAACAAATGCTGCATCTGGATCTTGGGGTGACGCATAATAAAACATGATTGGAGTAGCAGTTGCTGATTTGTACAGTGTTTCCTTTCCATCTAAAATGAAAATGAATTTTCCAAGGCATTGATTCAACTCTGGCCAACCCGTTTCAGTAAGTCGCTCTTGAATAGTGGAAAAATCACCTTTTAAATCTGAAGGTGTAAAGATCATATTCGCAGGTAAAATACTCGTAATTTCTTTTTCCATCTCTAAAAAAGCTTTTTGATCGTAGGGCACACAAGGTTTAAAACCCAACCTTCTTAGCATTTTGGATTCGTTTCCAGGACTAGTACTTTTTGGTTCTATGTTGACAAAAATGGGGTGGTGCGCTGGATTTTTTTCACTCCATGTGCGCAGTTCAATTAATACATCTTTAAAAGTAAGGTAATGCGTTTCGTAATCTACATCCGCTATATGCAGCACTTTAAATCCCGGGGATTTCATTTTCGGGTCTCTAACGCGTTGTTTGAGTCCAAATAAGAAAAGGTTTAATTTTCGTTTTTTGTAATGACCACCAATTGGATCGTAATAGAGGTCCAGTTCGATTCCTCGAATATTAAACGTATCGAACTGCTCAGGAAGGGTTTTATGGCCGTAATCGAGTTGTATTGGATCATTTGACGGACCAAGTTGTTTTTTAAACTTGGATAGAAATCGGATTACTTTTTTATGTGGAAGCTTCTTGTAACTGTTGTGAGAAGCCAATATTTTACTTTCATTTAAACGCAAGGATTGGGCTGAAACACCTAGTGCTATTAAATTAAAACAAGTTAGAATAAGCCAGATTTTCATGCGTTAAATATAGAAAAAACGAGTGATTAAGGCTCAAATAAAAAGTGGTAAAATATAAAAGTCACCCCATTTTGAGGTGACTTTCAACGTTTAGTTTGATAAGTATATTATCGTTTAATAACGGAGATTACGGAACTTCCTAAACTATTTATTGTGTTTAAAAAATATGAACCTGAGTTTAATTCAGACAAATCTATTTTCTCATTAACTGTTAAGCTACCAGTTTTTAATATTTTTCCATTCACATCCGAAAGCATATATGATGTGTTTTCTTTAACTGAAACGGTTAGATAATCTTCGAATGGATTTGGATAAACCACAATTTTATCATTTGCATTTTCTGTAATACCAGCTGTAGGAGGCAACAAAACCCCATCTACAACATGAACAACACCATTATCTGCTAAAACATCCGCTAATGTTACCGTTGCATCATTTATTTGAACGCCATTAGACAGAGTCACGATCACATCTTCACCATTAACCGTAGCTACTGGACCGGCAGTTAATTGTGTTGATAAAACTGTACCGTCTACAACGTGATATGTTAACACATCTGCTAGGTTAGGTAATGCTAAAATACCAGCAAGATCAGTATTCAATGCCGTTGCAAGATTATCAAATGCAGCGTTGGTAGGAGCAAAAACAGTGAATTCAGAAAAAGGGTCTGTTAATACAGGTAATAATTCAGCGGTTACAACTGCTGTAGCCAACGTTGAAAATCCATTGTCTAATGCCACATCTACAACGGTTTCTATTGGTAAAACGACAGCGTCTAATACATGAACAACACCATTATCAGCATTAATATCAACTGCAGTCACTTGCGCTTGGTTAACAAATACGTCACCATCAGCAGTAGCCGTAAGCTTTAATGTATTTGTAGTACTTAGTGGTTGAACAACAGCACCGTTTGTCACCGCTGAAGAAAGAACTTCTGTTCCCAAAACGTGATAGGTTAAAATATCAGCCAAACCAGGTAAAGCTAAAAGACCATTTACTGTTGTTCCCAGCTCATCGGCCAAATCATCAAACGCATCATTCGTTGGGGCGAAAACTGTATAGTTTGCTAATGGGTTTGTTAAAGCCGGTAGCAATTCTGCTGTTACAACCGCAGTAACCAAGGTGCTGAAACCATTGTCAATCGCAACGTCTGCAACTGTTTTTACTGGTAATACCACTGCGTTTAAAACATGTACAATTCCATTATCAGCATTAATATCAACAGAGGTTACTTGAGCTTGGTTAACAAATACACTACCAGTCGAAGTTGCTGTTAATTTTAAAGTGTTTGTTGTACTTAATGGTTGAACAATTGCACCATTTGTTACTGCTGATGATGGAACTTCTGTTCCTAAAACGTGATACGTTAATACATCTGCTAGGTTTGGTAATACTAACAATCCGCTTACTGTTGTATTTAATGCTGTTGCAAGATTATCAAATGCTTGATTAGTTGGAGCAAAAACTGTGTAGTTTGCTAAAGGATCAGTTAAAGCTGGTAATAGTTCTGCAGTTACTACAGCAGTAACTAAGGTACTGAAACCATTATCAATTGCAACGTCGGCCACTGTTTCTAATGGTAGTAATACAGCATTTGTAACGTGAACTGTTCCATTACTTGCGTTTAAATTTGCGGTAGTAACTTGTCCATGATTTACAAATACATTTCCTGTACCTGTTAACGTTAATTTTAAAGTATTGGTTGGACTTAAGGGAGAAACAATCGCACCGTTTGTCACAGCAGTTGAAGGAACGGTAGTACCTAACACGTGATACAATAGTATATCATCTAAATTAGGTAATGCCAATAAACCATTGATATCAGTTCCTAATGCAGCTGCCAAAGCTGTAAATGCAGCGTCATCTGGAGCAAAAACGGTTAATGTCGCTGATGGATTCTGTAATGCTACTGCAAGATTTTCTTGAAGAAGTGCTGCTTCTAAGTACGTGTGATTAGGACTAGGAGCAATAACGTCATCGAAGACATTCGTTTGTCCAAAACTAGCTGAAGCGAGTAATAATACCCCGATAAATGTAATTTTCTTTTTCATTATATTTTTTGTTTAATAAATAAATTTAAAAGTTAAACAGAAATATTTTTAAAAAGTTCACGAATGTGTTTAAATTATTCTTCAAAATCATTATTTTAGAAATTATTTTAATTAAATGAAATAAAATGAAAGCACCTAGTATTTTGTTAAAAGTTGTAGGAATTGGTTTATTTGTTTATGCCATTTCTTTTATTTACAACCCTCTTCTATTGGCTGAAATGATTGGTTTCAAACACCATAGTCCAAATACCCTAGTGGAAATAACGGCCTTTTATGGCGGGTTAGAATTAGGGTTGGGGATTTTCTTTGTTTGGGCTTCTCTAAAACCAGAACGTTATTACCTAGGGTTAATGAGTTTCTTCTTCGCGTTTTTGTCTGCAGGGATTTTTAGAGTAGTTGGCATCATTGCCTATGGATTTGAAGACCCAAGTCAACCAATTGTATCGGTAATTGAAATTCTTGTTCCCCTGTATGCATATTACCTTTCCAAAAAACTTAACTAATGGAAAAACAAAAAATCGCCATAGTTGGGGGCGGAATCGCTGGATTAACGTTTGCTCTTTCCTTAAAATCAGAACATTACGAATGTCATATTTTTGAAAAGAAAGAATCCTTTGGAGAAGTTGGGGCAGCAATAAGCGTGTTTCCCAATGCACTGTGTGTAATGGATGAACTTGGTTTATATTCCGATATTTTAAAAACAGCCGGAGAATTAAAAAAGATATTAATTAAAACCTCAAAAGGAACGACACTTGGGTATTCAGAACCAAAAGGTGAATATCCGGTAGTTTGTATCCACAGAGCAGATCTTCATGGGGTATTATTAAAACATACAGTTGCTGACTTGTATGAAAATCATGGTGTTAAATCAATCGAAAAAACCAATCACCATAAACTAAGACTTGTCTTCGAAAATGGCAAATCGGAACTATTTGATGCCGTTATTGGCGCGGATGGAATTCATTCAGAAGTTAGGAAATATGTACTAAATGACGGTGCTCCTATTTTTAGAGGATACAATATCTGGAGAGGTGTTGTAAAAACGAAGTTTGACATTGGTCATGGAGGTGAGACAATGGGAAAAGGTCAACGCGTTGGAATTGTTCCGATTAAAGAGGGGGTTTACGGCTGGTGGGCGACGTGTAATGAGGAATTTATGCAGGACGATGAACCAGAGGGGACACATGCTAAATTAAAAAGACTTTTTGGTGATTGGCATCATCCAATTCCCTCATTAATAGATGAAACAGAGGTCATTCTTAAGAATAGTTTATCCGACAGAATTCCCACAAAAGGTTGGAGTAAAAATAATGTAGTATTAATCGGTGACGCCGCTCATCCAACAACCCCTAATCTTGGACAAGGAGGATGCACAGCTATTGAAGGGGCTTATTTATTAGCCAAATGCATTGAGAAATATGGCCTTTCAGAAAAAGCATATAAACGCTATGAAGAGCTTCATTTTGACAGAGCAAAACAAATTAATCGAGAGAGTTTACGTTTAGGTAAAATAGGTCAATTGACTAATCCATTAGCAATATCCCTTCGAAATCTGTTGTTTTATATCACCCCTTCACGTATTTCGGTTAAACTCTTGAGTAAGTATTTTAATAGGAGAGTTACGAAAATTGAGGTTTAGATATCTAATTCTTTTTTTATTGAAGGTAAAATACAAGGTAATTTATTCAGTTTTTACTTTGACGTAACCGCTAATAAATTTTTGGGATTAAATAAGGAAAATCCAACTCAATTACTCTCACCCGCTCCGCTGAATTTGCAATCCTGCGAGCTATACTCAACATTACACTTTTCTTTTTTTTCAATAAAATGTAATTAAGCGATGTGGCAATCTTTCAACTTCTAGATTACTTTCCGAAATCAATGATTAATGTTTTATCTTACGATGTGAAAGAAGCCTGCCTTTTCGGTATTGTCTAGAATTAAACGATAGAAATAAACACCATCCGTTAACTCATTATTTTTAGAATCTTCGCCTCTAAAAAATGTGCCATTATAACTGGCGGTAAAGACTTCAATACCCCATCTATTCAAAATTTTCAATTCAAAATTGGAGCAGCTTTCGGCATAGGAGGATAAGTCCCATTCATCATTAATACCATCGCCATTTGGTGTTAGAATATTTGGCATTTCAATATCTTCTAAATCATTGATAAATTGAATTTCAGCTAAAATCTCAACCGCCTCGGTTTCACAGCCATTATTATTTAATGAAGCTGAATAAATTCCTTGATTGGATAAAGATGAAGGGAATGTGTTTTCATAATTAGACGAAGAGAAATTCATAGGTCCAAACCAAGAAATTGGAAAGTTTGAAGGCGCAGCATTGAGAATAAAAAAATCACCAGGGCATTTTGGCGTGTTTACCGAGAGAACAGGCGGATTGGGAGTATTAATTATGGTGAGATTTAAGTTTACAATACTATCGCAACCTTCTGCAGTGATTAGTTGATAAGGATAAATTCCAGAAGAAGAATAAGTTTGTCCGGAAAGGTTCCATAAATAGGAATCACAAGAGCTAATTTGAATGCTTTGCTGATATGCCGGGTTGACATTCAGCACCAAAGTTTTAGAACTGTCGCAACCAAATTGGCTTTGGTGTAGAACTGAAAAAACACCTGTTTGCGAATACGTTTGACCTTCAAAAAGATAATTTGAACCACTGCAAATCGTCGCCTCAATCGTATCCGAATAAATAGTATTTACAATTATTTCAAGATTAATTATTGAATCACATCCATTTTGGGTTTGAAATAAAATTGGATAAATTCCTGATTCATTATAATTTATCCCATTAAAATCGAATGTTTCCCCATTACAAATAGATTGAACAATGGAAGAGGAATAGGTTGGAAAAACTTCTACATTGGCAATAACGTTTGTGCTATTTCCATTCTGCTGAGTTACGGTAGCTTGATAGGAAGTGCTATTTGTTGGAGAAACGTTGATTGAATTGCCGGTCTGACCTGTAGACCATTGGACAGATCCGGATGTTGTTATCGTTAAAGTTGTAGTTTCTCCAGAACAGATTTCTAAATCACCACTTAAAGCAGCATTGCAGCCGTCACTCAAATTTCCAGGTTCACAAACACATTGGTCGTATAAATCAGATATCCCATCATTATCGGAATCCATTTGAGAGGAGGATGATCCATCTGCCACAAGAAGTAAACCATATGGGTTTGCACCGTTACTTGGAATATTGAATACAAGCACATCTACAAAATTTAAACCGGCAACCCAAGGGCCATTCAATACAATGTTTAGTTGACCTCCAGCTGAAAAATTTCCACCATTAATACCTGTGGGCGTGCCATTTACAAACACATCACTAATTGAATTATCAACATATCCACTCAAATAGAGCGTATAATTATTCATTCCAGCAATACTTTGTCCGTTGCAATCACCCGGAAGATTCAGGGTTAAACGAAAATAACGATAACCTGAATTTGTATTTTCTGAACAGGATGCATCATTTCCTGTGATCCAATTCCCATTATTTACCGGTGCTGGTAACGACGCGGGATTCACCCAAGAACCCGGAGCACAATTGTTATTAATCAAAGCAGGCGCATAGCTTAAGCCAATTGGATTAGGAGGATTATTAGTATACCAAGGAGAAACTTGCCACAACGGATCTAAACTTCCGATTGGACCCTGACCAGTTGAAAGAGTAACTGGGTTTGGGAATTGTTGACAGAGAAATAATTTCGTAACTAATAAATAGCTTAGAAGAAATAATACGCGGATTTTCATATGTATTTAATTTGTTTCTTATCGGTCATATGGACCGCTTTAGCAGCCACGAAGTGAATCGCAAAAGAGATTTATTCATCTGTTTTTTATGGAAAATCTCTTTATACTTATTTCATATCTTCAAAAATATAATAGTTATTTTAGTAAATGTACAAAGCCATGTCCACTTTCCCCAATTTCCGTCTTAAATTTATAGGTATAAACCCCATCAACTAGCTCTTTGCCCGAGGTATCTTTTCCATCCCAAGTGTTTTGGTAATTGGTTGCTGAATAAACAATATTTCCCCAACGGTTGAGGATAATTACTTCTGTGTTTTCTGGTAAATTTTGGATTTCGAAAAGATCATTCACTCCGTCTGAATTTGGTGTGATTACATTGGGAAATTCAAAGGGCAATGTTGGATTTAGCGAATCTGGACATTCTAACAGGGTGATATTTTGAGTTATTGTATCAGTAAAACAGTTAAACTCAATAATTGCACTGATTTGGTAAGAACCAAAATTAGAGAACTCGTGGGTTGGGTTTAGGGATGTTGAGGTATTATTTGCCCCTGAGCTCGGATCACCGAAATTCCAATTTATTTGATTGATGGGTAAGTTTGTTGCAATAGAAAATGCGATAGTACTTTGCCAACATGAGTCGGGAGAAAAAGCAATGAGTGGACTTGAAAAATTCCGTTCGCGAACACGAGCGGGCAAACCTAACATGCACAATCCGTTAAGGGTAACGGCATTACTCGTGTAATCGCAAAACGAACTATTTGGTGAATTGATGGCATCTAATACATTACTTCCACCAATGGCAACATACAATTTCCCGTCTTGTCCTTCTTCGATTTGAAACGTTGGATCGCTCGGTGTGGCAATTAACGTATGAGACGAGGCAATATTTGTGGAGTCATACGTGGTTAATTTCAATTGATAGACTGAAATGTTGTTGGTATAATAAAACATACTTCCGTCAGGCGAAAAACTACAACCGTATTTCCGGATTGGTGAACCAGGAGTATTATCGAAAACCTCCACCGTAATAGGATCAAATAATTGACCTGTTGCAGCATTAAATGAATAGAAATCAATGAATCGGCTATCGTCAATGGGCATTGCTATTCTGTCGCCGGCTCGATTCGCTTTCATAGATCCATAAAAAGGCATTCTCGGATCGAAATTAGAAATAGCTCCCAATAAAGCGGTCCCAACATTGCTGGAAACCGGAGTTGGATCTACACCACATCTGTCTACTTTGTAGGCTAAAAATTGATCACTTTCTCTTTTGTGAACGATTACCCAATAACCTCTGATTGTCTCACTTCGCACAACGGTCATTTTTTCTGATAGAAAATCAGTGAGAAAAACATTCTTTTGTAAAGGATCAACATCGCCTAATCCACCATTCAGCGTCATGTCGACCACTGTATATCTGAGGCCATTGTCTAATTGTGGAATGTCATATTCTAGGTCGTCCATTGTGAAAATGTAATATTTCTTAGGATCTTCAGGAAAGGGATCAATTACAGGTCCTTGTGTACACGACTGGAATGCTCCTCCAAATAAATTAAATCCATTTGGCATTGTTTGATGATTTGGAGTCCTAACACTTGTTCCATCTGTGTAAAAAAGCAATTGTCCAGTTGATTCATCAGAAACAGATGCACATTGTTCCGGACTGTAAATTGCTGAGCTGAGCATTCCATTGGGTTGGGCTCCCGAAAAATCCACCATACAATTGAACCCAAAATTCCAATAATTATTTTGCAATTGACCAAAAACCAGAGACATTTGTATAAACAAACTGAATATTACAAAGCTTAAATTCCTTTTGTTTTGAGTCATGTTATTTTATCGAATTAAAGTTACAAAACCGTGACCAATTAAAA
>Ga0172373_10002239_pt1 | contig 29962 bp, 42 predicted proteins | sample Lak10m_2_FD_114546 | JGI IMG/M metagenome (GOLD analysis project Ga0172373, IMG submission 114546) | Freshwater microbial communities from Kabuno Bay, South-Kivu, Congo - kab_092012_10m | ecosystem: Environmental > Aquatic > Freshwater > Lake | place: Democratic Republic of the Congo...
CGAGCCGGACACTGCACCGGCCGAGTGTAGCGTGCCGCCCGAATGGCTCCAAAGACCGTACTACGTCGATCCGCCGTCAGGCTGGCGATACGGGTTCCCTCGCCTCTACGATCCGCAGAACGACGGCGATATGACTGAGTGGATGATTGCGAACGGCTACCCCGAGCGGCTCGCCCGGCAGGGATTGCCATGCACGTTCACGGCCTGGACAGAAGATGTCGAAAAGTGACAGGTTGTGGCAAGCCAATCGTAGGGCAAAACGCTTACGAAGTGTGTCATTTTTGATACGTTCCGGGAACGAACCTTCAGAAGATTTACAGGTACAGGCCACCCCCCCCTGACGGCTCGCCCCGGCCGGGATACTGGGCGGATCCCTGGTGTTTCTGCGAGCCTAGTTCAGGGGCAATAGTCCCTGATGGCATACCTGACCTATTTTGACCTAGTCGAAAGCCTGATTGTCGCCTCCTACGGCGGCCCGCAGGACGCCGAGCAGCGGGACATCCGCACGGCCGTCCATCGGGCCTACGACGAGCTGACGACCATACGGGACTGGTCGTACCAGCACGTTCACGGACGGATCATTCTCCAGGCCCCCTACGACGCTGGGACGATCACCACCAGCGGCGCTACGGTCACGCTTGCTGGGGGCACCTGGCCCTCTTGGGCTGCCACAGGGGCCTACCTGCGGGTGGGCGAGCAGATCTGCCGCGTTGCGTCCCGGACCTCCGGGAGCGTGGTTGTCCTGGACTCCGGTCTGTCGCTGAAGTCGGATGTGACTGCGTCCCAGTACATCCTGTATCGCACGGTCTACCCCCTGCCCTCCGACTTCCGGAACTTGGACGAGCCTTCGGACGAGTACAACTGGTGGTCCGGCCTGTACGTGACGCCGGACCAAGCGATGAAGATCGAACGTGTCCGCAACTCCTCTGGCGAGCCGTTTCACTGGACAATCATCAAGGACCCGGATTCAACGGACTGGGCCATCAAGGTCATCGGGTATCCTACGGGAACCCAAACGCTTGACTTCACCTACCGCCGATCCGCCCGGCCGATTCGCTACTCAGGGCATGAGGCGGCGCTGCGGCAGGGGACGATTTCCCGCTCTGGGGCGTCGGTGACTGGAGGCGGCACTGCCTTCTCCGCTGCCATGGTAGGGTCGATTCTCCGAGTGGGCGATACGACAAACGTCCCGGGACCAATCGAATCCCTGACCCCCTGGGTGTCTGAGGGGAAGATTGCGGCCGTGGCCGGCGCCACGGGGCTGACCACCGAAGACTCCGGAACCGTCGCCTCCAGCACCAAATACCTCATCTCAGACCCCATAGACATCGCTCCGCACATGCATTCCGCCATGGACAGTGCGTGCGAATACTGGCTTGCCCGAGTCAGGGGCGCCGGCGAGGACAAGGCTTTTCAGCTCTACCAGCGCGACCTTCGCCTGTGTATGGAACAGGACCAGCTCGCCCCGCTCTCTGGCCGGTCCAGGGAGGTCTGGCATGACGGCGGCTGGCGCAGCACCCTCAGGGCGGACGCGGGATGATCGTCATTGACAAGTGGGCTGGCCTGGTGACCAACGCCTCGCCATACACACTCCCTCCGGGCGCGGCGGTGACGCAAGTCAACCTCCAAGTTCTTTCCCCCGGCCAACTCACTGGCAGGCCGGGGCTAAATGCCGTGTCGTTTGCCTCCATCTCCGCAGGCACAACGGCCATCCGGTCTGCGACGCGATACCCCGACGAAAACGGCCTGGTCTACCAAGACGCAGCGGGTGCCATCCGCGTCGGCAAGGGGCCCTCCTGATGCTGATCGGAAACCGCACCACTGGGCAACTGGCGTCCGTCCGCATTGCGACCGGCGGCAAGGACTACACCGCAGCGCCGGGGGTTTCGGTGGCTGGGGGCGGCGGAGCAGGTGTGTCAGCCGTGGCGGTGATGGCTGGCACGCGGGTGGACTCTGTGATCATCGCCAACGGGGGGACCGGGCACACGGCCAGCCCGACCGTGGCCTTTACGGTCCCGTCCGCAGGGGTGACGATCACCGCAGTCACGGCTACCACTAACCTTGCCACCGTCACCCTGGACTCGCCGGTCACGGACCTGTCCTGGCCTAAGCTGATCAGCGGGGGCGTGACGGCCGATGCAAAGTTCTTCAACACCACCCAGCTCACCGCTGCCACCACGGCGACGACCGGCGCGGCCACCCTCATGCACCTGGGTTCCGGGGCGTCAGCGGTGGCTTACGCCCACACTAACGCCCTGCGGCCCATGAGCTTTTTCAAGGGACGGTTCGGCACGGTCTACGGCGTGGACGGCATGGGCCGTGGCATCCGCTGGCCAGGCGGTGCGGCGTCTGTTCAGCCCATTGGCCTGCACAAACCCGCCCAGGCCCCGGTGGTGACGGCCGGCACCACATCCGCCGGCAAGCGAGTGTCGTCCATCCAGATGGTGGACGGCGGGCGGGGATATTCCTCTGTGCCAACGGTGACGATCTCGGGCGGCACGCCCACCCGCCAAGCAACAGCCCAAGCCCTGATCGTAAACGGATCTGTGGTGGGCGTGCGTGTGTCCAACCCTGGCTCTGGCTACCAGGCCAACCCCACCGTGTCGTTTTCCGGCGGGCTGGGTTCGGGTGCTGCGTTTGGCGTGGGGGTCAATGGAGTCATCTCAGGATTGCGCGTAACCAACCGGGGGTCTGGGTACGTTCAATCAGGAACCCAGGCCCCAACCATTGCCGTGAACACCAGCCATGGCCTGACGGGATTCCTCGGCTCCGTGGTAGTCAACGGCGACGGGCTGGTCGATGGCATCCAATTGATTAACCCCGGCTCTGGGGCGACTACCACGCCCACTTTCACCATCGGGGCAGCGACGGGGTCCGGCGCAGCGGCGGCCGGCGACGTGGCGTATTCCGTGGTGTCCGTGTCTGCGACAAGCGGGGGCAGTGGATTCTTCACTCCCCCGTTCATTACCGTTCAGCCCGCCTCCACGGACCCCTTTGGCGGCGGCGCGGAGCTAGAGGCAACGGTCAACTCTGCCGGCGCGGTCAGCGCCGTGACCGTCATCCAGGGCGGCCAGTACACCGCGCCGCCCACGGCGGTGATCTCCGACACGCACGCCCGTGCCCAGGCCAGCGTTGCCGAGCCGATGCGTGGCACCTACCTGTGCGCTATCCGCTATATCGACAACACCGACGCCGAGGTGGGCGGGCCGTGCGCATCCTCTATCTCGCATCTAGTGGAGGTGGTCGCCGGGGCAGGATCTGGGCAGATGCTGTGGACGTTTACGCACCCCTATGTGGACGACCGCGTGACGGCGATGGAGCTGTGGAGGACATCGGGCGACCAGGCGGTAGTGTTGTTCCGCGTGGCCACCATCCAGAAGACCGACCCCAACTGGACGACCACCTACACCGACACCTTGAGCGACCCCGACCTGACCGACCCTACGCGGGAGGGCTACGGTCTGATGCCGGTCACGCTCCCCAGCGGACAGATTAACGCCCGGCGATTTGAAGTACCACCGGGCAAGTTCGCCGTTGGGGTCATGTTTCAGGACCGGACTTGGTATGCCGTAGACACCTCTGGCCAGGCCCCCAACAGCCTGTACTACTCCGAGATTGACGAGCCCGAAAGCGTGCCGGCAGCCAACGAGCTGGTGTTGCAGGAGAACACCGGACTTCCAGACATGATTGTGGCCCTTGTCCCCTTTGGCTCCATGCTGCTGGTCTGCCAGACCTCGCACATCTACCAGATGATGTACGTGGCCCAGCCTGTCCTGGATGCGTCGATCCTACTGGCCGCGCACCGGGGCCTCTTGAACAGCCGTTGCTGGGGCATTTTGTCAGGAGTGGCCTTCCTGGTGGACTCCGTGGGCCTGTACGCATTCGACGGAAACTCTGAGCAGAGCATTTCCGTGGCCGTTGATAACTACTGGCGGGATCGGATCATCGACTTCTCCAAGTCGGACAAGTTCCACGTAGCCTGCGACCCCCTGACGCGCACGGTGCGATTCTATTACTGCCGCACCGCCGACTCCGAGCCCGCGCGGGCGCTCTGCTACTGCACCTCCACGCAAGCGTGGTGGGAAGAGTCGTACGCCACGGCAGTCACAGCCACCTCCCTTCCGACGATCAGCGGCCAGGTGCGACTAGCTTCGGGCGGGGGCGACGGAGCGTGGCGAAAGGACTCCGGGACTCAGGACGCAGGGGCGGGTGTCTCTTACTCGCTCCGCACCGGCAACATGGCGCTCTCCGACGAGCCCGACCGTGGCATCGCCGTGCAGTACAAGCCCACCACCGGGGACAGCCCCCTGGATGTGTCGCTGCACTTCAATAACTCCGACACCGCCCGGCAGAACGCCATTCAGTCCAACACTGGCACGGGCTTTACGGTGACCGCGGGCGGGCCGGCGACGATCAACCTGAAGAAAACACGTTCGGCTCTGGGCGAGGCCACCGGCACGGCAGTAGCCCACTACTCTGGCCGCAAGAGCGAGCGAAGCGCCGGTGGAGATCAGCATCTTGCCGTGCAGGTCGCAGGCACTCAGGGGGCCGACCAAGTGGCCCTGTTTGGCGTCCGCATCATGGGGGTTCAGTAATGCTTACCCAGGCCATGCCGGCGTTAGCGCAAGCCATGCAGGGGGTGATGCCCCAGATGTCCGTGCGGCGGATGATGCAGGCGCTGGGAAACTGCAACCAGCCCTTGGAGCATCGGGGGCCGGTGGCGATTCGCCCTACAACCAGGACGCCACAGAACGAACTGGGTCTAGGCGGCGGGCAAGGCGGCGGAGGTTCTTTGGGCCCGGGGGTGTATAGCGACGGCGGCGTGTGGAACCCGTCGCTCCTCAACCTGTTCATTGATGTGTCGCAGCTTTTCAACAATGACTCCTTTGTTGACATCTCCACGTTCAATACCCACCTGAACACCGTCAATAACACCTTTGGCGGCGACAACTTTCTGTTCACCAACAACGCCAACTACAACACCAACCTGTTCCCGACCGCGATCATCAACGGGGTCATCGGTTCCGACGGCATTAACGGCATCAACGGATTCAACGGCGTTGATGGCCTGCCCGGCGTGGCTGGTGCAGCCGGGCTGCCGGGGGCGGCCGGGGTTGATGGCGCTCCGGGCGTGGCCGGGCCCGCTGGCATACGCGGCGCAGAGGGCCTGGCCGGTGCTGCTGGTGCTGCTGGTGCTGCTGGTGCCCCAGGCGCTCGGGGCCTGGCCGGCCTGCCCGGAATTGCCGGCCTTCCCGGCCGCGCCGGGCTGGCCGGCGGGTACAAGCTACAGCGAGGGGCGGCGGACTCCATCCGTGTCTGGAAGCCTGAAAAACAGCAGAAGGCTGTCACTATCCAGATTCCCAAGTACACGTTTGACGCCGACACGTGCGAGCTGGCCCCGGACGGCGTGGAAAACGTGGAGATCACCGTGCCGGGCTTCACATTTGACCAAATAGACGAGCCCGTGTTCCGCACCCCACGCCTCGTTCCCAAAGACGGTTACCCGTAGCCGCTTTTCGGGCAATAGTCCGTAGGAGAACAACATGCAGGCCCTTGAGCGACCACTTCCCGGCGGCGGCAGTAGGCGGATCTTTTTTGACCCCAATGCGGGCACCAACAACGTCAACTTGCAAACTTCGGTCTTCGATGCCGCCTCGCGGCTGGAAGCCGAGAAGTGGGCGGCAATGGGCCGGGCCGCGATGGGACGGTACACGGGGGCCGGCGACGCCATTTCTGGCATTGCCGGCGGTTACGGCCAGGGCATTACGGGCATTGCTAATGCCTACGGCGACCTGGGCGGATCCATGGCCAACGCTGCTGGCCAGCACTCCGCTGCGTTAGCTGGTTTGGGCGGATCCATGGCCAATAACTATGGGGCCTACGCCAACTCCATGGGGAGCATCGCCAACGCCCAGGCGAATGAGCGTGCCGCGACCATGGCGGGCATGGCACAGTCGGAGAGCGCCAGGCAGCTCGCAGCGGGGAACATTGCCAACCAAGCCCTGGCCTCCTATGGGGCGCTAGGCAACAGCGCCATGAGCGCGTGGCTTGGCAACCAGCAGGCTTACAACCAAGCCCGCGCCCAAATGGGCCAGTCGGCCGCCAGCGCTTTCGGTGCCATGGCGCCGGCGGTGGCTAACGTCAGCAATGCGGCGTCGAATGCCTTCGGGGCCAACGCTCAGTCGCTGGCGGCGATGCAGGGCTCCAACCAGATGGCCGCCTCCCAGCTTGGTCAGTCTCGCAACCAGGCCCTGGCCGGGCTGGGTGGATCGATGGCCCAACTGGGGACTGGGCTGGGGACCGCCAGCCAGGTGGCCAACGTCAATCTGGGCTTCGGCGGCTCTGGCGGTGGTGGGTTCCGAGCTACTGGTCAACCGGGCCCTGTGGCCTCCGGTTCCTTCGGCGGCGGCGGCGGCGACATGAGTGGCTCGTCCGTACGTGGCCCCGGGCCAGAGTTTGCCGGGATCGCCAACCGCAGTTTCGATGAAATGGGGGCCCTGCAACGGGGCGTAATGGACCCCTCTGTGCTGAACGCCCTGTCGTCCGGTAACGCCATGGGCATGGACCGGCTTGGGGGGGGGTACGACGCAGCCCGACAGCAAGTGGGCGAGGGCTACGCCAACCTGAACCGCAGCTTCGCTGACACCACCCGCATGCTGGATCAGGGGTCGCGGGCGATTGATGACCAGCACACCACTTCACGCAGCATGCCGATGGACTTGTTCCAGAACTCCTTTGGCAACTTCCGCCAGTTGGCGGGCGACGGGTACGGCCAGCTGGCTAGCGGCATGAATCAGTTCTACGGCAACGTCAACGCCAACCGGGCCGACTTCGCCCCCATGGCGAACAACGCCCGAGAGGGATTTTTCTCGTCGTCCAATGACCTCCGTCACTTGGGCGGCCGGATGAGCAATGACTTCCGCCAGGGCCTGGACCAGTCGGCCGGTGTCTTGCCGGGCCTGGGGGATCTGACGCAGAGCCTGGGAGGCCTTAGCGGCCTGATGAGCCAGTTCCCGCAGCCGGCGGATCCCTTTGGCGGGCAGAGTTCTGGGCAAGGCGGCGGTGGCGGTGCCGGGGGCGGTGGAGGTGGCGGCGGTGGCGGCGGGCCGGGCTACGGAGGCCCCGTGCCCCCCCGGCCCACGCCTACCTACGGAAGCGGCGTGCCCTTCCAGTACAGGCCGGGGGTAACCGCTTGGAACAGGTGGGGCTACCAAGGGTTCCCCGGCCAGCCCTTGCCAGGCCAGCAAGTCAACGCCGGCAACACTTTTGCTGATCTGCTGACTAACTATTACCCGAAAAAACGCTCCCCGTGATTAACTATCACTCCAACGCCCAGTTCCCGACCCCGCAATACCAGGGGATGCCCAAGCGGCAGTCTCCCTATCCGGGGCAGAACCACCAGGACATCTTTAACGCACAGATGCAGGCCCAGTCCGTAGACTTGGATCGCTACGCTCAGCAAAAACGAGACGAATACGAGTCGGCGGCCTCGCGAGCGCAGCGTGAGCTGGCCCTGACCGGCTTGTCGCAGATGTATCAGGCACGCGGCAACGAACGGGATCTCCAGACGGGCCGGATGCGGATGCTACTGGAGGGCCTGCTGTGAATCAGGTTTTCATTGACAGCCAGAGACAGGCTACGGGCTACACGCCCCGCCAGCAGTCGGGTGCGTTCAACAACGCCATGGCTCAAGCGATAGCGGCCGGCGACCCGCGCTATCAGATGAAGCAGTACGACCGCGCCGGATTTTCCCGAGGAGGGGCGCAGGCCAACCGGGCCGGGATCAAGGGCGCGCAGGACATGGCCGATGGGATGGCCGCCGCGTACCAGGGCCAGATCGACGACCAGCAGTACAACGCCATGACCGACCTTAACGCCCAGGTGTCCCAGGAGCAGTTCGGCCAGGCGCTGGGTGGATTGCAGCAGCAGAACGCCTACGCGGATCAGATGGCCAGGCTCCAGCAGATGGGCGCGTTGTTCGGATTGCTGGGGTAACAAAGGTAAGGACTATGAAGATCGACTTTTCGCTCCGCGACCTAAACCGCTCCGCCCTGGAGAAGCTAGTGGAGAAGCTCCTGTCCTCCACCGACAGCGAGGAACAGGAGCTGCTTGATCAGCTGGGGAAGGCGGCCGAGAAGGAGTCGAACGACCTTGCCGACCTGAAGGAAGAGAAGAAGGGCAAGCCCAGCCCAATCGACCCTGAAGAAGAGCCGAGGAAGAGGAATGCCACCAAGTAGCAGGGGGCTCGTCCCCCGTCCCGTCGTCCAGACCTCGCCCGTCCTGGCTCGCTACCTGGATGACCTGGCGCAGCAGGCCCGGCTCGCCGCGGCTGCGGCCGACGCTCGCCGGATGGACATCCACTTTGGCCGCGTCCAGCCGGAAGACCCGTTTGCGGGCATTGGTGGCGACGAGATTGCCGACATGGTGGGGGCCACTGCGGCCCCTCGCCGCTGGCTAGAGGCGGACGCCTACAACAAGTCCATCGAAGGCCTGATGCCGAGCGGGCCCGGGGAGCCGCTGCTTGACGCCCTGGCCCGCAACGACCGCACCCGCGCTCTGGTGCAGGGCCGGCTTGACCGCCTCGCCCCAGAGCAAATGCCCGGCTCTCTGGGCCTTGTGGGCCGGCGGTACGATGCGGACCAGGCAGCGGCGAGGGCAGCCGACATCCTGGCCGACCGCAACCTCGGCACGGCCGCGGCGCTAGGAATCGGCGGCGCCCTGGGTGCCGGGGCGTTTGGCGCAAGAATGGCCCTGGAGAATCAGCAGAACCAGCAAGATCAGATGCTGCTTGGGGCCTGGGAAAATCAGGCGGCCGAGGTGGCAAGGAGAGAGCAGGCCAAGGCCCGTGCAGACAGGTCACTCATGGCCTCCGTGGACAGGTCCATCTCCGAGATTGACTTTTCCGACGACGCCCCGGTGGTGATCGTCCCGGACATCCCGGGCCCGGACGAGGTCCGCAACTCTTTCCTGGAAACCCCGTTCCTGTCCCGCACCCCCGAAGGCAACTTCCGCCCCAGCGAGGACCCTTTTTTTCGGGGCAAAAACACCTTCTTTGCCTCTGACTTCCGGACGCCTAGCCCCGATGATGCCGTGGCCTTCGCCCCCGGGCCGGAGGCGCAGGTGTCGCGGGTCCCGGAGCTGGAAGAGCTTCCGGGCCCGCAGCTGCGGTCCATCCGCGCCCTGATGCGTGGCGGGATCCCTGAGGGGCGGGCCCGGGACATTATCTTGAAGGGCAGCTCCATGTCGCCCGACGAGTACCGGATGGTCACGGGAGGCAGACGCTGATGGCAGGACCCCTGACCTTGCGTAGCGGCGGCGAGAGCCGCCTAGACGGCGCCCCGGATCAGTTGCTGCCGCCCTTTGCGGACGCTGTTGAAGCCCTGGCGCAAGCCCTCTTGGCCGACGACGTGGACGGGGCGTACGCAGCCGACATCAACCTGGCCCGGCTGGCCGCCCGGCAGCAGCTCCAGGAGATGAGCGACCGCAGCCGTGCCGGCCAGGCGGCAGCGGCCCAGGCAGGCGCCGACCGCAACCGCGCTCGGGCTGCCCGCCAGGGAGTAGTGCCTGAGTCGCTGCCGATGGACGAGTACGGTGGCGTCAGTGCCCGCACGGTGCGTACGGCCAACATGTCGCCAGAGGACCAGGAGGCCGAGCAGGCCCAGTACGATGGCCTTGCCCGCGACGAGATCCGGGCCATGCGGGAAGGCCGGTTCCACGGCGCAGAGGCGCAGGCCCGCCAGTACGCACAGGACTACGGCCTGCCGACCACCCGCTCCAAAACAGGCAAGACAGACCTGGACTACATCCGGGAGATACAGGAGCATCAGGGCTTCGTACGCTTGGGCAGTGGCGAGCTAATCCCCCGTGGCCGTCCGCCAACGCCTGAGGCCGTTGCGTCCCGCCGGGACTTCAATGAGTGGGCCAACGAAACCCCTGGCACTGAGCGGCAGGCCCGCTACGACCCCGTGGCCTACGCTGAATGGCAAGAGGCCCGGGCGCAGGAGATTCAAGACAACGCCCGCGAGGAGATGGCGACCTACGGAACCGGCAGCGATGACCCACAGGTCCGTGCGGACACTGGGCTGGCGCCGCTGACGCTGGAGCAGATAAAGGCTCGCGCGCGCCGAGCCCGGGGCGAGCAACGTCGCCGGGACCAGGCCGCCGCAGCCGCGGCGCGACGGCAGCAGAGGCTTGAAAACGACCCTAAATATGCGGCCGAGGTTCAGGCGCGTGAGGTAGAGCGAAAGGCCAGGCGAGCCCGCGTGGCAGAGCAGGCGCAGATGGCTGGCGGCCAGCCAACTGGCGGGCCGTTCGGCACCAGGGCCACCACCGCGGCCATCAATCAGCTTGGCCCTGGCTGGCGTGAAATCGCCCTGCTTGACCGGCTGACAAATGGGCGTGTTGGGGGGCCCACGCCGCTGGCAGTAGAGGCTGCGAATGCTGCGGCGGCGGCTGAGATGGCGCAGCAGGCCATGGTTGCGTTCCTGCGCAACAACCCAGGGGCTACCCCAGAGCAGGCAGCAGCAGCCCGGCAGCAGGTGCGTGATATGAACCCTGCCGCAGCCGGAGCCCAGGATATGGCGGGGCGGGAGTTTGACACCCCAGAGGCACAGGCGGAACTGTCGCGGCTGGCCGAGTCGCTTGACACCTCATGGGGCGGCATGAGTTACGACAATGAAATGGCCATGGCCGCCGCCTTGCAAAGGCCTCCATACAACCTTAACCAATCAGACGCCGAGGAGATGGCATACCGCTACTCTGAGAAACGTCGCTGGTTTTCCCGTCCGCGAGGCCCGGCGGCCGTTCCAGACCCAACCAACCCAGGCGGCCTTCCGCCAGGCATGGTTCCTCCGCGATGAGCCATGTCGCAATCCCCACTCTTTGACCTGTTCGGGGACGACGAGGAGTTCATCGTCCCGCTGCGCCGAAAGCGCCGCGTCGAAGACCTGATGTCCGAGGAGGAGCAGGCCTCCATGCTCCAGAACCTCGCCTATGCGGGGGCATCTGGGCTGTCTGGGTTTGGCTGGCTTCTGGACACCCCAGGGGCGATGGTCCGCGGCCTGCTTTCGGAAGGCCCCATAAAGGCCCTGTCGGCCCTCTGGGAGACCAGCGACGAGCGGGTGACCGGGCGAGAGTTGGCCCGTCAGTACGGCCTTGCTAGCGACCAGGACAACTGGGCCAACTTCGGCGGCGGCCTGGCCACTGAGGTGCTGCTGGACCCGTTGACCTACGCCTCCTTTGGCCTTGCCCCGCTTCTTGGCGGCGTGGCCAAGACGGCCGCAGGAAAGGCTGCCCAGAAGGCGGCCATGTTCTCCGGCGACCTGGGGCTGGTGGCCAAGCAGGCGGTGGACAAGGGCCTTCGCCCGGCTGGCTATGGCAGGATGATGCTCCAGCGGGAAACGCCGGAGGCGTACCTGAAGCTGCTGGGGGAGATCGACCCGGCGCGGGCTAGGGAGCTGGGCCGCAACTTCCGCGCCGTGGCGGGGGACCAAGCCGACGAGCTGCTGAAGCAGCAAATGTCCGCCAGCAACCGCCTGTCGATCCCGTTCCTGTACGAAGGGGCGACCGACCTGTTCGGCAAGGGCTTTGGCGACCGCATCACCCAGGCGTCTGACTGGATTGGTCAGGCCGCCCAGCAGACGCCCATCCTTGGGGATGCCCTTCGGACTGCTAGGGGCCTGTTTTGGAGCCCGACCCGAGGCCAAACGGACGAGGCTGGCCAGTGGCTGGCGCGGCGGGAGTTTGAGGCCAGGCGACTGGGCCAACGGGACGCCGACAGGTTTCTTGGGCCCGTCATGGCTCAGACGGCGCAGCGTGTCGGCATGGACCGCTGGCAGAACACGGAGTTCAAGCGGCAGTTCAGTGACGCCTTCGGCCTGGCGATGGAAAACCAGATTGACGTGGAGCCGTGGCGGGCTTTGCCTGAGGAGATTCGCAATCTTTTCGACGACGGCGAGGGCGGGTCTTACCTGCTTGACGAGGCCCGCAAGTATCAGCAGGCGCGGATTCACAGGGCCCGCTCGCTTGGGCTGCCGCTCGCTGACGCCAAGCTGCCGTTCGACATTGGCTTTCTTTCTCGCCAGAGGACCTACCCCGGCTCGCCTCGCATGGCAGAGGGGTACGCGGAGTCTGCCGCCAAGAACCTGGACGCGGGCACTGAGCTGTTCGGCATGACCGGCGAGGCCAGCCGGCGTGATTGGACCCGCCCGTTCCCGCGGTGGGTCCTGGACAAGATGGCCAAGGACAAGCAGTTTCAGCGCGAACTGCGGGGCTTTAAGGACACCGAAAGCCTGGTCGCCGTTCAGGACTCCATTGACGAATGGCTTCGCAGTAAGGCGCCGGAGTACTGGGCGCGGACGGAACTGGGCGATCTGGCCGGGCCGTATTCCTACTTGCGCAAGAATCTGGAAGAGGGCTCCGAAGAGGCTGCTCAGGCTCTTGCCAAGGAGAGCAAGCTGTACGGCGAGCTTGCCGACTCCATCGCCTCGCTGCCGCTGAACTACGCCGAAGAAGGCCTGCCCTACTACGGCGATCCGCTCACCGACTTCGTCAACTACGCCCAGTCCCGTGGCCGCACCGAGCGGGTGGGGCCGGCGCTGATTGACGAGCTGGCCAAGGCCGCGCTCCGGTCGCCTCGCACGCCGTCGTTCTCTTCTTACACAGCCAGCGAGGCGCTGGAGAAGCTGGGCTTCAACCTCACGGCAGGGAGGGTGGACGCTGCCGGCAATGCCCTAGACCGCGGCAATGCCGAGCGGCTCTTGGCCGATGCCCTGGCCGCCAACGCCAACGTGGCAACTGCCGACCGTAAGCTGAACGTCGCTGGCTACATTGACGACCTTGACAACCTGCGGGTTCCGCAGGACCTGGTCGAAAACTTAAAGGCTGGCGTGCAGAGAGCCACCACGCCAACTGAGGCCAAGGGGCTGCTAAAGAAGTACGACCAGTTCCTCCAGTCTTTTAAGAGCCTGGCCTTGCTCTGGCCAGCCCGCTATACGAGGGACATGTACTCAGGCTCCTTCGCTGCCGCATCACAGGGCCTGTTCAACCCGCTGGACTCCTACGCCGGGCTTCAGGCCGGGCGAGGCAACTACAAGCCCCTAGCTCGCCGCCTCCGCCAAGCGCCAGGATACGAAAACCTCACCGACGAGCAGGCGATCCGCAAGTTCCTTGGCTCCGCCGGCGCCGAGCAGCTCACTGAGTTCAACATCGCTGACGACCTGGCGCGGGACGCCAGCAACCTGACCACGCCTGACGTGTTCCCAGGCTCCGCTGGCCCGTACATGCAGGGCGTTAAGGAGAAGTTTGGCCGCCAGAAGAACCCCTTCCCGCTCACGGAGATCGGCCCTGACGGCAAGCGCAGGATTAGCCGCAACAACCTGTTCTGGGCTCAGCGCAACCGGGCCGGGAACCCCAACTGGCTGCTGGACGCTGGCGACCGTGCCGCCACGGCAAGCGACTCCTGGAATCGCATCGGCACCTACCTCACTGCCGTCCGCCAGGGCTACACACCAGAGGCCGCCAAGCAGATGGCGGACCTGACACAAGTGGTGTACCGGCCGGAAGCATTTACCAGCTTTGAACGCGACACAATCAAAAGATTGGTGCCGTTCTATTCCTATACTAAAGGCATAGCCCCGCTCGTCGCAGACAACCTCATCAATCGCCCGGCCGGGCTGATGGGGCAGAGCATCCGCCTGGTCAACCGGGCCGGCGAGCCCTCCGAGGATCGGTTCGTCCCGGAGTACCTGCGGCAGTCGGCGGCAGTGCCCATCGACTCTGATTCGCTACTGGGCGTCAAGACGCCGGGCGTGCAGCGGTTCCTGACCAACATCGACCTGCCGCATGAGGGGCTGCTGAACCTGTTTACCCCAGGGCTGGGCAACACGCTCACGCAGAAGCTCACCAACTCGCTGATGAAGACCGGCCAGAACATCCTGGGCCAGACCAGCCCGGCGCTGAAGGGCCCATTGGAGCTGCTGACCGACCGGCAGTTCTACTCCGGCCGGCAGCTGTCGGACCTGTTCTCCATGGCTGAGAAGTACGGGATCCCGGGCGGGCGCTTGGTGGATCAGGTTGGCGCCAACCTCCCCGGCGGTAGCCGCCTCATGGGGATCGTCCGCCAGATCCTGGACGACCGCATCAGCGCCCCAGAGAAGCTGGCCAAGTTCGGCGTGAACACGCTGACGGGCGTCAAGTTCCAGGACGTGGACCAGGACCGCACGGTCAGGCTAGCCGCTCGCTCCGCCCTGAATGAGCTGCTGGGCCAGACGCCCAACATCGGCACCTACGAAAACCTGTTCATCAAGAACGAAGACCTGCTGAAGCTGAGCCCGCAGGAACAGAGGCAGTACCTCTTGTACCGCGTGTTGCAGTCGAAGGCCTCCCGTGAGGCCAGGGAGCGGAAAAAGGCAGAGGCCATGGCGGACCCGATGGAGATGCTAGGCATCGCCTAGCACTGACGGCAGCGGCTCGCCGTTCAGTCCGCACTCCTCTTCGTAGAGCATCTGGTCAACATAGTGCCGCTCTGCGAGGCCTTCCGTCCTGTGGCCCAGCTTCGCCTTGGGCGACATGCCCTTAACCTTGGCATAGGTCGCACAGGACTTGCGCAGCGTCTTCGTTGCCCCGCTCAGCCCTGCCCGCTCTACGCAGCCTGCCACCCACTGCTGAATAGTGTTCAGTGCCGCGAAGTCTCCAAAGATGCGGCCCCGTTTCGGCAGCGTCCTACACGCAGACAACGCCTCGTCGGTAAAAACCGCGACGTGCGGGGTTGACGTTTTGGATTGGCGTACATAGATTCGTCGGCCGCGAAGTTGATCCCACCGAATGGCGGTGAGGTCGCCCGAGCGAAGGCCTGTGGCGTACGCCGTCAAGAACCAGGCCTCAAGGAAAAGCGATTTCTGGAGGTCACGGAAATGACCGGGCGTTTTGCGAGCCGCTTCGACCAGCTGGCGAATCTCCGCCAGGGACCACGCCACGGGCATCGGGGCGGGCACCTTGACACGCCGGAAGCGGTCAAGTATACAACGGTTCATGCCGAGGCGGCGAGCTTCGGCCATGAGGGTTGTAAGCATTCTGCGGTGATTGGCGACTGTATTGGGCGCAAGGTTGATCAGGGCAGCGGTGAGGTAGTCGTCCACCATTTCTGTGGTCATCTCCTCCACCTGCCAGGGGAGCCGCTTGGTGAAGACCAAAAGCTGCTCCAAATAGCCGGGCTTTGCCCCGATCCGGATGCCGTATCGCTTTGCAAAATCATGGAGTAGCATTGGTGCAACCTGACATTCCCGCCATTACGAGGCGTGTCAAGTGCTGCGGGCAGCTAGCTCAGTTGAATAGCTGTGCGATGGCACTTTTCACGGCGGCCACTCTGGCCGCAGCGGCCCTGACCCTGTTGGTCATGGGCTGCCCTCAGGCGTCACGCACTTGCTTGAGGGAGGCCTTCCTTGCCCGCTGGTAACTATACGCCCGGCTGCATCCTGAATCAGGGTGGGCAGAAGACCCTGAAAAACCAGGGCCTGATCGACGACGCCTACCGCCTGGACGATGGACACTTCAACCGCTCCTACGTGACTAGCGTCATGGAACACGGGGGCCTTGGACAGGAGATGCTGGACAATGGGGAACGTCTGTTCACGGGAAACGCGGCCACGGACTTCGGAACCGTGGTGGACCGTGCGATCCCTGCGACGATCTGCGGCCATGATCTGGAAAGCCTGTACGCAGTTCCACCGGAAGAGGTCCTGTCCAACGGCGCCCGGCGTGGCAAGGAGTACACCGCCTGGAAGGATCAGCTTGGGGACCGCGTGGAGGTATCCGGAGCTGACCGGTATCGCCTCGCCAAGATCATTGCGAGCGTTTGGAAGAACCCAGCCGCCCGTCAGATTCTGGAGGCGACAGAGGACTGCCAGGCATGCTTCCGATGGACCGACGACGCCGGCCACAAGCGGAAGTCGCTCGCTGACGGAGTAACGAAGGAGTTTCTGTGGGACTTCAAGACCACCAGCAGCAGCTGGAAGGACCTGTACCGCAGCTGCCTGAACTTTGGCTACCTGGTCCAGGATGCCTGGTACGAGGACGGGGCCGTGTCCTGCGGGTGGGAGCCGCACCGCCTCAGGTTCATCTTCGCCCAGACGCAAAAGCCTTTCGGCGTCCGCGTCTACACGTTTCCGCAGGATCTCATTGAACGCGCCCGGACGAGAGTCCGGCTGACGCTTGACCAAATCTCCCTGAGGAGGGAGTTGGGGCTGTACCGCAGCTCCGAGGACGAGGAGTGCAGCGAACTGGAGTTCCCTGCCTGGACCAGAGGAGGAGAGGAATGATGCTTGACAGTGGTTTATTTGGAGTGACCAGCTCTCCAGACACGGCAGAGCTGGCGAAGGACCTGGCTGCGGCGCAGGCGGAGTTCCCCGCCATCGCCAAGACCGGCGAGAACAAGTTCGGGAAATATCACTACCTGACCTACGCGGGGATCTGCGAGGGGCTGGTAGGTCCTTTGACAAGGCATGGGTTCGCCCTGCCGCAGATCTGTCTGACCCGTGTGGCTGGCGAGTGGCTTGCGGTGGGGACGCTCCGCCACAAGACCGGCCAGTTCATTACCAGTCTGTGCCCGCTGTACCTGGGCAAGGAGAAGGACGGCACTCCGAAGGCTGACATGCAGTCGCTGGGTTCGGCCTACACCTACGCCAAGAAGTATCTGCTTCTTGGCCTGGTTGGCGGCTGGGCCGAGGAGGATGACGACGGTCAGAGGACCATGCCCGAGGCTGCGCCCAAGCAGACGGCGCAGAGCCTGAAGATCGAACAGGCTGCGCAGCATGAGATCGACAAGGCCAAGACCGACGAGCAGGTCAAGGCCGTGCTGTCGCTGGTGAAACTCCGAGTGAGCGAAAAGGTCGCTGCACCGGATGTTCTGACGAGGGTCACCGCTTACGCGGCGGCCAAGAAGAAGGAGGTGATCGATGGCGAGTCTGAATAGTTGCAGCTTCACGGGCAATCTGACCCGTGATGCCGAGGTTAATGAGAAGAAGGGGACGGAAGTGGCGTCCTTCGCCATTGCGGTGAACGGCCGCAAGGGCAAGGACGGCAAGCCGGAGGTCTTGTACTTGAACTGCGACCTGTGGCGCCCGGGTGGAGTGGGCGAGTACCTGACCCGCGGCAAGCAGGTCGCCGTGAGCGGCGAGCTTCGCTGCAACAAGTACGAGAAGGACGGCCAGAAGCGGGAGTTCTGGGTCCTGGAGGTGAGGAACCTCGCCCTGTTGGGCGGCGGCAAGACCAGGGAGTCGGAGAGTGAGGAGCCGGAGAGCGAGGAGGCGTTTGCCACTCCCTTCTAGGGAGGGCACTGGCTAGGAGGGCCAACGGCGAACGGATTGGCCGGCTGGGGGCGGGATGCCCCCGGCCGGCACCGCCGACACGGAGGAGCAGATGCAGGCAAGGGATTACCAGCGGGCGTGTGTGGACGCCATCATCGACGGCATGGCCGCGGGCCATAAGGGCATCCTGTGCGACCTGTTCACGGGCGCCGGGAAGACGGTCATCTTCTCCTTGCTTGCCAAGGAGTGCTGCAACTCCAGGGTCCTGATCCTTGGCCCGCAGCGAGAGCTGGTATGGCAGGCCGCCGACAAGGTTGACGCTATCGTCGGAGAGGACGCCCAGGTGGAGATGGCTCAGTGGTGGGCCGAGGACGGCCGGGTCACCGTAGCCTGCACCCCGACGATCATGCGGGGCCGGCACCGCCGGTTTCTTGGGGCACGGATCGTCATCGTTGACGAGGCCCACCGGCAGATGTCGGGGGCCATGCTTAAGATCCTGCGGGAGTTCCAGGAGCATGGAGGACATGTGATTGGGTTCACCGCCACGCCGTTTCGCATGGACGGCCGGCGGCTGATGGACTTCTACGATCACCATGCCTTCTCCATGGGGTCGCAGCAAGGGATCGACCAGGGCTGGTGTGCCCCCATCAGGGCCAAGATCGTCCGCTGCAAGTACCTGGATCTGAAGCAGGTGCGGGTGGTTGGCAAGGAGTACAGCGCTCAGGACCTGGACCTGATCCTGGGCTGCTCCAAGGCACTGCACCAGATGTGCCTGACCGTGGTGAAGCACCGCAGGGGCCCGGCCCTGGCGTTTCTGCCCGGTGTCAACACGGCGGTGGAGCTGGCCAAGTTAGCGAGCCGGGAGTACGGCATCAAGGCCGAGTTCATCTGCGGCGACACCCGCATCCAGCCCGAGGACGAGCGGAACAGGATCATGAACCTGTTCCGCAAGGGCAAGATTGAACTGCTCTGCAACTGCATGGTGGCAGCGGAGGGGTTCGACGCCCCTGTGGCCCGGACGGTGTTCATGTTTCGTCCCACGCGCTCCCGGCGGTTGGCCCTCCAGATCTGGGGCCGGGTGATGCGGCCGCTGCCCGGCGTGGTGGACGGGATGGAGACGGCCGAGGAGCGGATCGCCGCTATCGCAGAAAGCGATAAGCCTGACTGCCTGATCATCGACATGACCGACTCGCTGAACGATCACAGCATCGTCACCGCGGTTGACATGTTTGCCAAGGATGACACGCCCGAGGAGGTGCGGCGGGGCGCCCGGGACCAGGCCGCCGAAGAGGGCGGGGAGCCGAAGGATCCGGCCGACCTGCTGGCCCAGGCGGCGGAGAAGCTCCGCAAGGCCAAGCTCCTGGAGGAGGGGCTGGCGCTGTTGAACGGCCGGGCATCTGGCGCGCTTCAGGACCAGGAGGTCGCAGTCGCCAGGAAGAAGTGCATCTCGGAATACAAGGTCCCTATCCGGGGCCGGTTCGCTGGCCAAACCATGGGAGAACTAGACGATGGATTCATCGAATGGGCCCTCCGCACACCCAGCATCAAAGGCTGGCAGCGGAGCTTCTTCAGCCGAGAGCGTCAGAGACGACGCGCTCTTGCAAGACACGTTGGATGAGATTGCGGAACTGTTCCGCGTCAGTGAAGTGTTCCCGTTTACGGAGGAGGAGAGTGATGCGGACAAAGGAGACGAGGACCTACCGGCAGCGTCTGAGCAAGGTCATGGCTGGTGGCGAAGAGTTAAGGACTGGTGCTTCGGGCGTTCCGCTGGCGCTCGCACCCGACCTGCACCGGATGGTGATCGTCAACGGTCTGCCCCTGCTGAAAACAGCCCGTGAGCTGGGCCTGTCCACCGACGTGGCCAGGCGAATGCTGACCATGCTACGGCGGCACAAGCTGCCGTCCCGGGACAGGCTAATTCTGCTGTCGATTGGCTATCCCGACCGCACGTACGCCGAGATCGCCGCCGCCTTCGGGGTCACGGTCGATCACGTCAACGCTGTAGTCCTGCGGGCGTCGTCCATGCGCAGGAAAGAGCCCCTCTCCACAGAGCTGTGGGAGGACATCACCGAGAAGACCATGACGCAGGACGAGCTATACACCCGTGCTGCTGAGGTCAGGAGGCTGAATGAGCTGGAACAAAGAGAAGTTCCTAAGGGTCTTGTCGGACGCTCACCGGGCCGAGCAGGCGTGGGTGGACTCTGCCAGAAGCAGCGGCGCCGCCGTGGCCCACGGCATGAAGATTGTGCTGCCGGGGCATGACCCCCGGAAAGACTTCTGCCCAACCCCAGACGCGGTCGCTCTGGTCCAGCTGGAGATCAAGGTCCGCAGCATCCCGTTCACCTGCCCTGACGACTTCCCCTACCCCACGGTCTTTGTCGATGACGCCAACGGTTTGTCCAAAGGGCCAGAGCCCTTCGCCTGGGTGTTCGTCAGCAAGCCCACCGGGGCCTGGGTCTGGGCTAGCTGCCTGGACCGGGACGACCAGTGGGTGTTCCAAGACGTGTACGACACCATGCGGGGATTCACCTGCAAAACCCTTGTCGCCCCCAGTTGTTGCCTTCGGCCTGCCGCCCAGCTGCTTGGGATGCTGTTCCCGGGAGAAGGACTCCGGTACGTGGAGGGAGAAATGGGAGCGTTCAGAGGCGAGGAACGGGAGCCTGGCCAGTGCGATCCGGCGCCTCCAAGAAGAGGTCGCAAGGCTCCGAAAGATTCTGGTTGATAGTTGGGGCGACATTCCCGGCGAACACACGTACACTCAGGACACTAAGGAGCGACACGGTGGACATACGTGAGAACAAGGTGCGGGTGGTGCAGCCGCGGTTCGTCATGGACGCGGTGCTTACCTGCGAGGGCGCGGACCCAGGCTTTGCGTTGGACCACGCCACCATGCAGAAGTGGGCCGACGACCACGCCGAGATCCTGAATGCTGAGCCGTACGACCGCATCTGCCGGATTGTCGCCACGCAGTTCCCGAGGGTTATCACCGTGGAGGTGACCGATTGCGAGACCGGCTGCGGGGTGATCGTCCACCCATGGACTGGCGCATGAGCGGCACGCTGATCATCATCACCGGCTGCATCTACGCCTACGTGGCGTGGGAACAGTTCTTGAAGGGTTCTGACGGCATGGCCCTGGCGTACCTGGGGTACAGCGTCAGCAATATCGGTTTGTGGATGGCGGTTAAATGATCCTTCAGTTAAACCCGCCGATCCATGTAACCACCCCGCTAGGCGAGGGCGACACGCTGATGGTGATCGACTACGGCTGCCACCTGAACAGCGTCTGGGTCGTCTGGCTTTTCGCAGACGGCCGGGTCAACCACTTTGATTCTTCCGATATCCGGGTCATGGGCAATGCGATGTACGGCATCCCCGACCCGCCTACAACCTGAGCAGGGTACGGGTCCCCACCCTCACGGCCGAGGCGAAAGCACAGCCAGCGGGACCACCAACAAGACGATTGCCGTGCCTGCCGGTTGTCCGACTGTCCGGGCAGGGTTACGGGCGCAAGCCCCGCGGCACGCAGTGACAGGGTCAGATGTGGGTAACTGCGATATCAAAGCCACCCCACTGGTAATGGTCTAGCCCGGCTCCGGCGGGGATAGCCTCCGACCCCTGCTTCGGCAGGGAGTCGGTCTGCCCTCACCGACAGGGATAACCATGGCAAGAATGACTAAGCGAGAGCAGGCCGAGTGCTGGGAGTGGGCCCAGCTGCACCGCTCCTGCGCGATCTGCTGGTGGCCGGAGAGCGACGGCAGGCGCGAACTGCACGTCCACCACCTCTGCGGGGGTGCTGCCCGCAAGCATGACGTTCGCAACTACTGCCGGCTCTGCTCCCGTTGCCATGAAGTTTTGCACTCAGGCCGGCTTGCGGGTAACTACCCTGACCTAGACAATAGTGCAGTGCTATGGGCAAAAAGAGAAAGCGACCCGGCGAACTTCGACCCGCAGTTCCTGGCCAACCTCCGGAGAAAGAAGTGGCTGGGCTACGACCCATCGCCACCTGGTCAGTGGTATCTGGACGAGCGTCAACGAAACCTGGGCAAGGCAAGGAAGCCATGATCTGCCATAGCGCCGATGACCCATTCGATGAGCTGTCGTTCATCAACCCCGAGGCCCTGCTTGCGGACGGCTTGGAAGACGCCTACCTGGGTTACGTGGTCAACACCCACCACAAGAGCGTGGCTGTGTACGACGCTCACAAGTGCGTGGAGATTCTGATGCGGGACAACATGTCGGTAGAGGAGGCATGGGAGTACCTGGACTTCAACACCTTCTGCGCCTACGTGGGCGAGAACGGTCCTTTGTTTATCAAGGGGAGCTGATGGGACGGTCACAGAGACAGAAGGGCAAGCGCGGCGAACGCCTGGCGGCCCAGGCCGTGACGGCCGCCCTGGGCGTCAACGCCCGGCGAGGCGTGCAATACAAGGGCGGCGCGGACTCAGCGGATATTGAAGTGGCCATACCAGGCATTCACTGGGAGGTCAAGTTTGTGGAGCGTGAGGCCGTCCGGTCTTGGATGAAACAGGCCAGGGAGGAGTGCGATGGAATGGTCCCTGTGGTGCTTCACAAACGGAGCCGAGAGGAGTGGTTGGTCACAGTATCAATGGAGCGGCTGTATGAGTTCGTCATCCGCATGGCAGCGGCCGTTAGTGAGACGGTTCAAGCGTTGGGCGGAGAGCCGCTTCCCAGTGAACTACCCCTTGCGGTACTACCTCCGGGAGCCGAAGAGGCTGCCGGAGATGCACGGAATGTTCCAGTACGACGAGGAGAACGAAAGAGGAGTGATAGCCGTGGCCGCAAACGCGGCGGCGGATGTGATGCTTGACACCCTATGCGAGGAGCTGGCCCATGCCCGAACGGTCCACCTATGCACTGAAGATGAAGACCCCCACACCCCCTCCTTCTGGGCCGAGTACGGACGAATTGTCATGGCCTGCCGAGAACACAAGTGGTGACCCTTACCGGGAGATCTGCGACGAGCTGTACCGCCTGCTAACCCGGAAGCGGGACTACTACGGGTGCGGCGAGGATCCGCTGGAAAACGCCCTGGGCGTGGCGGAGGACGGGGTGGATCCGGTGACCTACCAGGTAGCCCGCATCGGAGAAAAAACCCGCCGCATGCGTGGCCCGCTGGAGACAATTACTAGACAGAAGACCCTCATGGACATTGCCGGCCACGCAGTGGTGGCCATAGCCTGCGAAAGGAGACTTAATGGTTGACAAGTTTATCGTCGTCCGGTGGTTGCTCAGTCACGTTCAGGTGCTGCGGGAGATCTCTTCCATCGTTGCTGGGTGGACCGACGCTGCCACCTTGGCGGCCAAGCTGGAGATCGTCCACAAGGTCGCCCAGGCGCTGCTGCCGGTTATTGAATCCTTCCCGCTGTTCCAGGCTCAAGCCCTGCCAGTGAGTCCGGAGGAGGCAGAGGAGGAGCTGCGGCAGGTGGAGGCCCTGGCGATCCCGATTCCGATCCTGATCAACGTGATCGCCCCTATCGTTGTGTCGCTTGTTCGTCTTCTCCTGAGTCGCCGGGACGACGAATGAACCAGATCGTCCACCTGCCCCCGTACCACGTTGACGCTGTCGCGCATGCCGCCCCCTCCTCCGGCATCGACTGGCATCTGTCCGGTTACGGAATCCCCCCCCTCTGGGCCAAAACCCAGGGGGAGGGGGTGCAGGTGGCGATCCTTGACACGGGCGTGTGCGAGGCCCATCCGGCCTTCTACGGTGCAGGGCTGATGCACCGCAACTTCACCAAGGACTGCTCGCCCTTTGACACCAACGGGCACGGCACGCACGTGGCGGGGATTGTGGCGGGGCGTGGCCCGATGATGGGCGTGGCGCCGAAGGCGGACATCCTGAGCCTGAAGGTCTTGGGAAACGACGGGGCCGGTTCGATGGACGCCGTGGCCCGGGCATTGCACTTCGCCGTGGAGGTCGGCTGCCATGTGGTGGTCATGTCTCTCGGTGCGCCGGTGGGAAGTTCCCACTTGGAGAAGGCTGTCCTGGCTGCCAGCAAGGCAGGCGTGCCGGTGGTGTGCGCGGCCGGCAACGACGGTGGCAGGGTGTCTTACCCGGCTGCGTACGGCTACACGCTTGCCGTGGGCGCGGTCGATGAGAAGGGCAAGGTCTGCGAGTTCAGTTGCCGCGGCCGGGAGGTGGACGTGGCGGCGCCGGGGCACAAGATCCGCTCAGCCTGGTGCCACGGAGGCTACGCCACGCTGTCCGGTACAAGCATGGCCGCCCCGTTTGTTGCCGGGGTATTGGCCCTGGCCACGGCCAACTGCGGAGGCAAGCCGCTGGGGCTCCAGGCCCGGGCAATCCTGGCCAGCACATGCACGGACGCGGGCAGCGCCGGAAAGGACAATGACTATGGGTGGGGTTTGATCAACCCGTCGTCCATGCTGCAAGAGGGAGTCTGCAAGATCCTATGACAACGCCACAGATCATCGCCGTGGTAGCTGCGGTCATCGTCGCTGGGATGTACCTGAAGGACTTGGTTCCCCAGGGATTGGCCCCGAAAGACCCGCCGATGCTGCTGCACCTGAGAAACATCATCGCAGTGCGGGACGCCTACCGGAACCCGGACGTAACGGAGCGTTGCAACTCACTGATGGAGGCCCTGTTGGGCATTAAGCAATGAAGCACATCTTCGCAGTCATCGCTGCGGTGGCAATGGTGTGGGCGTTTCTGCCCGCACCAGGCCCTCAGCCGGCACCGCAGCCTGCACCGCAACCAACGCCAACGCCTGTTGTCGTCGTACCTACGAGCCCGGTCACTGCTGCCCTGTTGCCTGCGACTAAGCAGGACAAGGCCCGCGTGGCCGCTTTCTATTCTGCCATGGCGGACGTGGTGGAGCGTGACCCCAAGCTGGTCAAGACAGTCAACAACTTCCGTGAGCTGCATACCCGCAGCCTGGACGCTGCGTTCAAGGGGACCGATCTGCCGGGAAAATACCCGGGCCTGGACTTGGCGATCAACGACCGGCTGAAGGCGGCTGTCGGGACGGACGATGTTCCGCTCCTGCCGGCCAAGCAGCAGCTGCTAGTCCAGGCCCTGAAGGATGTGGCGAACGATGCCAGATGAGCCCCTCTTCGACAGCCCTGAAGACCTGGTCCGAGCCTACGAGGCAGGCGGATTCCAGGGCTATCGGCCTTCCGAGCGGGACAAGCAGGAGTTCCTGGCGACCAACCCTGTCCGCGCCTTCGACGCCCCCGCCAGCGGTGCGGGAAAGCGTGCCCTTCTCTGGGGCTACACGCTGGCGCTGGACCCGGGGGCGTATTCTGAGAGGCAGACGGTAGGCGACTGCGTCAGCCACGGAAGCCGGAATGCGCGGGACCTGACCCGGGCAGTGTCTCTCCTGGTCGATGGCGATCCGTTCTCCTGGCACAAGCGGACGGCCACGGAGCCCACCTATGGGGCCCGCGGCCATGGCGGGGAGGGCATGAGCCCCGCCCGGGCCAGCCGGTTTGAACGGGACGTGGGGTTCCTGGCCCGGGAGAAGTTCGACGGCGTGGTAGACCTGACCAACTACGACGGGCACCTCGGCGCCCGCTGGGGCCGCCAGGGCGGGACGCCGTCAAACGTCCAGGACTTGTGCCGCCGCAACAAGGTAGGCACCATCACGCTGATCACCAGCGTGGAGCAGGCGAGAGACGCCCTGTTCAACGGCTACGGGATTCACTCCGGGCAGATGGCGGCCTGGTCATCGAAGCCCAACAGCCAGAACATCCACGGCCGCTCTAGCCCGGGCTGGGCACATGACATGGCGACCGTGGGCATGGACTTCACCCGTACCCACTGGCCCTTCGATGTGTTCTTCATAGCCAATAGCTGGGGCCGGTGGAACACGCCGGTGCCCAAATGGCCCGCCGACTATCCGCCGCAGCCGGCCGGGATGATCGTCACCAAGGCTGATGACTGGGCCACATGTGTCCACGGTGGCGACTGCTGGGTGTACTCCGACGTTCAGGGCTACCCGCCCCGTGCGTTGCCAGACCTGGGGAGCATCGGCCGCATATGATCTGGAACGAATACACACCTGATTACGTGGCCATCATCGCCACCGAGGCGGCCATCATCTCGCTGCGAGAGGCCCCGCCGGCCCCGCCCAAGCCGCCGCTTCCGAACTGCGCCAAGTGCAAGGGCACGGGGCAGATCAAGACTGGCGATGGACACACGTGGACGGCCTGCCCATGCACAGAGCGAGCCGAATAACGGAGCGGATCATGCGGGTCAAGGCGACGGACGGCAGGCAGACCTGGATGTACCAGTACCCATACGCGGAGTGGCGGACTGCCGTGCGTCGGGTGATGCAGGACATGCGAGAGGCCAAGCTGCCAGAGCTGGCGGCCGGCGGGATCTTGGAGTTGATCGCAGAGGGGGTAAGAGATGATGCCGACTGATCAGATCGTACTCTTCGCCACGTTGATTGCCGCCGTGGTGCCGTGGGCCATGAGCATTCACGCAAAGGTCAGCACAATCGCTCACGCAATGGAGGGTTTGCCAGACATGGTCCGTGAATCGCAGTTGAAACTAGAGCGACATGAGCAGGCGATCCAAGCTCTCCAAAAAGCAGCAACTGCTGGTCATTGAATATGCCGAGATGGTCACCATTGTGGCCAGGTGCTTTGTCCAGAACAGGCCGGCATGGCAGCGGTCTGGACTGATCCCAGAGCTGGAGGGCGAGGGCTACCTGGCCCTGTGCCGGGCCGCCCGCACGTACGACCCCGCGCGCCTCCCCTACCCCAAGGCGTACTTCGCCCGTGCCATTCTCAACGCGATGCTAAAGAACATCCGCAAGCTGACACGCACACCAGGGGAGAGGGTCGGCCTGGACGTGGCCGAGCAGGAGATGGCGGTGCATGACCAGCGTGATGATCTGGCAGAGGCCATCGCCGGGATGGACGAGCGGGACAAGGCGATGGCAATCTGCCGGTTCGTCAGGAAGCGACGGATCGTAGACCTGGCGGCGGAGTTTCAGCTGAATATACGCTCAGCGTCCCTGGCGTCACGTCGCCTAGCAAGGCAGATCGGGCAACGATTGGGAATCCCAGCCGAGCGGCTTGAGCGAGGTTGTGGATCTCCGACAGGGAGTACCAGACGCCCTTGCCCCGGTCGGTGTGCTTCTTCCCAGGCTTTGTCACCCGCTCCCGCATCAGAGTCCAGCCGATCTGCCGGTAAGACTGGCCCTCGTCAGCCATCCTCGCCACCCGCCGAGCCAACTCCATTTCGCTCTCACAAGGGACGAACCGCGCGTCCCGCCCCTTCCCCTGCTTCAGCCACCCGAACGGCCGGGCGCCGGCGTAAGGCCGCCCGTGCTTCCGCAGATAGGCGGCAATCTCCCGGGTCCGCTGGCCGATCATCTCCCGCTCAAACTCCGCGAACGAAGCCAGCTGGTGGAAAAACATCCGGCCGGCGGGGGTAGCCAGGTCGATGCCCAGGTCCATGATGATGCATCGGATGCCCCGCTCCTGCCAAGAGTGAACCGTGTCCGACGCATCCCGGACGGAGCGGAAGACACGGTCCACCTTGTTGAACACCAGCGTGTCGCCGGAGTTCATGCTGTCCCAGAGGATCCTTCCCTTGGGCCGGTTGCGAAGCGGGATCCTGGCGGTCACATCCTCGTCTACGAAGATCTCCGCCACCTCCAGCTTCTCCTTGGCGGCCAGCTCCAGGATCTTCTCCTTCTGATTCTGGACGCTGTTCTCCTGGTCAGCGGTGCTGACTCGCACGTAGCCCCACAGCCTGCTCAATGCCGCCCCCTTTCTGATGCCCATAGGAGGAAGAACACAATCGCACAGCCGAGCATCACGTCAAGCATCGTTGTCCTCCAGTAACTTGCGTGCCTGCTCTGGCGCAGTGATGCCAAGGTCCATCATCTTCTTGACCGCCTCCCTGCGTGCGTGTTTGCGGACCTCGCCGGACGAGGGCACGTACCGCATCGGCTGCCAGAAGTGCGTCATGGGCGCCCATCCTTCTGGCGGATCTGGCTGGTCGAATGGTGCATCGTCAGGCTCGTCTTCAAGCATGGACTCTTCAAGCATGGACCACAGCTCGTCGTCCGGGGCGGGCCGATCCTGCGGCTCGCCTGTGACGATGAACCGGCCGTCACGCCACTCCACCGGAACATCCATCAACCGCAGACCGCGGGCGGGGTCGCCGCCGCGGGCCAGCACTAGGTACATGTAACTCATTTGCTCCTCCTCACCCACCATCCACTCCGCCGCAGGAAGTCACGCGCCGCCCGCTTCATCGACCGCTTCGATGCCTTGTCTTCCGGGCTCATACCCTTCAAGACACTCATGGCAGACTCGCTCAGCACGGTGTTCCAGCAGGCATGCACCGCCTCCAGCCAGACAATGGTCAGCCCGGCCAGTACAGAGTTGCTGAGCCCGCCCTGAATCTCCTGGTTCCGCTGATGCTGCTTGACATACAGCTGCTGGACATGAGTCCGTAGTTCATCCGCAACATCGACGGCGGCCTGGTGCGGACACGTTCCGGCATCAACCTTATCAAAGTCCATCGGCACCTCCTCTCGGAAACCATTCTACTCAGTGGGGCAGGACCTGTTCCTGCTCCACCCTCCGCAGCATCCGCAGCACCATCTCCCCGCGGGTCGCCTCCAGCATGGCGTAGTCGTCCTGATCTGAACGCCAGCTGGACTCCTCATACTCCGCTAACTCACGCTCCACGCACCGGATCAGGTAGGCAAGCTCCTGTGGTGCCAGCACCAGGGTGACCTCAGGCATGGCCCACCCCCACGTCGATGGTGAAGGTCAGGGGCATCGGCTCAACGACGCACTCCACCGGCGCGGCCAGGCGGAGGATGGGCTTGGCCGCCCGCTTCACGTTCCCGTTCAGCAGCTGCGGCAGGCGGATGCCACGCTTGGCAAGGGCATGCTTCCGCTGACAGATCTGGGTGTAGGAAATGCCGATCAGGTGTGCCAGTTCACGGAGCGTCAGCCCGGCCTCTGCGGCCTGCTTGTACTCAGCGATGAAGGCGGTGGTGTCGAATCCCAACTTGCGCATTGCTTCTCTCCTTAAAGGACAGGGGGGGCGGCCCAGTTGCCGCCCCCCGGGAACACTCAGACGGCCAGCAGCTTGGCCCCAACCTCGGCGTCGATCACGCCGTGCAGACGCTGCGTCCGGTACGGCAGGTCGCCGTACTTCTTCAGCACCTCAGTCACGCTGTTGAAGTAGGACCACAGCGTCGGAGCTTCGAACTCCGGGTGGCTGGGGGCCTCGTACTCCGTCAGAACCTCGGCAATCGCCCGGGCCGGGATGGCCTTGGCCCGGTAGGACCGCAGCACCAGGTCATGCAGGTGCGGCAGACCACGGACCTCGGTCTCCTTGTAGGCTTCGATCCGCTTGGCCTGGTGGCCACGCTTTTCGATCAGCTGGGCCACGCCCTCATTGACCAGCCGGGGCAGACGATCAAGGACCAGGCGGCTGTGCTTGGTCTTGACCACCACCTCGGCCGAGAAGGCCAGGTTGTCGCAGACGAACACCCGGGAGCCCAGGCAGAACGACACGGGGAACGACTTGTCATGGCTGTTCCGCAGCCCGATGACAGTGGCGTAGTCCGTACCGCCGGCCAGGGTAACGACGCCGAACATCCGGGCCCCGCCCGCAGACAGGGCGAAGTTGGAGTCGGTAATCTCCAGGCCAGACGTGACGATGGACTGCTCCACCATCCTGATCACATCACCATGCGGGACCGGGGTCCAGGTGTGGGTGCCAGTAGGGGTGGGGGCGTCGTCAATCTGGTTGCGGTCAACGACCTGACCGCCGGCATGAACAATCAGACCAGTCATGGGAACCTCCTTCAGGGCAAAAGAAAACCCGGACGGCACGCTGCCGCCCGGGCAATGGGCATCAGTACCGTACAGGCGTACAGTACCCCGTCGATTAGTTAGGGTCTACCGAACTTGCAGGCGTGCCCTGCTGATAGCTGCCGTGGACCCGGTCCAGTTTGTCCTGGATGTCATCCACCCAGGTCCGCATGCGATCCAAGATGTACTCCGCCTCCGCCAGGTGGTCCTCAGGCTTGGCCTTCGCCAGGGCCTCGGCCAGTGCCTGATGAATGGCCGTGTACTCTGGCTGCCTGACCAGGCCGGGGTCGGGCATGTTGAACTTACCGATCACTAGGGTCATCACTCACCTCCTCGCCGTACTCAGCAATCAGTTCGTCCACCAAGTCATAAGCGGGCCAGTCCTTCCACGCCTGCCCCTTCTCGGTGAGCAGCTGAATGAGCGAGCCCTTCATGCCAATGATGGCGTCCATCATGCGTGCCTGGAACTTCAGGGCCGCCACGTTCATCGTCGGAATCTCGTCGTCACTCATCGATCAGTCCCTCCAGTGATTGAAACACCTGGTCCGTGTATGGCTCCACCAGTCGCACCGGAACAAGGTCGCCCCAGTGTATGACCGGGAACCCCTGCCCTGGCTTGCCGCAGTCCGCAAAGAAATCGCAGTAGAACTCCGACCCCTCTTTCCTGACCCGGAAAATGGAAGCACAGGCTGTGTCGCCGGTCGCATCCAGTGGCCCACCCAGGGCGCACAGTTCTTCCACAGTGCGTGTCCCCTCACAGACAAGCACGCTCCATGAGCAATCGGGCCAGGCAATCATGTACACAACCATCACTCACCTCCC
>Ga0172373_10002243_pt1 | contig 29931 bp, 28 predicted proteins | sample Lak10m_2_FD_114546 | JGI IMG/M metagenome (GOLD analysis project Ga0172373, IMG submission 114546) | Freshwater microbial communities from Kabuno Bay, South-Kivu, Congo - kab_092012_10m | ecosystem: Environmental > Aquatic > Freshwater > Lake | place: Democratic Republic of the Congo...
ATTGGGGGTCGGCGACGATTGCGCCGTGCTGCGTTTCCCCTCTGACATGGAAGTGGCCGTCTCCACCGACCTGCTGGTGGAAGGGCGGCACTTCCTGAGCACCGTGGACCCCAAGCGCTTGGGCCACAAAGCCTTGGCGGTGAACCTCAGCGATTTGGCCGCTTGCGGTGCGCTGCCGCACGCCTTCACCCTCAGCTTGAGCTTGCCTCGGGTCGATCCCGTCTGGCTGGAGGGCTTTTCTCAGGGGCTGCTGGCCTTGGCCGATGCCCACGACATGGACTTGGTGGGCGGCGACACCACCCAAGGCCCGCTCACCATCGGCATCACCGTGTGGGGGCTGATGCCGCCCCACACCGCCTTGCTGCGTCATGGCGCCCAAGTGGGAGATGATCTGTATGTGAGCGGCACGTTGGGCGATGCCCGTTTGGCCCTGGAGGTGTTTCGCGGCCAGGCCAGTCTCGACGCCGACGATTTCGATGCCATGCGCTGGCGCATGGAATGCCCCACCCCCCGCGTGGCCTTGGGCCTGGCACTGCGTGGCGTGGCCACCTCCGCCATCGATTTGAGTGACGGCCTCATGGGCGACCTGGGCCATGTGCTCAAGCGTTCGCACGTGGGTGCCACCTTGAACACCGACTGGCTAGATCAGGGTCGCGGCCTGAGCGCCCCGGTGGCGGCCTTGCCCTGGGCCAAGCGCCTCGAATGTGTGCTCTCGGGCGGTGACGACTACGAATTGCTGTTCACCGCCCCCGCCGAGGCGCGCATCGAGGTCGAGGAAGCCGCACTGTCCGTGGGCACCCCCGTCACCCGCATTGGCCGCATTGACAGCGAAACCGGCTTGCGCGTGATCGACCGCGACGGCCAACCCCTGTCGCGCCGCTTCGCTAGCTTTGATCATTTTTCCTGACCATGGTGAACCATCGCTTTTTGTTCCAGCATCCCGCCCACCTGATCGCCTTGGGCTTTGGCAGCGGCCTGTCGTGGTGGGCACCCGGCACCGTGGGCACCTTGTGGGCCTGGGTCTCTTTCATGGCCTTGCAGTTGTGGCTCACCGAAGCGCAACTCGCCGCGGTGATGCTCGCCGCCGTGCCCATCGGTTGGTGGGCCAGCACCGTCACTGCCGAGCATTTGGTGCAAGCCGACCCTTCAGCCATCGTCATCGACGAGGTGGTCGCTTTTTGGTGGGTGTTGTGGCTGTGGATGCCCGCAGAGCTGTGGGGTCAGGTGGCGGCTTTTGCTTTGTTTCGGGCCTTCGATGTGCTCAAACCTGGCCCGGTGCGGTGGGTCGATCGGTATTTCCATGGATGGTGCTGGCGCGGTGGTTTTGGCATCATGGCCGATGATTTCGTTGCCGGATTTTTGACCCTGCTCTTGCTGGCCTTTTGGCGAGCCACCCAATGAACACTGCCCCCTCCCTGATCCCCGCCCTCTCTGAGTTGCTGCTCCAGCATGGCTGGATGCTGGTCACAGCCGAGAGTTGCACCGGCGGCCTCATTGCCGCGCACTGCACCGAACAAGCGGGCTCCAGCCTGTGGTTTGAGCGGGGCTTGGTCACCTATTCCAACGAAGCCAAGCACGAGGCTTTGGGCGTGCCGCAAGCCCTCATTGAAGACCAAGGTGCTGTGAGCGAAGCGGTGGCGCAAGCCATGGCCTTGGGGGCTTTGCGTCACTCGGGTGCGCAAGTGGCGGTGGCCGTCACCGGCATTGCAGGGCCTGGCGGCGGCAGTGCCGACAAGCCCGTGGGCACCGTGTGCTTTGCGTGGGCCATGCCCAGTGACACCGGCCCCACCCTGGGCGCCGAATCGGCCTGGGTGAAAACCGATCGCCAGTTGTTTTCAGGGGATCGTGCTCAGGTGCGTGCTGCCAGCGTGTCGCATGCCCTGCAAACCCTCATCGGCCTGCTCTCGCCCAAGGACACGCCCGCCAGCATCGTCGCCTGAGCCCAGCCATTGCGAGCTCACGGTCACCCCGCTTTTGAGCAGGCGCTTGGCCATGCGCAACACCTCGAAGTCTTTGCTCAACAAATGGGCTTGGTGGGCGCAAGCCAAGTCGATGAATGGCTGATCGTCGGGGTCTTTGCACACCCAGGGCGCACGCGGGGCCGCCAAGGCGGGGGTGTGCCACTGGTCGAACCTTGCCAGCAAGATCTGCGGCGTCAATTGCCGCAAGGCCTGTCGCTTGGCCAAATGCGGGTAAGACAACACGCGCTCGAATTCATCGCGCATGGATGGGGTGGCCAGCCAAGGCAAAGACTGGCTTTCCAGTTGGGCTTGCAAGGCCTCGGTCCTGGGGTCTTCAAACACCCACAAGTCCAGCAAGATGTTGGTGTCCAAAACCAGGGCGTTCATGCGTCCCTGCGGTTCGACCCCGCCACCACGTCGAAGCGAAACAGCCGACATTCGATGGGGCCATTCCAAACCGGAGTGCGACGCGAGGCCTTGAGCCGCATGCGGCCTGGCAACTCCAGGTCGGGCGACAACACCCACGCCTGCCAACCCGCAAAGTGCTGCTTCCAGTGCGAGGCCAAGCGGGCCATGAAATCTTGACCATCGGCCACTTGCGCATGCTGGCGTGCACCCGCCACACCCGCCGCCTCAATGCGTTCGCCATAAGGTGGGTTGAGCACCATCCAACCCGCGGCCTCACACGGCGCATTGCGCTGCAAGGCGTCGCCGCCGCGCAGGGTCACCGCTTGGGCAACCCCCGCCCGCTCGGCGTTGCGACGGGCAAAGTCAACCATGCGAAACGCCACATCGCTACCAAACACCGGCGCTTGGGGCGCGTGAATGGCCTGCTCGGCCTGGGCGCGCAATTGTTGCCACGCCGACGCCTCAAAAGGCAGCAAACGCTCAAAGCCAAACCGGCGACGCAGGCCAGGCGCTTGACCACAGGCCACCAAAGCGGCTTCGATCGCCAGCGTGCCACTGCCACAACACGGGTCAAACAGGGGCAGGCCTTGTTCACATCCGCTGGGCGCATCGCCCAGGGGTTGGCTCCAACCACTGAGCGCCAGCAAGGCCGCAGCCAGGTTCTCTTTCAAGGGGGCATCCCCCTTGTCTTCGCGCCAGCCGCGCTTGAACAAGGCCTCGCCGGACGTGTCCACCGACATTTGCAACCGGTCTTCCATGAGGTGCAAATGCAGCCGCACGTCGGGCCGGTGGGTCTCCACATCGGGTCGCTGACCGGTCCGGTCGCGAAAGCGATCCACCAAGCCATCTTTCATGCGCAAGGCGGCAAAGTGAATGCTCTTGAGGGGGCAACGGTGCGCCGTGACATCGATGCGAAAACGCTGGCGCGGGGTGAACCACGCTTCCCACTGAATGGCTTTGGCGGCTTCGTAGATGTCGTCCTCTTTGCGATACGGCACGTGAGCCACTTCGATGTGAATGCGCTGGGCCAAACGCGAATGCAAATTCAGGCGCATCACGCCGTGGGCATCGGCGCTCAGGCGCACGCCCGTTCGATCCACTTGCAAGCGCTCACGGGGCACATCGAGCAAGCGACAAACTTCTTGCGCCAACACTTCGGACAGGCCCAAAGGGACCGAAACGAACACGGGCCAATTCATCACAACACCTTGCGCAATTGAGTGGGGGCGATGCGCATGGCTTCGCGGTATTTGGCCACGGTGCGGCGGGCGCAGTCGATGCCTTGCTCCTTGAGCATGTCGGCTATCTGGTTGTCCGACAGGGGCTTTTTCGGGTTTTCGCTGGCGATGAATTGCTTGATGAGGGCACGCACCGCCGTGCTCGACGCGCTGTGGCCGCTCTCAGTGCCCAGCCCCGAGCCAAAGAAATACTTGAGCTCAAACGTGCCCATGGGGGTCGCCATGTATTTGGCGGTGGTCACGCGCGAAATGGTGGACTCATGCATGCCCAGCTCATCGGCAATTTCACGCAGCACCATGGGCTTCATGGCCAGCTCGCCATGCACAAAAAACGAACGCTGCCGCTGCAAGATGGCCTCGCTCACCCGCAGAATGGTGTCAAAGCGTTGCTGAATGTTTTTGATCATCCAACGCGCCTCTTGCAAGCGCTGTTGCAGGCCCAGGGCCGATTCTGATTTGCCAGCGCCTTTGAGCGCGTTGGCGTAATAGTCGTTCACGCGCAGCTTGGGCATGACATCGGGGTTGAGTTGCACCCGAAAGCGCATCAAGCCGGTTCGGTCCACGCCGGCGCGGGAGACGATGACATCGGGCACCACTTCCTGGCCTTGCACATCCACAAAGCGCCGACCGGGCTTGGGTTCCAGGCGCGCAATCAAAGCCATGGCCGCCTTCACCAAGGCCTCGCTGGCCGCAACGGCTTGCGCCATTTTTTTCACATCCCGCTTGGCCAGCAAGGCCAAGGGCTGGGCCACCAAAGCCAGCGCCACCTCACGCACCTCGGCCAAGGATTCGTCAACGGGCAAGGCCTTCAATTGCAGGCGCAGGCATTCGGCCAAATCGGCCGCACCCACCCCGGCGGGCTCCAGGTGATGCAACAAATGCCGCGCCATCTCAAAGCGTTGCACCAATTCTTCTTGCGCCTCCAAGTCGTCGCCGGCCAAGCCCTGCGCGAGCTCTTCGAGCGAGTCGGTGAGGTAGCCGTCCTCGTCCAGCGACTCGATCAGAAACCGCAAGGCTGCCGAGTCCTCTTCGCTCAGACGCAGCGTCATGGCTTGTTGATGCAAGTGCTCGGCCAAGGACACGTGCTGGCCCCGCAAGTCGCTGGCGCGCAAATCGTCATCGTCGCCGGCTTGGCGGGCTGGGGCATCGCCGCCCCACTCGCTGTCATCGGGCGACATCTCCAGGCTGCCATCGCCGTCCCAGCTTTCCGCCACATCCGACGCTTCAGGCGTGGTGTCTGAGACCGAGCTTTCGACACGCACCTCATACAAGCCATCGCCGGGCACATCGCTGCCCGGCGTCCATTCATCCTCGGCGTCACGCTCCACGGCGGCAGGCGCATCGGCCTGCTGCAAACCCAAGTCCTCGCCCAGACCCTCTTCGAGATCGCGCTCCAAAAACGGGTTGTCGTCGAGCATGTCTTCGATTTCCTGATTCAGCTCCAACGTGGAGAGCTGGAGCAGACGGATCGACTGTTGCAACTGGGGCGTTAGGGCCAGGTGTTGCGAAACGCGGAGGGATAGACCTTGCTTCATGCTCGAATGACGGCTTCACATTCGGAAATGCTCTCCCAGATACACGCGTCGTACATCTGGGTTTTCAATGATGGCCGTGGGCTGGCCGGTTGCCATGACCCGCCCCTCGTTGATGATGGCCGCGTGGTCACAAATGCCCAAGGTCTCGCGCACGTTGTGATCGGTGATCAACACCCCAATGCCACGGCTTTTCAAAAAGGCAATGATGCGTTGGATTTCGATGACCGCAATCGGGTCAATGCCAGCGAATGGCTCATCGAGCAAGATGAAGCGGGGGTCGGTGGCCAGGGCCCGCGCAATCTCGACGCGTCGGCGCTCACCGCCGGACAAGGCCAGGGCCGGGGAGTCGCGCAAATGCTCCACACGCAGCTCGCGCAGCAATTGATCGAGCCGATCTTGAACCCACGACTTGGCTTGCGGCTTGCCCGCGCCATCGCGCTGCAACTCCAGCACCGCGCGCACGTTTTCTTGCACATTGAGCTTGCGAAAAATCGAGGCCTCTTGTGGCAAATAACCCAGGCCCATGCGCGCACGCTGGTGAATGGGCAACTGGTGAATGGGCTGGCCGTCGATGGTGATGCGCCCCGCGTCGGAGCGCACCAGGCCCACGATCATGTAAAAGGAAGTGGTTTTGCCCGCGCCATTGGGGCCCAACAAACCCACCACCTCAGACTGTCGAACCTGAATCGAAACGTCGTGCACCACGGTTCGGCTGCCATAGGCTTTTTTCAGGTTGACCGCCTGGAGCACATGCGCCGGGTTCACCGCTTCACTCATGGCTCACCTTGCCGCTTGGGGGTCAGCACCGCACGCACGCGAGGGGCTGGGGTCGAACCGGGTTTGGCCGTGCCACCGGGTTGGGAAACAATGGTGAATTGGTCTTTGGGGTTGTCGTATTGGATGCGGTCCCCGGTGAATTCATCGCTGAGTCGGGTGCCCACCAAACGGCGCATGCGCGCGTTGCGAATCAAGGTCACCACATCGGCTTTGCCGTCGTATTCAATGCGGTCGGCATCGCCCTCCATCCACTCGTTCACGCCTTCGCGTTTTTGGCGGAAGAACGCCTTGGCGCCCGGCGCGGGCGTCACCACCCCGTATTGATAGCCTTTGGGGTCTTCACGGACTTCGATGCGGTCGCCCTTGAGGATGAGCGTGCCCTTGGTGAGCACCACACGCCCCAGGAACACACTTTGCTGTTTTTTCTCATCGTGATCGAGTCGATCCGACTCGATGTTCATGGGCTTGTCACGGTCGGCCCGCTCGGCCCAAGCGGGCGACACCAAGCAGCCCATCAGTGCCCAAAGGGACAGGCCAATCAAACGCGGCACAAAAATTGCTGGAAAGTTCACGCTGGCATTGTAGAGGCGCAAAACGTGAACGCTGGGGCCATCAACCCGCTTGCGCAACGAGGTGATCCACCACCTGCAAGACCCGGGTCATGTTGCCAGCGAGGCTACCGTCCACATAGAAGCGGCCCGCCACGCCCATGGCGGGCACGCCTTCGACCTGATAGGCCTCCTGCAACTGCGCCGCACGCTTGGCTTTGCCGGCCACGCCAAAGGAGTTGTAGGTGGCTTCAAACGCCTTGACATCCACACCTTGCTGACCCACCCAGGCGGAAATGGCCGCCAAGGTGTTCAAGGGGTTGCGCTCTTCATGAATCGCATGGAACACCCGAGCGTGCAACTGGGGCAACAAGCCCATGGCTTCCAAGGTGTAGTAAAGCCGTTGTTGGGGCTCAAAGTCCGCGCGGAAACGAACCGGCACGCGCTTGAACGACACCTTGGGCGGCAGGCGCTTGAGCCACGCATTGAGCTCCGGCTCAAAGGCATGGCAGTGCGGACAGCTGTACCAAAAGAATTCCACCACCTCGACTTGGCCCGCTGCCGCCTCGGTGGCCGCAGGCTGGCTGAGCACCAGGTAATCCTTGCCCGCCACCCAAGATTGGGGGGCGGCAGGGGCGCTGGCCGGCGCAGCCGGGGCGGATGCGGCGGCCGGCGCTGCAGCGGGTGCGGGTGCAGGGGTTGCTGGCGCCGCCGCCGGGGTTGGGGGGGCCGACTCTTGACGACCGCAGGCCAACAACACACCGGCGCTCAGGGCAGAAAGGGTAAAGGTTCGACGTTGCATGGAGGGCTCCTCTGGCCGGGTCAGCGCTGCACGCGGACCAAGGCGGCTTCGACTTTGATGGATTTGAGTTTTTGCTGAATTTGCTCGGCCTCGGCTTTGGTGGGCAAAGGACCCACCCGCACCCGATACACCAGACGGCCAGCTTGTTCGCGCTCGCTCACCCGGGTGTCAAAACCCTGCTGGTGGAGCTTGGCGCTGAAGGCCTCGGCATCGGCTTGGCCCCGGAAGGCGCCGGCCTGCACAAAGTAATTGAACGGGTCAGCCGCGTTGGCGCGAGCCCGCGCAAAGGCCCCTAAAGGGTCGTTGAGCGCTTCGGGGTCGCTGGTGTTCGTGGGCTTGGGCGGTTCGTCGGCCCCGCCAGGCGGCAACACGGGCCCGGCCGTGGGCGCGGGCGCAGGTGCTGGCACCGGCGCTGGTTTGGCTGGGGCTTCTGCCGTTTGGGTGGCCGCTTCGGCATTGGCTTGCGCGGCCGCTTGGGCAATTTCAGCTTCGGATTTTTGAGTCAGGGGGCGAATGGGGTTGCGGCCATACAAAGGCGCGTTGGGGTCCCAGTCTTTGTTGCGTCGGGCCTCGGCGGCCTCTTCACCCGGGTTGCGGCTCAGACCTTTGTCTAAAAACGGGATGGGCACTTTGCTCACATAAATGGCCACCGCCAACGCAATGCCCAAACCCACCACCAGGCCCAACACCAGGCCCAAAAAAGTGCCGCCGGGCGCGGCTCGCTTCAGCATTGCGGGGGTTGAATTCATGGCTGGCAACAAGTCACATCCGTTCGGGGGCCGAGACGCCCAACATCGACAGGCCATTGCGCAAGACTTGCGCGGTGGCCGCCACCAAAGCCAGTCGCGCAGACTGGATGGCGGCATTGTCCACCAGAATGCGCTCGGCGTCGTAATAGCTGTGATAGGCCGCAGCCAGTCCACGCAAATAAAAAGCCACATCGTGGGGCGCAAAGTCGCGCGCGGCCGCTTCCAGCATGTCAGAGAATTTGGCCAACTCCAGCATCAAAGACTGGGCCGCCGGGGTGTCCAAAGCGCTCAAGTCCACCGAGGCCAAGGCCGCATTGGCCGATGCGACCTCGTGCCCCGCTTGCCGCAGCACCGAGCCAATGCGGGCATGGGCGTATTGCACGTAGTAAACGGGGTTGTCGTTGTTCTTCTGAACGGCCAGGTCCACGTCGAACACGTAATCGGTGTCGGGCTTGCGGCTGAGCAAAAAGAAACGCACCGCATCGCGCGAGGTCCACTCGATGAGGTCGCGCAAGGTGACGTAGCTGCCCGCACGCTTGGAAATTTTGACTTCCTCACCGCCACGCATCACCCGCACCATGGTGTGCAAAACGTAGTCGGGGTAGCCCTCGGGAATGCGCACCGACAACGCTTGGCTGGCGGCCTGCAACCCAGCGCGCACGCGGGCAATGGTGCCGTGGTGGTCGGTGCCTTGAATGTTCACCACCTTGGTGAAGCCCCGTCGCCACTTGGTGAGGTGATAGGCCACGTCGGGCACAAAGTAGGTGTAACCGCCATCGCTTTTGCGCATGACGCGGTCTTTGTCGTCGCCAAAGTCGGTGCTGCGCAGCCACAGCGCGCCGTCTTGTTCGTAAGTGTGGCCCGAGGCCTTCATGGCCGCCACGGCTTCGTCCACCAAGCCATCGGCATACAAGCTGGACTCGAGGTAATACTGGTCGAAACGAACGGCAAACGCCTTCAAGTCCAGGTCTTGCTCGCGGCGCAAATACGCCACGGCGAAACGGCGAATGCCCGCCAAGTCGTTGGCATCGCCGCTGGCTTGCTCGCTGCGGTCATCGGCCTGCACAGCCTGACCTGCCAAAAAATCCTGGGCGATGTCTTGGATGTAGTCGCCGTTGTAGGCGGCTTCGGGCCATTCGGCATCACCGGGTTTGAGGCCTCGGGCACGGCACTGCGTGCTGTTGGCCAAGGTGTCGATCTGAACGCCCGCGTCGTTGTAATAAAACTCGCGGTGCACCGACCAGCCCTGCGACTGCAAGAGGTTGCAAATCGCATCCCCCAAGGCCGCCTGGCGCCCATGCCCCACATGCAAGGGGCCCGTTGGGTTGGCCGAGACAAACTCCACCAACACCCGTTCACCGCGCGCCTCACGGTGGCCGTATCGCTCGCCTTGGTTGAGGGCCTCTTGCACCACCGTTTGCTTGGCTTGGGGCTTGAGGCGCAAATTGATGAAGCCAGGGCCAGCAATCTCCAGCGACGCCACCCATTGCGCGTAAGCAGGCTTGGCCTGCAGGGCCGACACCAGTTGCTCGGCGACGGCCCGCGGGGGTTGGCGCAACGGCTTGGCCAAGGGCATGGCGGCGGTGATGGCCAAGTCGCCATGGGCCGCGACTTTGGGGGACTCCAGTGCCGCACTGTCTCCCGCACCGGGTGAAAGTTGGTTCAGGACATCGGCCAAATCGGCCAGGAGTTGGGCTTTGACGCGTTGCATGCCGAGGATTCTACGGGGGAGGGCCTGCCGCGCTTGATGGCATGATTGCGCCATGCAATCCATTCCCAAGCCCACGCACCACGCCCCCAGTTTGTCGTGCGTGATGCCCGCCTTCAATGAGCAAGACACGCTCGAACAAGTGGTGCCCGAGGTCTTGCACGCCCTGCTGGCGCTGTCCGATCGGGTGGAAATCGTGTTGGTCGACGATGGCAGCAGCGACGACACCGCCGCCGCCATGGCCCGACTGGTCGCCCAACACCCCCAGGTGGTGAGCCTGGGCTTGTCGCGCAACTTTGGCAAAGAAGCCGCCCTGTCGGCAGGCCTGGATGCGGCCCAAGGCGATGTGGTGTTTTTGATGGATGCCGATGGCCAGCACCCCGTGAGCCTCTTGGCCCCCATGCTGGCGCATTGGCGCGAGGGTGCCGAGGTGGTTTATGCAGTGCGCAACACCCGCCACGACCAGTCCGGCCTGCACGCCTTGCTCACCCAATGGTTTTATCGCCTGGTGAACGCGGGCTCACGCGTCAAGATTCCCGCCAACGCGGGCGACTTTCGCTTGCTCGACCGGGCGGTGGTGAACGCCCTCAAGGCCTTGCCCGAAACCAACCGGTTCATGAAGGGCTTGTATGCCTGGGTGGGCTATCGCAGCGTGGCCCTGAATTACGACCCACTCGATCGCATTGGCGGCAACACCTCGTTTGGCCTCCTGGGGGGGCTGTCGCTGGCCGTCACCGGCTTGGTGTCGTTTTCGGTGCTGCCTTTGCGTTTGTTGTCCTTGCTGGGCTTGATGGTGTCCTTGTTTGCGCTGGGTTATGGCGTTTGGGTCATCGTGGAGTATTTCCTCTGGGGCATCGATGTCCCCGGCTACGCCACGCTGGTGGTGGCGCTCATGTTCTTCAGCGGCGTGCAGTTGCTGGCGCTGGGCATCTTGGCTGAATACATTGGCCGCATTTACGACGAAGTCAAACGCCGCCCCCGCTACGTGGTTCGCCAGCGCGAGGGCCTGGGCCTGGGCGCTGAGGAGCGCCCTCGTTGATGCGGCTGACCACCTCTGGGCTGTGGTTCCTCGCGGTGGGCCTGAGCGCAGCCGGTGTTCATTTCCTCGCTTACCTGGCGTTCACCCGCTGGGCTGGGGTTCACCCCCTCTGGGCCAATGTCTTGGCCTTTGTCTTGGCCTTTGGCGTGAGCTTTCTGGGTCACCGCCGGTTGAGTTTTGCCGACCACCAGCAAGGCTGGCTCACCAGCCTGCGTCGGTTTGGCGTCACCGCTGTGCTGGGCTTGCTCACCAGTGAATTGGTGTTGGCCTTGGCTTGGCTACTGGGGCAAGCGCCCGACTGGCTGGGGGTGGTGCTGGGTCAAGGCGTGGCGGCCGTGCAAACCTTTGTGTTGGGGCGTTGGTGGGCTTTTGCCCGCGCCTCATCCCCGTCATCCTCGGCCTGAGGGCCCAGACCAATACTGCCACTCCATGAGCCGGGCAGGGCCAATGGCGTCGTCAGGGTCGGCCGCGGTGGCCGGATGCACCATGAGCACGCCGCCGTCGGGCGCGTGTTGACGCCACTGCGCGCACAGCCGCGCATGACGGGCCGCATCGGCCCGAAAGTCATACACGCCCAGCAAAGGTTGACGCACCGCCCAACCCTGGGCCGCCGCCAAATCGGCCAGGGCTTGGCTACCCCAAGCGGTGATGAGCCCAGCCTTGAGCGCCGCCAAGCCCCAGCCGGCGGTGGCCGGGCGCCACACCTGGGACACGCGCAACCAAGGCGCCCTATCGCCGTAGCGGTCGCGCAAGGCCTGCACCAAGGCCTCACGAATCACGGGAAATTGATGCACATGCTGATGCCCATCCACATGCGCGGGCGCTTGACCCCACACCGATTCAAAGGCGTCGAGTTGGCGTTCGATGACTTCGCGCGTGCGACTGAGGGATAAGGCACGCAAGGCCGTTTGCGCCATCAGCCAACCCAAGGACGTGCCATGGCCGGCTTGCACGGCAAATGCGCTGGTCCAGTCCAGGTGCAAGCCCACGGAGCGGCCTTGGGCCACGGCCTGCAAGGCGGGCGCATCCTGCGCCCAACGCGGCGACAACACCATGGCACTGGTGGCCTGAATCTGCCCACCCGCCAGCAAGGCCACGATGGCCTCACTGATGGCTGCACTGGCCGCGAAATCGTCGGCGCAAATGCACAAACCCGAAGCAGGCAGGGGCGACGCAGAGGCAATGGACATGGGTGAATGATTTTTGTCAGGGCTGAACGCATTTTCACCCCTAGACTCGCGCCCATGAACGCACCCACCCCCCGCTTACCGGCATTGCCCCATTTGTCCTTCGTTTGGTTTGTGCCCGTCATGGGCTGGACAGGCCTGGCCCTGGCTTGGCTGGCCGCAGCCACCCACTGGGGCGACACCGCTCGCCACCTCTCCACCGCCGCCGCGGCCTTGGCCTTCGCTTGGCTGGTGTTCATGCTGTTGGCGCAAGGGGTTCGCCATCGCCGCCATGTGTCGGCCCTGCCGGGCGACGCCCGTCACCCTGTGCGCCAGCACGCCTTTGCCGCCGCCCCCATTTCGGGTTTGCTACTGTTGGCCTGGGCCACCAGCGCTTGGCAATGGCAAGGCCCGTTGCCTCAAGCTTTGTTTTTGGTGGCCTCGATTTGGCAATGGCTCACCACCGCTTGGATTCTGAGTCGCTGGCTCAAGCCAGGCCCCGCTGGCGAGAACCCTTGGGCACCCGTCACCCCCATGCTCATCGTGCCCATTGTGGGCAATGTGATCGCACCTTTGGCGGGCTTGCCCTTGGGCTTCGCCGCGTGGTCGTGGGCGCAATTGGGGGTGGGCTTGGTGATGTGGCCCGTGGTGATCGCCCTGCTGATGGTTCGCGTCACCCTGGTGGGCGGCGTGCCCCCACCGCTGCAACCCACGTGGTTCATCCAAATGGCGCCTTCCTCGGTGTTGGGCATCGTGGCCTTGTTGGCCCATGCCCCCACGTCAGTGGCCTGGATTTGCTGGGGCTTTGCCTGCTTCGTGTTCACGTGGTTGGTGTCGCAGTGGAAAACCATTGCCCGCCTGCCCTTTGGCATGCCCCATTGGGGCATGAGCTTCCCGGTGATGGCCTTCACCAGCCTGACCTGGCGACTCGCCAACACCAGCGAGGGCGCTTGGCTCTTGCCGCTGGCCATGGTGATGCTGGTGGGTGGCAGTGCCTTGTTGCTCTGGCTCACCGTGCACACCTTTGACAAACGCCATCTGTTGTTGTCGCCCGAGCGCGGCTGATGCGGGCTGGCCATGGGCTTATCATTCCGCGTTGACCGCTGATGGGTTGGCCCGGGTTGCCCCTGTGGCCCCAGCGCAATTTTTCGAATCAAGAAAGACTCTCCATGACCGCTCGCACCACCGTTCACCGTTTGCACGTTGCACAAGATTTGCACGCCTTCATCGACAACGAAGTCTTGCCCGCTGTGGGCATCAAAAGCGCCAGTTTTTGGAAAGGCTTCAATGCCATCGTGGCCGACTTGGCACCGCGCAACCTGGCCTTGTTGGCTGAGCGGGATCGTTTGCAACACGCCCTGGACGATTGGCACCGCGCCTACCCCGGCCCCATCGCCACGCCGGCGGCCATGAAGGCTTACCAAAAATTTTTGCACCAAATCGGCTACATGGTGCCCGAGCCCAAAAAAGCCCAGGCCACCACCCAAAACGTGGACGACGAATTGGCCAAACTGGCCGGCCCCCAATTGGTGGTGCCCATCCTCAATGCCCGCTACGCCCTGAATGCCGCCAACGCCCGCTGGGGTTCGCTCTACGACGCGCTGTATGGCACCGATGCCCTCTCTGAAGCCAATGGTTGCGCGCGCGGCAGCAGCTACAACCCCAAGCGCGGCGCCAAAGTCATTGAATACTGCCGTCACGTGCTCGACCGTTGCGCCCCGCTCAAAAAAGGCTCGCACGTTCACAGCGTGGGCTATGCCGTGGTGAAGGGCGAATTGGTGGTGCGCCTGCAAGGCGGCCAGTCCAGCAAGCTGGCCGATGGCAAGCAACTCATTGGCTACCAAGGCGATGCGGCCAAGCCCAGCTCGGTGCTCTTGCGCCACAACGGCATTCACCTGGACTTGCAAGTCGATGCCAAGCACCCCATTGGCCGCACCGACCCGGCACACGTGAGCGATTTGGTGGTGGAAGCCGCCCTGTCCACCATTTTGGATTTGGAAGATTCCGTGGCCGCCGTGGACGCCCAAGACAAAGTCTTGGCCTACCGCAACTGGATGGGCATTCTCGATGGTTCACTCAAGGAAGAAGTGGCCAAAGATGGCAAAACCTTCACCCGAACCCTCAACCCCGATCGCACCTACACCAAGCCCAAAGGCAAGGGCACGGTCACCCTGCATGGCCGCTCCTTGCTCTTTGTTCGCAACGTGGGTCACCTCATGACCAACCCGGCCATCCTCTACACCGATGCCACCGGCAAGCGCCGCGAGATCCCCGAAGGCATCATGGATGCCGTGATTTCCACCACGATTGCGCTCATCGACTTGCAGAAGAAAAAGTCGCACGGCTTGCGCAACAGCCGCACGGGCAGTGTCTACATCGTCAAACCCAAAATGCACGGGCCCACCGAAGTGGCCTTTGCCGACGAACTCTTTGCTCGCGTGGAAGACCTGCTCGGCCTGCCCCGCAGCACCGTCAAGCTGGGCATCATGGATGAAGAGCGCCGCACCAGCGTGAACCTCAAGGCTTGCATTGCCGCCGCCAAGAGCCGCGTGGCCTTCATCAACACGGGCTTCTTGGATCGCACCGGCGACGAAATGCACACCTGCATGCTGGGTGGCCCGGTCATGCGCAAGGGCGACATGAAGTCCAGCGCCTGGCTTCAGGCCTATGAAAAGAACAACGTCATGGTGGGCTTGCAGTGCGGCCTGCGGGGACGTGCCCAAATCGGCAAAGGCATGTGGGCCATGCCCGACCTCATGGCCGACATGCTCAAGGCCAAAATTGCCCACCCGCTCGCAGGCGCCAACACGGCCTGGGTGCCCAGCCCCACGGCGGCGACCTTGCACGCTTTGCACTACCACCAAGTGCATGTGGGCGACTTGCAAAAGCAAATGGAAAAAGGCTTTGCCAAGCAAGACGCCAAAGCCGCCCGCAGCGCCATCCTCAACGACTTGCTCAACTTCCCCGTGGTCACCACCCAAGCGGCCAAGGCCTGGACAGCCGAGCAAAAACAGCAAGAGTTGGACAACAACGCCCAAGGCATTTTGGGCTACGTGGTGCGATGGGTTGACCAAGGCGTGGGCTGCTCCAAGGTGCCCGACATCAATGGCGTGGGCCTGATGGAAGACCGCGCCACCTTGCGCATCTCCAGCCAGCACATGGCCAACTGGTTGCACCACGGTGTGGTCACGCAAAAGCAAGTGCGCGAAACCTTTGAGCGCATGGCCAAGGTGGTGGACGGCCAAAACGCGGGCGACAAGCGCTATCAAAAAATGGCGGGTCGCTTCGACCAATCGGCGGCTTACAAGGCAGCCTGCGACCTCGTGTTCAAGGGCAAGGCCCAGCCCAGTGGCTACACCGAGCCCTTGCTTCACGCTTGGCGCCTGAAGGTCAAGGCCGCCTGAACGGCCCTCAGCGCGGGTGGGCCAACATCAGGCCCAGGCTGCGCCCGGGTCGGTTCACCTGATTCCACCACTGGCTGAACGAGCCCGCCCGCTCGGGCAGGTGCGGCCAAAGGCGTGGGGCATCGTGCACTTGCCAACTGTCGTCTGGCGACACGGGCATCCAAGCATGGGCTTGAACGTGCACGGCCTGAGCCTCACGCAAGGCCTGCGTCCAGTCTGCATCGGTGGCCCACCACAGCTGAGCACCCATGGCTTGCATGCGGTCCATCACGAATTGCCAGCGGGCGCGACGCCAGGGCCAAGCGCGATGACGATGGGCTTCGAACACGGCCACGCGCACCGCGTCGTTGGGCAGCCCTGGGGGGGGCTCACCCAAGCTCCAGGGGTGAATGAGCCACACCACCCGACCCGCCAAGCCCTGCCCCTGGGGTGAACCCAGGCGATGCGCCCAATCCTCGGGTGGCGCTGGCGTCACACGCGGTGCAACGGTGGGGGCCTTGTGCGGGTCTTTTTGCGTGAACAGGGCTTTGCTCTGCGCCATCCACCCCATCGTCTCCATGTCCTTGTCCAGCAAGGTGCCAAAACTGTGCCAAGCCTCGGGCGCAAATTTCGCCACGTTCTCGGCATTGAACCAATAGGGCTTGCTGCTGCCCGTGCCACTCACCCACTGCCAGCTCAAGTGGTTGCTCGCCACATCGCCATCCAACAGCAAGCCATACATCCAGTCGGCACCCGCACGCCAATGCACCTTGCGCAAGTGCACCAAATAGCTGGCCAGCCACAGCCGCGCATGGTTGTGCAAATAACCCGTGGCGTAGAGGGTCTGAACGGCGCAATCGATCACGGGCAAGCCCGTGGTGGCAGTGGTCACATCCTCGGGGACGGCTTGCAACAAGGGCATGTCGGGCAAAGGGCTGGCGTGCAAGTCCGACAAAATGCCGTCGCCCAAATGGGCATGCACGTGCTGGAAATACTCGCGCCAGCCCAACTCGTAGAGGAGCTTGTGTTGCACCGCCAAGCGATGCCGACGATGCAAAAACTCGGCCACCTGTGGCACCGTCAACAGGCCATGGGTGAGGTAGGGCGAAAGCTGCGTCACCGCGCCATCGAGGTGGTTTCGGGTCTGGGCGTAGCGGTAGGGGTCAATCGCCTCCAGCCGTTGCTGAATGGCGTGCAAGTCCGGGCTGAACCGCTTGGGCTCTTCGGTGTCGTCAAGCGGGGATAACAGCTGGTCCACGCTCATGAGCAGGCTTTAGTTGAGTTGACGCTGCACCGCGTCCCAGAACAGGGCACCGACATCGCAGCCGGTTTGCGCCATGATTTCACGAAAGCAAGTGGGGCTGGTGACGTTGACCTCGGTGAGGCATTCGCCAATGATGTCCAAGCCCATCAGCAGCAAGCCCCGACCCGCCAGCCGTTGGGCCACGGTTTGGGCAATGCGCACATCCGATGCGCTCACTGCTTGGGCAACGCCCTTGCCGCCAGCGGCCAGGTTGCCGCGCACCTCGTTGCCTTGCGGAATGCGCGCCAGGCAATACGGCACGACCTCGCCATCGATCACCAGCACCCGCTTGTCCCCTTGGTTGATTTCAGGCACAAAACGCTGGACCATCACCGATTGTGCGCCCTCCCGGTTCAGGGTTTCGATGATGGAGCCCAGGTTCAGCCCATCGGCCTTGACCCGGAAAATGCCCATGCCGCCCATGCCGTCCAAGGGCTTGAGGATGATGTCGCCGTGGGTGCGATGAAAATCGCGAATGTCGGAAGCCCGCCGCGTCACCAAGGTGGGGCTGATGAGGTCCGCACACTCCATGATGGCCAGCTTTTCGGGGTGATCCCGCAAGGCGCGCGGTGAATTGAACACCCGTGCACCCTCTCGCTCGGCTTGCTCGAGCAAATGCGTGGCGTAGAAATACTCGCTGTCAAACGGCGGGTCGGCGCGCATGAAGACCGCACCAAAGCTTTGCAAGGCACGCGATTGAACGGGCTCGGCCTCGCACCACGTGCCCGCTTCGGGGGTCAAGGGCACATCCAGCAAATGCAGGCGCTGGGCTTGTGCATTCACCACCTCGCCACTGCGCCAGCTCAGCGCATCGGCGTGCGCCAGCCACACCCCATGGCCGCGTTGCTGCGCTTCACGCATCATCACGTAGGTGGTGTCTTTGTAGATCTTGAATGCATCGATGGGGTATGCGATGAATAAAACGTCCATGCCCACTTCCTGTCTCATATTTCGATTTTGCTGCCCAACTCCACCACGGAGTTGCTGGGCAACTTCAAAAAGTCGGCGGCCGCGCTGGCATTGAGGTGCATCTGCGCAAACAATTTTTCGCGCCAACGCGCCATGCCGCCACCCACACGCGGCGCAATCGAGTCGCGCGACAAAAAGTAACTGGTTGACATCGGGTCGAGCTCAAAGCCCTGGCCTCGAATCAGCGACAAGGCTGCGGGCACGTCGGTGTCGTTCTTGAAGCCATAGTGAATGATGACGCGCCAGCAATCGTGGCCCAGGGGCTCCACCACCAAACGCTTGTCCATGGGCACCCAGGGCACTTCATGGTTGTGCACCGACACAAACAAATTGGTTTCGTGCAGCACCTTGTTGTGCTTGAGGTTGTGCAGCAAGGCATTGGGCACGCTATCTGGATCGGCATTCATGAACACCGCCGTGCCACTGACCCGCGCAGGCGGCGCCACAAACACCGCGTCCAAAAAGTCGGTGAGCGCCAAAGCGTCTTGGCGCTGCTTCTTGGTGAGCAAGCGCCGGCCATCGCGCCAAGTGAGCATGAGCGTGAGCACCGCTGCCGCGATCACCAAGGGGAACCAGCCGCCATCGGCCAGCTTCAGCAAATTGGAGGCCCAGAAGAAAAAGTCGACCACAAAAAACACCGACGTGGCCCCAATGCACAGCCACAGCGGGTATTTCCAGCTGTAACGGATGACAAAGAACGTGAGGATGGTGGTGATGAGCATGTCGGTGCAGACCGCCACCCCATAAGCCGAAGCCAGGTTGCTCGACGACTTGAACATCAGCACGGCAGACACAATGGCCACAAACAAACCCCAGTTCACAAACGGAATGTAGATTTGTCCGGTGTCTCGCACGCTGGTGTGCTGAATTTGCAGGCGCGGCAAAAACCCCATTTGAATGACCTGCTTGGTGACACTGAAGGCCCCGGAAATCAGGGCTTGCGAGGCAATCACCGTGGCCGCGGTGGCCAGGGCCACCAAGGGGTAAAGCAACCAGTCGGGAGCCATGAGGTAGAAAGGATTTTTAACGGCTTGGGGATTGGTGAGCAGCAACGCCCCCTGGCCAAAATAATTCAAGGTGAGCGCCGGCATCACAATGACAAACCAAGCCAGGCGAATCGGTTTGCGACCAAAGTGCCCCATGTCGGCATACAAGGCTTCACCCCCCGTCACGCACAACACCACCGCACCCAAGATGATGAAGGTGGTGCCCGGTTGCTCCCAGATGAATCGCAAGGCGTAATAGGGGTTGACGGCCCACAAAATCGACGGGTTGGTGCCAATGTGATACAGCCCCAAGAGGGCAATCACCGCAAACCACACGGCGGTGATGGGCCCAAAAAAACGACCAATGCCACCGGTGCCACGCTTTTGCACCAAGAACAAACCAAACAAAATGATCAAGGTGAGCGGAATCACGTATTGAACGAAGGCCGGTGAAATCACCTCCAAGCCTTCCACGGCCGACAACACCGAAATGGCGGGCGTGATCACCCCATCACCATAAAACAAACACGTGCCCGCAATGCCCACCAACAACAGCACGTTGCGTAACCGGGGTTTGTCTTTCACCGAACTCGAGGCCAGGGCCAACATGGCCACCAAACCGCCTTCGCCGTTGTTGTCGGCGCGCAGCACCAGCGTCACGTATTTCACCGACACGATGATGGTGAGCGTCCAAAAGAAGATGGACAAAATGCCGAAGACGTTGTCGGGGGTGAACGCCACATGGCCGGAACCAAACACCTCTTTGACGGCATACAAGACCGAGGTGCCGATGTCGCCATACACGACGCCCAGTGCGCCCAGCGTCAGTCCGGCAACCGCGTTATTTTTCGCGCTCATGTCAGTCGTACTGTTCAGCTTGCGGGTCGTTGATTTCCAGCTCGTAACTGGCGGCCAACATGGCCAAGCGGCCAATCACGCCATACATGTAAAAGCGGTTGGGGGTGCTCACCCCAGCCTTGACCCCGGGCTGCGGCATGTGGGCGCTTTGCTCAAAGGCCAAAGGAACAAAACTTGCGCCCGGGGCATTGAGGTTTTCGTCCACGCCTCGCTCGGCATGCACGCGGTAGAAGCCGCCCACCACGTAGCGGTCCATCATGTAGACCACCGGCTCGGCCACGGCGTCGTTCAGGCGCTCGTGGGTGATGACCCCTTCTTGAATGATGACCTCGTTCACCGACTGGCCATCCTTGATCACACTCATCTTGTTGCGGGTGCGCCGGTTGATGGACGCCACCTCGCTGGCGTCACGCACCGTCATGATGCCCATGCCATAGGTGCCGTTGTCGGCCTTGACCACCACAAACGGTTTTTCCAGGATGCCGTATTCCTTGTATTTGCGTCGAATTTTGGTGAGCAAACCATCCACCTGTTCGCGCACACACTCAATGCCCTCGCCTTCAGAGAAGTTGACTTGGCCACACTGCGTGAACATGGGGTTGATGAGCCAGGGGTCGATGCCCAAGAGCTTGCCAAAACGCTTGCTCACCTCTTCGTAGGCGGAAAAGTGTTGGGTCTTGCGTCGCACATTCCACCCCGCATGCAAGGGCGGCAACAAGAACTGTTCGTTAAGGTCTTCCAAAATGCCCGGCACCCCGGCGCTCAAGTCGTTGTTGAGCAAGATGGTGCACGGGTCGAAATCCTTCAGGCCCAAACGCCGTTGCGTGCGAATGACAGGCTCCAACAACACACTGTCGCCGTTGGGCAAATCCACGGTCGTGTTCGCTTTGATTTCTGGGTTGATGGAGCCCACACGCACATTCAAGCCCGCCATTTGGAAGATGCGCCGCAGCTGCGCCACGTTGCTCAGGTAAAACAGGTTGCGGGTGTGGTTTTCCGGAATGATGAGCAGGTTGCGGGCTTCCGGACAAATTTTCTCGACGGCCGCCATGGCCGCTTGCACCGCGAGGGGCAACATTTCTGGGGTCAGGTTGTTCCAGCCCCCCGGGAACAGGTTGGTGTCCACCGGAGCCAGCTTGAAGCCCGCGTTGCGGATGTCCACCGAGCTGTAAAACGGCGGGGTGTGCTCCATCCATTCGAGGCGAAACCAGCGCTCGATGGCGGGCATGGAGTCGATGATGCGCTGCTCGAGCTCGTTGATGGGGCCCGTCAATGCGGTGATGAGGTGAGGAACCATGATGTTGCACGTGGATCAGTGACGGGTTTCGCCGTCACCCAAAACCACGTATTTGAGTGAAGTCAGCCCCTCGACCCCTACCGGGCCTCGGGCGTGAAATTTGTCGGTGGAGATGCCAATTTCCGCACCCAAGCCATACTCGAAGCCATCGGCAAACCGCGTGCTGGCATTGATCATGACGCTGGAGGAATCGACCTCTCGCAAAAAGCGCTGGCCGTGGTCATGGTCGCGCGTGAGGATGGCATCGGTGTGATGCGAGGAATGCCGATTGATGTGTGCAATGGCTTCGTCAACGCCCTGCACCACCTTGATGCTGATGATGGGCGCCAGGTATTCAGCGTCCCAATCGCTGTCGCTGGCGGGCTGAAGGAGGTCGCGCCATGCGGGGTCAGCCCCCAGCAAAGCCAAGGCTTCGGGACAACACCGCATTTCAACGCCCTTGGGGGCAAAGCGCGCGGCGATGCGCGGCAAAAATTCGGGTGCAACGGCCCGGGCCACGAGCAAACTTTCGGTGGCATTGCAGGGGCTGTATTTCTGGGTCTTGGCGTTGTCCACCACGTCGACCGCCATGTCCAGGTCACAGGGGTCATCGACGTAGGTGTGGCAGTTGCCGTCCAAGTGTTTGATGACGGGGACTTTGGCCTCTTGGCTGATGCGCTCTATGAGGCTTTTGCCGCCCCGGGGAATGATCACATCGATGCATTGCGGCATGGTGATGAGCAAGCCCACTGCCGCTCGGTCGGTGGTGGGCACCAACTGCACCGCATGCGCGGGCAGGCCCGCTTCGGTGAGGGCCTGGGCCACCAACTGCGCCAAGACCCGGTTGGATTCAATCGCTTCGGAGCCGCCGCGCAACACACAGGCGTTGCCCGACTTGATGGACAAAGAGGCAGCCTCGATGGTGACGTTGGGCCGGCTTTCGTAAATCATGCCAAAGGTGCCAATGGGCACCCGCATTTGCCCCACCCGAATCCCACTGGGCCGCTGCGACAAGCCAGAGATTTGGCCAATGATGTCGGGCATGGCCGCCAATTGCTCACAGCCCTGGGCACAGGTTTCAATGGCTTTGGCGTCGAGTTTGAGGCGATCGAGCAGGGGGCCTTCCAAGCCTTGAGCGGCCGCGCGGGCCACTTCTTGCTGGTTGACGGCTTGCAGCGCCTCACTTTGCTCGCGCAGCAAACGGGCCAGGACCAGCAAGGCGCGTTGCCGGGTGGCGGCGCTGGACTTGGCCATGCGGTGCGAGGCCTCGCGGGCCTGATTGCCCAAAGCCAGCATGGTGTCGTGAAGGGAGTGCGCGGTCATGAGCCCATTTTGACAGAGTTAGGGGAAAACACGGTGTCGCCCGGTCACCGGCTCCGCCCAGCCGCACAGGCCGTGGCCATGCGGGCACACCAGGCCGACAGGGCCAGCCAAGGGTCGACGGGCCATGCCGCTGAGCGCAGGCCCTTGATGACCCCATCCACCTGATGGGCTGCCTGCAACCACTGGCGCAGCGCATTGGCCGAGAGTCGGGGCAGGATGCGCTCGAAGAGGCGCTCGCGAGGCCCCCAAATGCGGTTTTCACGCAAGGCCATGGCCAAAGGCTGGCCCTGGTCGGTGGCCTGCTTGATGCGATAGAGGGCCCGCACGTCTTCGGCCAAGCTGAAATGCACCAGCACGGCAGCAACGCCCTCGCCCTGCAAACCGTCGATCATGCGCTGCACGCGTCCGGACTGGCCGGCCCACACCGCTTCGCGCAGCTGAAACACATCGTAACGGGCCACATTCAGCACCGCCTGCTGCACCGCTTCCAGGCTCAACTCGCCGGGTGGGTGCAACAACGCCAGCTTTTCCACCTCTTGGTGTGCGGCCAGCAAATTGCCTTCCACCCGATCCGCAAAATACGCCAAGGTTTGCTCGCCCGCCTCGCCGTCAGCCACGTGCTGACCGTGACGCGCCAAGCGCTGGGCAATCCAAGTCGGCAGGGCCGCGCGCGCGACGGGATCGACGGCCACCCACACGCCCGCGCTGGCCAATGCCCCGGCCCACCCCGATTTGCGATTGGTGGCATCGAGCCCTGGCAACACCACCAAGCCCACCACCGCATCGTCTTGCTGCAACTGGTTGGCCCAGTCTTGCAAGGCTTGGCTGCCTTCTTTGCCCGGCTTGCCGGTGGGCACATGCACTTCCAGCAATTTCCGATCGCCAAAAAGACCCATGCTGCCCGCTTGTTGCGCGAGGCTTCGCCAGTCGAAATCCTGGCCGCTGGCTGTGATGACTTCACGCTCGGTCACCCCTTGGGTGCGCGCGGCTTGTCGAATCGCATCTTGGGCTTCCAACGCCAACAACAGCTCGTCGCCACAAACCACATACAGGCTTCGCAGGCCCTTTTGCAGTTGGTCTGGCAAACGCGACAGGGCGACTTCCACCAAGGGCCCTTCAGCGCACGCGCACGCTCGCCACTCGGCGCAACAATTGCTGAATCAAGTCTTCACGCATCTCGGCAAACAACAATTGCTCTTCGGACTCTTTGGAGAGCACGGCGGTTTCTTCAAAGCTGATGTTGCGACGCTGGCTCAGGGTGGTGTTGGACAACAACTCAATGCCCTTGGCGTTGACCATGCGAAACGACACGCTCAACTCCAAGATGAATTCGCGCACCGCACCGCTGGCGGTTCGACTCTCGATGCGCTTGATGGGCAACTCGGGAGCGAGGATCAATACGGCCTGCGCCGAGGCACGGGCACGGGGGTCGGTGGTGACCTCCAAATCGTCAATGCCTCGCAAATAACGAATCACCGCTTGACCCAAGGGCGATTGCGCGTTGGCATCGACGTGCAAGCGCTGCACGGCCAAACGGGGCGGCTTGCGCAAGGCGAAGCCACAGGCCGACAAACTCAGCAGGGCGCCAGCGCCCATCACGCGGCTCAGCCACGACCGACGGGTGAATGCAGGGTTCATGGGGCTCATCCGATCACCACATTCACCAAACGGCCGGGCACCACGATCACTTTTTTCGGGGTGGCGCCTTGGGCCTGTCGTTGGAAAGCCTCGCTGGCCAAGGCGGCCGCCTCGATGGCGGCCTTGTCGGCTTGAGCGGGCACCACGATGCTGCCGCGCAGCTTGCCATTCACCTGCAACATGAGTTCGATTTCGTCTTGCACCAAAGCCGACGCATCGACCTCGGGCCAAGCGGCGTCGACCAAGTCGCCCAGACCCTGGGCATGGCCCAGGACTTGCCACAAAGCCGCCGTGATGTGAGGGCATGTGGGGTAGAGCGTCCGAATCAGCAGCGACATGCCTTCGCTCATCACCACGGCGTCGCCGGCTTGCCCCGTGGGGTCGAAACCTTCGAGGGCGTTGAGTAACTTCATGCAACCCGACACCACCGTGTTGTATTGCATGCGCTCATGGTCGTAGTTGATTTGCTTGAGCACCACGTGCAACTCGCGACGCAAGGCTTTGGCCTGCGGCGACAAGGTGGCGGCATCCGGGCGCTGGCCCACGGCCCCCACCAAGGTGTCGTGGTGCTTGTGGGCATATTGCCAAACCCGACGCAAAAAGCGGTAGCTGCCCTCCACCGCGGAATCGTTCCACTCGAGGGTGGCTTCCGGTGGCGCGGTGAACATGGTGTAGAGCCGGGCCGTATCGGCGCCGTATTTTTCAATCAGGTCTTGCGGGTCCACCCCATTGTTTTTGGACTTGGACATGGTGCCCACGCCCTCGTAGGTGATGGCCGTGCCTTCGGGTAAGTCGCCCACCGCATGTTTGAGTCGCGCACCGGTGACCTTGCCGTCCTCGCCCAGCACATGCTCGACATCGTGGGGCCAAAAATACTCCACTCCACCCGACTCGCCTTTGCGCGAATAAATGTGATTGAGCACCATGCCCTGGGTGAGCAGGCGCTTGAAGGGTTCGTCGACCTGCACCAAGCCCAGGTCGCGCATGACCTTGGTCCAGAAGCGGGCGTAGAGCAAATGCAAGATGGCATGCTCGATACCACCAATGTATTGGTCCATGCCGCCGTTTTTCATCCAGTAAGCGGCGCCTTCGGCCACCATGGCCTTGTCGTTGGTCGGGTCGCAATAGCGCAGGTAATACCAAGACGAATCCACAAAGGTGTCCATGGTGTCGGTCTCGCGCCGCGCCGGCTTGCCGCAGACGGGGCAGGTGACCCCGGCGTGGAAGCCTTCGTGTTTGTGCAGCGGGTTGCCCGAGCCATCGGGCACACAGTCTTGCGGCAACACAACGGGCAGGTCTTTTTCGGGCACCGGCACCGCGCCATGTTCGTCGCAATGAATGATGGGAATGGGCGTGCCCCAGTAGCGCTGACGACTGATGCCCCAGTCGCGCAAACGCCACGTGGTTTTTTTCTCGCCCAGTCCCTTGTCGGCCAGCAGCTGGGCCACGCGATTCACCGCTTCGGCATGAGACAAGCCGTCGAGTTCACCCGAGTGGATGCAGTGCCCCTGGGTTTTGTCGGCATACGACTCACGCCATTGGGTGGAGTTGTAGTCGCCATCGGCCACCGACACCACTTGCTGAATGCGCAACCCGTATTTCAAAGCGAATGCAAAGTCACGTTCGTCGTGTGCAGGCACCCCCATCACCGCACCATCGCCGTAGCTCATGAGCACGTAATTGCCCACCCACACTTCAACCGATTCACCAGTCAGCGGGTGCGTCACAAACAGGCCGGTGGCCATGCCTTTTTTCTCTTGCGTGGCCATTTCGGCTTCGGTGGTGCCACCGGTTTTGCATTCGTCGAGAAACGCTGCGAGCGCCGGGTTCGACGCCGCAGCGTGCAGGGCCAGCGGGTGCTCGGCGGCCACCGCGCAGAAGGTCACGCCCATGATGGTGTCGGCGCGGGTGGTGAAGACATACATGCGCCCCTCACCGATGAGCGCACCGTCGGCACCAGCGATGTCGTGCGTGAACGCAAAGCGAACGCCTTCGCTCTTGCCGATCCAGTTTTCCTGCATCAGGCGAACTTTGTCGGGCCAGCCCTCCAGGGTGGCCTTGGGGTTGCCCATCTGAACATCGTCGAGCAACTCTTGGGCGTAGGCCGTGATGTTCAGGTAGTAGCCGGGGATTTCGCGTTTTTCCACCACAGCGCCGGTGCGCCAGCCTTTGCCATCGATCACTTGCTCGTTGGCGAGCACGGTTTGGTCGACGGGGTCCCAATTGACCACTTGGGTTTTGCGATAGGCAATGCCTTTTTCCAGCATCTTCAGGAACAGCCACTGGTTCCACTTGTAATAGCTGGCGTCGCAGGTGGCGACTTCACGTGACCAATCGATGGCCAGGCCCATGGCCTGCATTTGCCGCTTCATGTAGGCGATGTTGTCGTAGGTCCACTGCGCGGGTGGCACCTTGTTTTTCAACGCCGCGTTTTCGGCCGGCAAGCCAAAAGCATCCCAGCCCATGGGCATGAGCACATTGAAGCCCTTCATGCGCAAATGCCGGGTCAGCATGTCGTTGATGGTGTAGTTGCGCACGTGCCCCATGTGCAATTTGCCACTGGGGTAGGGCAGCATGGAGCAGGCATAGTATTTGGGCTTGCTTTGGTCTTCCTGGACGCGGTAGATGTCCAGCTCTTGCCAGGCCCTGCGCACGCTGGCCTCGACTTGCGAGGGGTTGTATTTGTCTTCCATGATTCAGCGAAGACCCAAGACGTCAAACATGTCGAACAGCCCATGGGGTTGGTGGGCCAAATAGCGAACCGCGCGCAAACTGCCCTGGGCATAGGTTTCGCGCGATGCGGAGCGATGGGTGATTTCGATGCGCTCGCCCGTGCCTGCAAACAGGGCCGTGTGGTCGCCCACAATGTCGCCGCCACGAATGGTGGCAAACCCGATGGTGGAAGGGTCTCGCTCGCCAGTGTGGCCTTCACGCGAATAGACCGCACAGTCTTTGAGCGAACGGCCCATGGCTTCGGCGATCACCTCGCCCATCTTGAGGGCCGTGCCGGAAGGAGCATCGACTTTGTGTCGGTGATGGGCTTCAATGATCTCAATGTCGTAGCCGGTAGACAAGGCCTTGGCCGCGGTTTCCAGCAACTTGAGGGTGACGTTCACACCCACGCTCATGTTGGGGGCCATCACGATGGCGATGCGCTCGGCGGCTTGGGCAATGCGCGCTTTTTGTTCATCAGAAAAACCCGTGGTGCCAATCACCAGGTTCACGCCGGCCTGGACACAGGCATCCAGGTGCGCCATGGTGCCTTCGGGTCGGGTGAAATCAATCAAGACCTTGGATTTGGACAAGCCCAGCGCCAAGTCGGAATGAATGATCACCCCGCTGGCGCGTCCCAAAAAGCCAGTGGCGTCATTGCCAATGTCTGGGCTGGCTGCCACATCCAGCGCGCCGCTCAAGCGGCAGTCGTCGGAGCGGGTGACGGCTTCAATGAGCATGCGGCCCATTCGCCCACTGGCGCCAGCAATGGCGACGAGGTGTCGGGAATCGGTAGTCATGGTTTGGCTTTTCCGGGGTTAGCCCACTGAGGCGTTGAATCGAGGTCAGGATAAGTTTTCGGCGCAGCCCGCACCAAGCCCTGCGGGCTTTTGGCCAGGGCCTGTTCACGCGCTTGCTGGGCGCGCTGGAGTTGATCGGGGGTGGCCACCAACGCGGGCACTGGCGTGGGCTTTTGTTCGGCACGGTTTTTGGCTGTGACCGCGGCGGCAAACTCTGCCTCGGAGGGCATCTCGTCGCCCTCGACCCGCTCAAAACGACCCTGCTTGAAAAACACCGACAAGTGGCGTTGCTCCACGGTTTTGCGCTCGCGCCTGACGGTGAAGGCGTAATCCCAACGCTCGGCATGGAACACGCTTTGCACCAGGGGCGTGCCCAAGATGTCGCGCACCTGTTGCGGGCTCATGCCAGGGCGCAAGGCCTGAACTTGTTCGCGCGAAATGACGTTGCCTTGCAGCACTTCGGGGCGATAACCCGTCATGGCGTCAGCAGCGACTTCCAGCGGACGCTCGACCGTGCTGCAACCAATCAGACCCAGCAGGCCCAGACCGGCCAGTAACCGAAAAAGAATGTGTGTGAAAGGGTGCATGGTGACGTTCAGAAGTCAAAGTCGATATGATGCAGATTCATTGTAAGGGTCGCCCTCCAAGGGCCACGCCCCCCCGAAATCATGCCCATCACCGAAGACCTGAAAGACACTGGCCTGCGGGTCACCGCCCCTCGCATCAAGATTCTGGAGCTGTTTCAACGCTCAGAACGGGTCCACCTGAGCGCCGAAGAAGTGCATCGCCAATTGGTCTTGGCCGATGCCGATGTGGGCTTGGCCACGGTTTATCGGGTGCTCGCTCAGTTCGAGCAAGCCGGCTTGCTCAGCCGCAGCCATTTCGAATCGGGCAAATCGGTGTATGAGCTCAATGAAGGGGAACACCACGATCACCTCGTGTGCATCGATTGCGGCCATGTCGAAGAGTTTGTCGACCCTGAAATCGAAAAGCGTCAGCGGGCCGTGGCCAAGCAACGTGGCTTTGACCTGGCCGACCATGCCCTGAGCCTCTACGCCCACTGCAACAAGTCAGACTGCCCGCACCGACATTAAACGCCGCTTCAGGCTCAGCCCGCGCCGTCCATCAGGTCGCGGTGTCGCCGCACAAACTCGTTGTAAGTGTCAATGCCACGCAACTGCAAAATGGTGTTGCGAACGGCCGCTTCCACCAGCACGGCAATGTTTCGGCCCGCCACCACTTGAATCACGGCTTTGCGCACCGGAATGCCCAGCACGTCTTGCAGCAAAGGCTCGGTGGGTAGGCGCTCGTAGTCGCGCTCCATGGTCTCGCGGCGCACCAAATGCACGATCAGCTTGAGGCGCATTTTGCGGCGCACCGCCGTTTCACCAAAGATCGCGCGGATGTCGAGCAAACCAATGCCGCGAACCTCCAGCAGGTTTTGCAGCAATTCGGGGCAACGCCCCTCAATGGTGGTTTGGTTGATGCGGTAAAGGTCCACCGCATCGTCGGCCACCAGGCCATGGCCCCGCGAAATCAACTCCAAGCCCAGCTCACTTTTGCCCAGGCCCGATTCGCCCGTGATTAAAACCCCCAGCCCCAGAATGTCCATGAACACCCCGTGCATGGTGGTGCGATCGGCAAAGTGCTTGGACAAGTAGGCGCGCAGCAAGTCGATGACAAAGGCCGCCGACTCGTGGGTGGTGAACAAAGGAATGTTGGCTCGCTCGCACAGCGTCACGAGTGCAGGCGGAGGCGCTTGACCATCGGCCACCACCAGCACGGGTGGCTCCAACTTGAGGATGCGGTGAATCCGCCGTTCGCAATCTTCTTGCGAAGCTTGGGTGAGGTAGCGCACCTCACGCTCGCCCAGCAATTGCAAACGATACGGGTGGATGTAGTTGAGGTAGCCCACCAAATCGGCGCCGGAGCGGGCATCACTCACCGCCACTTCGTCAAAGTGCCGCTCCGAGGCGCTCAGGCCAGCAACCCAGGCCCACCGCAGTCGCTCACGAAAGTGCTCAAAGAGCACATCGGCGCTGACGGAGGCGTGTTTCACTCGGTGGCCTGCTGAGAATCAGGCCGGCTGAACCGACGTCCAGGTGGCAATGGTGCGATGCAAGGCTTCACCGCTGTCCACGGTTTTGAGTCGCTCGCGCAGGCTGGAGTCGCTGAGCATCTCGGCGATCTCGGAAAGGATTTCCAAATGCTTTTGCGTGGAGGCTTCCGGCACCAGCAAAAAAATCATGAGGGTGACGGGTTGCTCATCGGGGGCATCAAAGCCAATGGGGTTGAGCAGCTGAAACACCGCCGCCATGGGCGACTTGAGGCCTTTGATGCGGCCATGGGGGATGGCCACGCCATAACCCAAGCCAGTAGACCCCAGGCGCTCGCGCGCAAACAAGCTGTCGGCCACCAGCGCACGGCTGATGCCATGGGCCTGTTCAAACAACAGACCGGCTTCTTCAAATGCCCGCTTCTTGCTGGTGGCGTCAACGGCAACCAGCACTTGTTCGGGGGGCAGAATGGCAGCAAGGCGATTCATGGTTTGCGGATTATGCACGGTTTGACCCGAAGGGCTAGGGTTTTCCAGAGGTCATTGTGGCACGCGTGTGTCAGGCGAAAAAAAAAGGGTGTACAGAGTTTTGTGTAAACGGGGCTTCGTCAGTCCTTGGGCATCCTGCCTTCGAACTGAATGGTAAACCGGGTTAATGCGGCCTTCCAATCTCTGAGCGGCATCGTCCACTTCTTG
>Ga0172373_10002244_pt1 | contig 29928 bp, 23 predicted proteins | sample Lak10m_2_FD_114546 | JGI IMG/M metagenome (GOLD analysis project Ga0172373, IMG submission 114546) | Freshwater microbial communities from Kabuno Bay, South-Kivu, Congo - kab_092012_10m | ecosystem: Environmental > Aquatic > Freshwater > Lake | place: Democratic Republic of the Congo...
GGGGTTCAATCTCCTGGTTAGTCAGCTCCACCAGGCCTAATTCGTCAATCATGCCGGCCACTAAGCCGAGATGGTCTAAATCCTCGATTTCCAAGGGAGGCACCTACCGCTAGAAGGACTACCTTTTAGCCTAAAACACCACACATCTTTTATTCCCTGTCAACTTGCGGAATGTAGGCTCTAAAATCGTTGCCAAAATCTAGAACGAAATGACCCTGGCCTTAACTGCCTAAAATCAGCAGCCCCACCATAGTAGCCCCATTCCAAAGGCTATGCAGTACCATGGGGGCTAATAGGTTTCGGGAACGGCTGTAAACAAATCCCAAAACCATTCCCAGCAGGGACAGGGGCAGTATTTCTGAAAGGCTGAGGTGGGCGGCGGCAAAGATAAATCCACTCAGCCCAATGGCCCAGGGTAGCCTCATGTAGCGACTCAGAGAGGGTAGGAGAAATCCGCGAAATAGGGTTTCTTCAAATAGGGGGGCAGCCAGGGCGGCGGTGACGAAGAAAACCCCTAGAGCAATCGGGTCCTTTTCCTCTAAGACGGTTTGTAACAGGGGGTTGCTGCCCCCCTGCCCCTGCCAAAGCTGTTGATTGAGCAAGGCCACTCCAAACATTAGGGGTAAGGCTACCAAGTAGCCCCCCAGCCCCCACAGCACCCCCCGCCACGACGCTTTTAGGGTAAATAAACCGGTTGGCAGGGGTCGATAAAGCCTCAAACACCACCAGAGAACGGTGAGACCACCGCCGGCCATCACCAGGTAGTAGCCGAGGGATAAAAAGGCTCGTTGGCGGCTGCCGAGGTCAGCGGTGCTGAGTCCTAAGCCGGCCAGTAGGATGGGCAACGCGATCTGACCAATGAAAAAAAAGCCCAGCACCAGCACCTCCCAGATGGTTTCCCCGGTCCAGGGAATTACCCAGGGTGACTGACTCTGACCCGCCAGGAGAGAACCCTGCCGTTGCCATAGCCATTGGCCAAGCAACCCCAGCAGTAAGCCCACTCCAGCCAGGCCGGCGATCGCCGGCACCGTGCTAATCAGCACCAGTTTCACCAGGCGATCGACGGCGATCCCCTGTTCCTGGGTCTGCAAGCGCAGGCGATCCTCAGAGCGCTTAGCCACCCCGTAGAGCCGATCCAGGGCGCGATACTGAAACCAACCGTCTAAATTAGACTGCAGCCATTCCTCGTCCCCTGGCTCCGTCCGATTATCTTGCCAGAGGCGGGTGAGAAGATTAGCGGTGTGGGCCAGGTCCGTTCCAGTGGTGGAGCGAATAGCCAGGTTCCGCCAGCGATCGAGGGCGACTTCCACCTGGCCCTGGTAGGTTTCCATTAACCCCAGTCCTAGGTCGATTTGATCAATCAGTTGCCGTTGTTGGGCTGCAGCGCTCTGCTGCCGTTGTCCTAGGGGCTGACCAGCCTCCCTCGGGGTGTTCAATAACCTGCCCAGGTTAGTACTGGCCCGTCCCTGCACCTGTTCGTACTGCTGTTGGGCGGTAGCTACGGGGTCCTTTCCCAGTAAGCCCTGACGTAGCCTCTCCAAGTCTTCCCCAGATCCGCCCGGGGGTTCGCCCAGGTTAAATTTCCAGGCACTGCTTTGCAGTAATAAATCAGTTTGGTAGAGCTCTAACTGACTCACCACCTGGGGTTGATTCCAGCTGTTGATCAGGGACTGGAGTAAGACCAGGGTAACCAGTGCGGTAACTATGACCAGCAGTAATCGTTTCCAGGTAGGGCCCGCCGGCGGGGAGGTGGGGTCAGTCATAGGGAATGGGCAGACGCAGGGGCGAGGGTTGTTACTTTTGTCATTATGAAGGATGAAGGATGAAGGAAAAAGAGAAGTCGAGGGGGCTGTCGGGGCAACGACCTCACCCCTCCCTAAATGTCATAGTTCTTAAAAGGAAATCGGTCCGGTAAGCGCTTTATCGAAGTATTGGATACTGGACTGGTGCGGCAAACTGCCTATAATATATTTTCTTGAGATGCTGTGCATCAATCAGGGGAGTTCCCAAGTGTCCATTGTTCCGTTGTCCTCCACCGCCTTTTTGCTAGTTTTCCACGGCAGTCATGATCCGCGACCGACCCAGGCGGCCCAGCGGTTGGCCCAGTTTGTGAGATCGCAACTCAGCGTTCTCCAGTCCCTACCGGTTGGTTGCCACGATCAGGGTGCCCCTACTTGCCTGACTTCCCTCGTTGCCCTCGATCGAGATGCATTGCTCCGGGGTTCTGGCGAACCCCTCAGTTCCCTGGCGGCGCCCCTGCCCCTGGTCGGTACAGCCTGCCTAGAGGCTGGTGTCTTTTCTCTACAGCGACAAATTCTGGACTTTGGTAAGCGGGTACAGGCTATGGGGGTTACTATGCTGCGCATTGTGCCCCTCTTTCTCCTGGGAGGTAACCACGTCCTGCGGGATTTGCCGGCGGAGGTGAGCCAGGCCCAACGCCAGTCACCCAGATTGACTATGGATCTCACCCCCCACATCGGTAGCCATCCTGCTATGAAGGCTCTAGTGCACAGCAAATTTGAAGCTGCCAGGACAAAACTTCCCCTGCTGCTTGCCCACGGTAGTCGCCAGCACCGCAGCAATGAGCCAGTGGAAACCCTAGCTAAGGAGATCGGTGGTACTACCGCCTACTGGTCTATTGCTCCAGATTTAGAGACACGCACCATTCAACTGATTCAGGCTGGAGTTCAAGAGTTAGCAGTGTTGCCCTATTTTTTATTCAACGGTACCATCACCGATGCTATCATCTGCCGTGCAGAGGCCTTGGCGGAGCGCTTTCCCAAACTCAGAATTCACCTCTTACCCGCCCTTGGCCCCTGTCCCCAACTGGCTCGAATAGTGGTAGACTTAGCTCTAAATCAGGTGCCGCCTGCCCCCAGGTCGGTGATCAGACCACTACAGAGAATTGCCTTCAGTCAGGCTATGTGATCTTAGTCTGAGCCAGGTTCAAACCTACTAACCATTATTGTTGCCAGTGTGTTCATAACCTTATGACTTTGGTCGGTCCGCTTGTAAGAAAACTCCTGGGGAGAGGGCTGTTTCAAGAGTTCAAAGCTAAGGAAAGTGGCCTGCTTTATTGCTCTTGGCTTGCCTAGTTTTTCCCAAAGGTTGACCTTCAGTACGGAGTTGGGTTGATCGCTAGGACATCATTGGATTAGCTGAGGTGACCGCTGGGTAGGCGTTCTGATTCCCCTCTGACCCATTAACCGAGGCTAGGTCTATGCCCCTCAATCGCCGGATACCGGGTAGTGGTTCCAAGGATATCCATCTCGGGCAACATAGAGAACTAATACAATGTCGCCGTATTTGACACTACAATAGAATTTTAGCGGTGCTCAGTTACAGCTTTAGCCAAAACCCTTAGAGCAAGTTAAATCGGTGAATTTAATGTTTGCTAACTGACAAGCTAGTCTCCTATGGGTGAGATATGGAAAGCCAGAGCTGGGTAGGTATTTGGGGTTCGAGCCTTTTGACTGAGCGCCCACGAAAAGGACATCTAACCTACGGCTACACCTCTAGTTTAAATACCGAAACCGTCTAGCTGGCAAATTTGGCCTATGAGCACAATTTTAGTAGTAGAAGACAGTGTGCCTCAACGGCAGATGATCACTGATCTGCTGCAAGACATTGGCTTTGACGTTAACATCGCGGCTGACGGTTTGGAGGCCTTAGAAAAAATCCAAGTCGCCCCCCCTGATGTGATTGTGCTGGATATTGTTATGCCTAAGATGAATGGCTACGAATTATGTCGCCGACTAAAGGCGGATCCCCGTACTCAGCACCTGCCCGTGGTGATGTGCTCTTCGAAAGGAGAAGAGTTTGATCGCTACTGGGGCATTAAACAGGGGGCTGATGCCTATATCGCCAAGCCTTTTCAGCCCGCTGAATTGATCGGTACGGTAAAACAGTTGTTGAGGACCTAGTTGCGTTTAGGGCGATCGCAAAGGGGTGTCATGATGGGACGTATAGATGATTAAGGGGCAAGACTAACATAACTGAGATTGAACCATGATAGATGGCTCTGCTGATACTCCAAAAACCTTTGGGAACTCTACTATTGGATTACCTACAGCAGCTCCAGAGGGTGAGTTGTTTCTGCGTTTCTTTGTCACGACGGAGGATGAATTTGCGCTGCCTGCCACCGGTATTCACCGTATTTTAGAGCAGTCTCCCGACCGGATTACTCCCATTGCCAATGTTTCCCATCTCCTATTAGGTACCTTAAATGAACAGGGTCGGGTAGTTTGGGTTGCTGACCTGGGCCATTTTCTAGGCTATCCATCTCCTTTAAATACAGACCGACTGGAAATTCCTATTGTTGTAGTGGAAGATCAGGGAACTATGCTAGGGTTAGCGGTTAATCGAATTGTTGGCACCCAGTGGCTCAACCCAGACCAAACGATTAGTGTAGGTAGGAGCACCGATAACATGGATCCATTTCTGCGCGGTGAATGGGTTTTGTCCTCAGAGGGCGGTAAGACCCTGAGGCTCTTAGATCACCTAGCCGTGATTCGGTCAGCTCGGTGGGCCACGTAGTTAGCCTTTAATTTTATCCGATTGCAAAGACTCGCACTGGCAGGAGACTCCCTATGGCTTCAAGTATTGATTACTCTCAAGCTTACCAACAAGCCGAAAAAGCCTATATTCAGGGTAACTACCAGGATGCTGCCACCATTATTGATCGCTTAGCCGAACATTATCCTCAGGATCCAAGCGTTCTGTTACTCCGCGGGCATATCTACTGCTATGGATTGCAACAGTATGACCTGGCTCGCCAGCAGTACACCGCCGTATTGAGCCATACCTCCCAACCAGACTATGTTGGTTATGCTACGAATGGGTTAGAGTACGCCAGTCAGTTCGGTACGGGCCCTGACTTGACCCTTTCTAATCCTAATTCGGTTGAGTCTTCCTGGTTAAAGGATGGTAGGCCACTACAGGTGATGGAAAGTTCTGCTGGGGTGGCTGTTAACCGACTTGCTAACGGGAATAGCGGAACGGACTTCGATCATCCCCCAGATAGCATGACAGTGCAAAATTTATCTCTGGTGGAGGGCCAGGAGGTCAGTCTCACTGATGAGGATTTTCTTGATCCCTTTGCCACGGTTGAATTGGATTCATTAAATCCTTTTGCAGCTACGCCAGAGTTTGCTTCTGTTCCAGATCAGTCTGGTGATACCCTTGAACCACCCTGGGCTGATCATCCGGAGTTTGGGTTGGCGTCATCCTGGTTGGTCGAACAGGACAATAGCCAGGAGGACTTAACCATGTTGGCCCCGAGTGTGGCCTTTGACTTAAAAACCTTGTCCTCGGTCATCCCCGATTCTGAGCCTGGCAATAACTATAGTTCTCCCGTTCTTCCTAGTCTGGAAGACGAGATTAACTCCACTGAAAGTAATGTAGAGTTCTTGGATGAATTCAGTGAGTTCGACGACCTGGGTAGCTTGCCTGACTTTCAGTTATCCGATAGTTCCGGGGGGTTTACCACTCCTTCTATTCAGATAAGTAGTTCTGGTTCAGCTGACAGCATAGATCATGCCTCTGATTCGGTACTGGAGTCTAGAGGTGATCAACTCCCCATTAATGATGCGGATTTCTTGAACCTGATTAGTACAAGTGATATTTTACCTTCCTTTGCCCAATTGGACAAGGTCCCCTTGCCGACTGCCCCGGAACAAGATTGGTTAGGTTTTCTTGACAACGCTCCCCTAGCCAGGAAAAATCTGGCGGTGGCGATCTCCGCTGGTTTGACTTCTACCCTGGCGGTAGGGGTGATTACTTTTACAGCCGCCAGTCTTAATCCTGATCAAGGTCTATCTCGGTTAGTTCACGGGGTAATGGCCCTAGGTGCTGGTATCACAGGCTTTGGTGCAGCTTTGGGTGTTGGCCACCTCGCCCAGCGGTCCATAAAAGCTAATCTCGAAGATTTACAGGAACAATTCGATTTGGTTACCCAGGGCAATCTATCGGCCCGGGCTAAGGTGCTATCGACGGATGAACTAGGTTATCTGGCTAATAGCTTTAACAAAATGTCTCGAGTTATCTTAACAACTACCAGCGAAGCCCAACGCAAGGCTAAGGAACAGGAGCAGGCTAAGGAAGATTTGCAACGTCAGGTGATTCGTCTGCTGGATGATGTCGAGGGAGCTGCGCGCGGTGATTTGACAGTACAGGCAGAGGTCACAGCTGATGTCCTAGGGGCAGTGGGGGATGCTTTTAACCTCACCATTCAAAATCTTCGAGAGATTGTTGAGCAGGTCAGTGTGGCTGCCCGTCAGGTTAGCCGTGGCTCTACCGAGAATGAAATTTTTGCCCGCAGTCTTTCCGCCGATGCTCTGCGTCAGGCGGAGGAGTTGGCGGTGACCTTAAACTCCGTCCAGGTGATGACCGATTCCATTCAGCGAGTGGCTGAAAGTGCTCGAGAGGCGGAGGAAGTGGCTCGTTCCGCCTCCGCTACGGCCCTACGGGGGGGAGAGTCGGTGGAGCGCACCGTGGCAGGTATCTTGGAAATCCGCGAGACCGTGGCGGAGACAACCCGAAAGGTAAAACGTCTGGCGGAGTCTTCCCAGGAAATTTCCAAAATCGTCGCCCTGATTTCCCAGATCGCCTCCCGGACCAATTTACTTGCTCTCAACGCCAGCATTGAGGCAGCCCGGGCAGGGGAGTCGGGACGCGGGTTTGCCATTGTGGCCGATGAGGTCCGTCAGTTGGCGGACCGGGCGGCTAAGGCATCCAAGGAAATTGAGCAGATTGTCCGACAAATCCAGACCGAAACCAGCGGGGTGATGACTGCCATGGAGGAGGGCACTCAACAGGTAATTGAGGGGACTCGTTTGGCGGAGCAGGCGAAGCGATCCCTGGAGGATATTATTCAGGTTTCTAATCGGATCGATGTGCTGGTTCGCTCCATCACCGCCGACACCGTAGAACAGACTGAAACCTCCCGCGCCGTGGCTCAGGTAATGCAATCGGTAGAATTGACGGCCCAGGAAACCTCCCAGGAAGCTCAGCGAGTTTCAGCATCTCTGCAAAGCCTGGTGGGGGTAGCGCGGGATTTACTCACCTCGGTGGATCGATTTAAAGTAGAAAAGGTTGAGGGCTAATCAACATATTCCCAAATACCCTGGCGACATGGGAATTAAGTCAACGTTTATAAGGGTACCGCTATGCTCCCCGATGATCAAAAACGTATCCTAGGGTACTTCATCGAAGAAGCCGGAGATCATCTCCAGACCCTTGAACAAGGGTTGGTTAACCTGTCTGCGACCCTGGCTGACCAGGAGCTGATCAACGAGGTTTTCCGTGCCGCCCACTCGGTCAAAGGGGGGGCAGCTATGCTTGGATTAGCTAATATGCAGCGAACCGCCCACCGCCTGGAGGACTTCTTTAAGCTACTCAAGGATTCCTCAATACCGCCTGATCGGGAACTAGAGTCCCTCCTATTGAGGATTTTCGATGGTTTGCAGGAGCAACTGAATCAACTCCAAAATCCCTTTGCCCTAGGCAAGGCTGAGGCTTTGATGGGAACCCTGGAGCCCCTATTTGATCGTACGGAGGCCCATTTACAGCGCCTTATCACCCAATCCCCTACCCCTCCGGTCTCCATCCCCCTTGAACCAAACCTTACCTTACCACCCCTGGCTACTCCTCAGCCGGAAATTAGTGCTATGCAGTTCGTCTTCCGTAGCGATGTGTCTTACCTGCTGCGCGAGATGTTGACTACTTTTAAAGCCAACGATGATGAACGATCTCGAGAGCACCTCGCACACATCTGTCAACGCCTTTACCGTCTCGGTGAACCCTTTGATCTGGTTCAGTGGTGTAATCTGCTAGCGATTATTGAGGCTACTATTGGTAACCCACAGCACACCTACCGCAGCTTGGCTCCGGTTTTGATTAAGGACCTCAAGTTGGCTCAGGAGCTGGTTCTGGCGGGCCGCGGGGGGGAGATTGAGATTTCCCCTGAGATGCTGTCCCTGGTTCCAACCCTAGTTACCCAGGAGGCATTGTGCGGTGCTCCACTGACGGAGGAGGACCTCAACAGTCTTGCGGATCTCTTTGAAACTCAACCGGTCAGCCTGGAACAACTTTGGCAAGAGGAAGACCTTGAGGCGGTTTCCGATCCTCCTGCGGAGGCGCTGGACCTGACCACTACCCGAGACCTCGAACCGGTTTTAGCCCTTGATAACCTATCGGATTTCCTAGATAATCTGCCAGAATTCTGGATGCAGGAGGATAATAGTTCGGTGACCATGCCAGAACCCGGGGTAGAGCTTGAACCGGTAGCCTTTGATCTGATTCCAGACCTATCCCCCCGGTTGGATGCCGAACTCAGCGCTGGTGTTCTCACCCCGGAGGAGATTCCTGATTCTGATATAAGGCTGGTTAGCCAATCCGAGTCTGTTGCTGCAACTGCAGAATTGGCCCAGGATGACGATAGTTTCGACGATCTAGAGAAGCTACTGCAGGATGCCAATCAACTGGGTGGGGTGGCTCCCAGTTCCAGTATGCGCTCCATGCGAGGAGGAGTTAATCAACGCCTCCCCCGCCGAACCAGCATACTGATGGACCAAACTATGCGGGTTTCTGTTGGTCATCTGGATAACCTGGGCAATCTGGTGGGTGAACTGGTGGTTAACCGTAACTCTCTGGAACAAGATCAGGAGAGATTGCGCCAGTTTCTGGACAATCTCCTAAATCAAGTTCAGCAACTGAGTGATGTTGGCCAACGAATGCGCAATCTCTATGAGCGATCGCTGCTAGAAAGCTCCCTGATTACCAACCGTCAGTCCTTTCAGCTGCCCTATCCAGCTTCCTATGGGGAGGGTCACGCTACCGGGGTTACTTTTGACGCCCTGGAGATGGACCGGTTCACCGGTTTCCATACCCTCTCCCAGGAAATGATCGAGCTGATCGTGCGGGTCCGGGAGGCCGCCTCCGACATGGAGTTCACCATTGATTCGACCGATCAAATTGCCCGCCAGTTTCGTCAGGTAACTACCCAACTGCAGGAAGGGTTAAACCGTGCCAGAATGGTGCCCTTTAGCCAAATTGCTGATCGCCTGCCTCGGGCGGTCCGGGATATTTCTCTGAAATGTGGTAAAAACGCTCGGTTGGTTGTGGAAGGCGGTGATACCCTAATTGACCAGATGCTACTGGAGCGACTCTACGATCCCCTCACCCATCTGGTGAATAATGCCATCAACCACGGTATTGAGCCTCCAGAGGAGCGGCTAGCCCTGGGTAAAGCCAGGGAGGGAATGATCACGGTGCGGGCTTTCTACCAGGGTAACCAAACGGTGATTTACATAGCCGACGATGGGGCTGGTATTAATCCGGTGGTGATCAAGGCTAAGGCCCTAGAAAAGGGGTTGATTACCCCTGCCCAATCCCAAACTATGGTGGATCTGGAGGTCTATGATCTGCTGTTTTTGCCAGGGTTTACCACCCGTGAGCAGGCGGACACTTTTTCTGGTCGGGGGGTAGGTATGGATGTGGTGCGTACCGCCCTGATGGATATCCGGGGCGCCATTACCATCGAGTCAGTGGTTAGTAAGGGTACCAGCTTTACGATCCGTCTCCCCCTTACCCTCAGCATTACCAAGGCCCTCAGTTGTCTGAATAATCAAACTCGTATCGCCTTCCCCATGGATGGGGTAGAAGATATGCTAGATATCCCAAAGGATCAGGTGCAGATGAACTCTGATGGTCATCCCTGTATTCCCTGGCGCGATATTCTGCTACCCTTCCGACCCTTGGGAGACCTGCTGAAGTTTAACCGTGGCCTAGGCCGTGGCCGGGTCTACGGTGGAGCCCCAGATAGCAATCTAATCCCTGTGGTTGTGCTCAGAAGTGCTAACACTTTTATTGGAGTGCAGGTGGATCAGGTGATCGGTGAGCAGGAAATTGTCATTAAGCAACTGGAGGGTCCTGTGCCCAAGCCCATTGGCATTGCTGGGGCTACCGTACTCGGAGATGGTCGGGTCATGCCCATTGCCGATGTTTTAGAGTTGATTGACCTGGCTACGGGTCGCCTGCGTCGGGATGTTTCCTCCCCCCTATGGGGACCCTCTCGGCCAGACCCCCTAGAGTCGGTTGAGGCTCCCAACCAGTCTATCCAAATTGAGCCCACGGTACTGATTGTCGACGATTCCATCACGGTCCGTGAATTGCTATCCATCAGTTTTAGTAAGGTGGGTTACCGGGTGGAACAGGCTCGGGATGGTCAAGAGGCCCTGGAAAAACTCCGTTCCGGTTTGCCCTGCGATTTGGTTTTCTGTGATATTGAAATGCCTCGCATGGATGGGTTGGAACTGCTGTCGCGTCTCCAGCAAGATGATCACCTGAGTCAAATCCCTGTGGCCATGCTGACCTCTCGTGGGGCCGATCGCCACCGCCAGATGGCGATCGGCCTGGGAGCCAAGGCTTATTTCAGTAAGCCCTACCTGGAGGAGGTATTGCTGGAAGCCGCGGACCGTCTCCTCAGGGGAGAAGTACTCACCGCCGACCTACCTAAACCCTAAAGATTCCTATCCCTTTTCCCCAGAGCCATGGCTGGGGATCGATAATAAAGGTGTAGCCTCTATCACTATGGGGAGGCGGTTCTGATGAAAACTCCACGACCACAACCTCAAAAAACTTCACCATCCGCCCGACGATCTAAAAGACGGTTGCTCCAACCTCTAGAGCCTCCGTGCCAAGCCTTTAGACATCGTGATCGCGGTATTCATCCGGGGCGCGTTAAGGGGGGCTAGCCTCCTTCCAGTTGTTTATGAACCCAGGCCAGGGCCTGGGATGGGGTGCTAACCTGGCCTTCCACCTGAGCCAGCTGTAGGGCTTCTAAAAGCTGGCCTATCTGGGGACCAGACTTGAGCCCCAGGGCCTGAATTAAGTCCCGTCCCGAGAGGAGGGGGCGGGGGTGGGCGAGCGGGTCCTGGGGATCGAGGTAGCGGTTTAACCAAGCACGTACGGTTGAGCTAGGGAATTTGTGGCTCCAGGCCAGTAAGGCTACTCCCGGCAATCCAGATGCCGCTAGCTTAAACAGCTCGTACTGCCGTCGTAGGGTGTGGGGATGGGTGGGGAGGTGGTCATACAGATCCACCGGGTGGTCATTGAGGTAATGCCATCCTTTGAGGATGCTGAGTACCGCCTGTTGTTCCACCCGGCTGTACTTAAGCCGGAGGAGGGTCTGTTCTGCCTGGGCCAAGTCGTCCTCCAGTAGTTGACTCAGTTTTGTGGCCTTCAGCCAGCTGCGGTGGAGACCGGGGGTAGTGGTGTCCTTCACCCAACCCGTCAGCAGGTGGACATAGTCTGGCCATTCCTGGTTCAGGTGGGCAATGGTGCGGTCCAGGAGAATTAGCTGCTGTAGGTGATCTTCAGTTACTGCCGGTAGCCAGGTCTGCAGTAAACCATCCTGCCAAGCAGTCCACAGAAAATGGGATCCGGTTGCGAGGCTGAGCAGGCAGTCCAGCTCTCCTCGCACCCTTTCCGCCGCCATCCTGGCCAGGAGGGGGGCCAGGCGGCGAATTGTATCCTGGGTAGTGGGGTCCAGGTGAAACCCTAACTGGGCGGCCTGGCGGTAGGCGCGGAGCAGGCGGAGGGGGTCCTCCTCAAGGTTTTCCGGAGCAATCATGCAGAGGGTGTGGCGTTGTAAATCGGCGTAGCCATTCAGAGGATCCACTAAGATTTCTCCATGGGGATTATAGGCAATGGCATTAATAGTGAAATCCCGCCGCTTTAGATCGGCGGCAATGGTGGGGCCAATCTGTTGAGCAAAATCCACCGTGCCGCTGACAAATACCACCCGAGCAATTTGATGTTCAGCATCCAGCACTACAAACCCAGCCCCATAGTGTTGAGCAATGCGTTGGGCGGTTTCTATGGCCTTTTCTGGCAGCACAAAATCCAGGTCTAGGTAATCGGCCTGGCGGTGTAGTAGGGCATCACGCACACTGCCACCGACTAAATAGGCCTCTTCAGGCAAAAATGCTACGCTGAAGGGCCAGGTTTGGGGAGAAAGCGCCGATTGTTGGATGGCCACGGTCGGTAGGGAACTTAGGGTCAGACTCAAGGCAGCCTCATCACACTGCATACTGCAAGGACTTTGAGCTTAGCAGAGTATGGCGAAGCAGGACAGATCCACCCACCCACCACCACAGTTGCTACAATTTAATCCATAATTTTCCCTGGGTTAGGGTTTGACCTGGGGGGCGACACTCCAACAGGGGGCCAAGGAGAGCCATGTGTATTTGTATAAATTGTTATCACGTTGATCGTTGTACCACTTACCATGCTGTAGAAACCCAGCATCAGCAACCTCATCTGACCGATCAGCCTACCTTTGAACCCCTGGAACCTACCATCAATGTGAATATCCGTCACCAGGGTGAGGAGATTGAGATGGAGTGGGATGTGGTGAGCTGTGCCAGCTTTAGCCCGGAGACTGGCAAATGGGCAAAGCTCCGCCCTGGTCAGCTGGTGCCCACGTGAGTAGGCTGGCCGACTGCCGCCCCATTCCTTGGTAGAGACCCTTGACCTGTCTCTGTTTTAGCCTACAATGCCCCCATCCCCTCAATCCCTCGGGGGTCGAGTTCTGTCAGGTCTGCGGTGCGGACCTGCGAATTAACCATCGTTACCGCTGCCGGTCCCTGCTCGGACAGGGGGGGGGTAACCGTACCTATCTGGCGGTAGATGAGCAGATCCAGCCGCCCCAGCCCTGTGTAGTCAAGCAGATGGCCGCTACGGGTGCTGTTCTGTCCGCAAGCCATCACCTTCGCCTGGAGGCAAAGCAATTGGCTCGTCTGGGGCAACATCCCCAAATTCCCCAACTGTTAGAGGTGGTAGACAATGCCCAGGGGGAGTTTTTGGTACAGGAATACATCCCTGGTCCTAACCTGGAACAGCTGCTGCAAACTCGCCTTTGCAATGAGGCGGATATTCGGCAGCTTTTGCAGGACATCTTACCGGTGTTGCAGTTTATCCATGGCCAGCAGGTGATCCACCGGGATATCAAACCCACTAATCTGATTATGCCGCCCCCTCCCCGTCCAGTGGTGTTAGTAGATTTTGGCGCCTCTAAGTCTCTCTACCCCGAGGAGTCAGCCCTCCAGACCACTACTGTAATTGGTAGTGCCGGCTATGCTGCGCCAGAGCAGACTCTGGGTAGGGCGGTGTTTGCTAGCGATATTTACAGCCTTGGCCTAACCTGTCTACACCTATTGACTGGCCTCCATCCCTTTGATCTCTATTCCATTGGGGAGGATCGGTTGGTCTGGCGTCCCTTTCTGCCAAGTCTCATCAGCCCCGCCCTGGGCCGCCTGTTGGATCGCATGGTTAACCGTTCTCTAAAGGAGCGTTACACCAGTGCCCGACAGGTGTTAGCGGACCTGCGCTGGGCCGGTCCTCAGGTCACTTCTCCCTCAATTCCCCAGGAGGCAGAGCGGCGTCCTCTTATCTCCCAGGCTTGGCAGCCAGCCTTTACCCTAGAGTCCGGCCGCCATAGTATTACTGCGTTGGCCTTTAGCCCTAATGGTCGAGCCCTGGCCAGCGCCTCCACCGATGGTACAGTCTACCTCTGGGATATGGCTAATGGAGAACGCCTGTACCGGTTTGGTGAATCTCTTGGCCCCTGGGGAATCGGTCACCGTAGCCAGGTGACAGGCATGGTGTTTACCCCTGACGGTCAGTGTTTAATCACTGGTGATGAAAAGGGGCAATTGATTGAGTGGAATTTGGCCCAGTACGGACGCCGTCACCGTTTGCCCCTCCACCCCTGGGGGGTCTCCGCTATACTCTTGACTCCCGACGGTAAAATTCTGGTGGCGGGTAGTGGGGATGGCCGTATCTACCTTTGTCAACGCGACCAGGACTACCGCAGTACGGTATTAATTCACCATCAGGAGCGTATCACCGCCCTTGCTCTGGGCCCTGGGGGTGAGGCTCTGGTTAGTGCTAGTGGCGATCGCACAATCCGGTTCTGGTCATTGCCCACAGGATACCTAATCCACACCGCAACTACGTCAACGAGCCTAATCACTGCCCTTGCTGGCCACCCTAAAGATGACCGCATAGTCAGCGGGGATCAGTTCGGCCATGTGCAACTATGGAGTCCAGAAATCACTGGTGACCAGCTACGGAAGTTTTCCAGTCCAGTTGCTACCCTGATCCTCAGTCCTGACGGTCAGTGGCTAGGGGTGGGGCTAGGGAAGGGGCAGATTAGCATCCTACGGTTGCCTTGGTGGGGGGAGGAGGAGGACCTGGCAGTGGGCTGGCCCATCCATTCCCTCGCCTTCAGTCCAGATAGTCGCGTCATAGTTAGTGGCGCTAGTGACGGCATGGTTCAAGCTTGGTTCTTGGCCACAAACCAGAAATTAGGGTGCCTCGATTAATTATCTTATTGTGAATTCACGGAGCCCGAAACCATTGGAACTTCCCGTCCATTAGCAATCTTAAGTTTTCTAAACCTAGAATCACATTTCGATTAGGCAAGGATGTTACACTAAAATTCATTGATTTTGTTCTCTGCATTGCTAAAGATAGTTGAAGACTATGGCTGTAGTCCCAGGATAAGGGTGATGAGGCTAGTCAGGATACCTACCCTTTCAGTTTTTGCTGACTATACTCAGTTAGGGACCTGTAGTTTTTGGTAAGGTGCTGACCTAAGTTGGTCATAACGTCCTCAAGGAGAGTTTGAATTAACATCTAATTTTCATGTCCTATCTTGAACTGTCTCTATGGCGCCTGAGTAAGTAGATAGACTTAAGCACTCAGTATACTCATTGCTGCACAGAAAGGCTTCCGGTGATTCATAACGAAGTTTACTTATGATTAAATGATATTAGTCCCGTCGCCTGATAAAGGAAAATCAAATTGGTTTAGCCCAATCCAAGGAAATTACGTTCCACTTATTTTACCTCTCCATTGCAGAAGCGTTTTTACTCAAGAATGTGAACATTCACATTAGCCTATGAAAATCACTTTTGTACTTCCATGCATTTTTGCAACTGGAGGTATTCGGGTTATTGCTACCCATGCAAAATACTTGATAGAAAAGGGACATCAAGTATCTATAATTGCGCCTCGGCCCGCAAGATATAGTTTCTTTCATGTCATCAAAATTCTCTTAAAACAAGGTACTCTCTCCCTCTATGAGATTTATGATCCGATCTACTTCGAACTGAATCGGGTTGCCTTTACTCTTTCCAATTATAATTATGTCAGGGAAGATGATGTAACTGATGCAGATCTCATTATCGCCACCTGGTGGGAAACAGCAGAGTGGATAGCTAAATTCCCTGCGGAAAAAGGTAGAAAAACATATTTTATTCAGCATCATGAGACCATTATCGATAAGCACAACCTGGAGCGAGTAAAAGCTACCTATAGGTTGCCATTTCAAAAAATTACTATTTCTCGCTGGTTGGTAGAACTTCTTCTCGACGAATATGGAGACAAATCAGTACTCTTGGTGCCAAATAGTGTGGATATGGAGTTATTCTATGCTGAGCCCAGAGTTAAGAACGCCGTCCCAAAAGTGGGCTTTATCTACTCAGACTTATTCTGGAAAGGGCCTGATGTTTGCCTGGAGGCAATTCAACGGGTAAAAACCGTGATCCCTAATCTGGCGGTTACTTGTTTTAGCTATGGACCGATTTCTGCTAATATTCCCCTGCCGGAGGAGGTTGATCTTCATCTACGACCGCCCCAACACCAACTCCGACATCTGTATGCTGCGTGTGATGTCTGGCTATGTGGTTCCCGTGCAGAGGGGTTTGGCTTGCCAATTCTTGAGGCTATGGCCTGCCGCTGTCCTGTTGTTTCAGTGAGGACAGGAGGGGCGCCTGATTTGATTACACCGGGGGTTAATGGTTTCTTAGCATCGCCAGAAGATACTGAGGGTCTAGCTCACTATCTAACTAAGGTTTTGCAGTTTTCTAGCCGGGAATGGCAGTCCATGTCAAATGCTGCCTATCAGACAGCTACACGTTACACATGGAAGGATGCGGCGGATCAATTAGAAAGCGCCCTGATTAAGATTCTCAGCTCCTGAACCATAGGCGCAATCAGGTGTTCGAATTTGGTATTATTTTTCATTCTACTAATCACTTGTCAACTTGCGGAGTAGATAGGTAGTAATCCTAGGATTGACTTTTGATAAGATGCTGAAAACGAGGATGATGACGAACGTGGTCAAAGTGGCTGTCAATTTGGGCCATGGCCCGATAGGTGTAGGGGCTGAGTACAAAGGTGCGGTAGAGGCTTTTGATCGTCATCTCTAAATCTTCCCCCATGGCATAGGCCCGAGCTTTCCCGTACCAAGCGTTGGGATTATAAGCCTTATGGCCTAGGGAGGTATCGAAGCTGGCGATCGCCTCAGCGAAGTACCCCAGCTGAATCAGGGTAGTGCCCCGCTGATTCCAAATGTAATAGCTGGAGGGTTTGAGTCGTAGGGCTTGCTGTAAGACCTGCAGCGCGTTTTCGTAGCGTTGCAAACCACAAAGGGCTACAGCTTGGCTATAGTAGGCTCGATGATCCTGAGGATTGAGGGTAAGGGTTTGGTCAAAGCTACAGATCGCCGCCCTATAGTGCCCCAGATAATTTTGAGATGTCCCCAGGTTATACCAGGCTTTTTTATCCAGGGGATTGAGCCTCACTGCCTGCCGCAAATGGCTGACCGCATCCTCGTAATGGTTTAATTTAGCCAGGGCATGTCCCTTACCATGCCAGGCCAGAGCATTGTCTGGGCAGCGGCTAAGGGCTTGGTTAAAACTCACTATGGAAGACTCAAAACATTTCAATGCAGCCAGGCAAAAGCCATGCAGAACCCAAAGCTGATAATTTTCAGGTTGTAGCTCCAAAGCCTCCTGAAAACGGCAGAGAGCTTCGTCATACCGACGTACCGCGTAGAGAGCATCACCCTGACCTTGCAGAATCTTAGCACGGTTCAGGCCAGAGGAGGATAGGGGGGGAGGGCAGGTCATATAAAGTCACCTCATTCTGCTTCCAGCTTGCCCATTTCCCCAGACCAGATCCCAGGAAACTATGCAGTCACTGCAGAAATTTCTACTTATGGCGGATATAGTCGTAGATGTCGACGTAGGCCTCACCTGGTTGATTCCAGGAAAAGTCATACTTCATGCCCTGTCGAGCAATTTGTTGAAAGGTTTGGGGGTGTTGTTCCCAGATATCAAAGGCCCGGTTCATAGCCGATTCAAGGGCAGTATGATCATTTTGGAAAAAGACAAAACCGTTACGCTCTTCAAGTTCGTGGAAGCTATCGTAGTCCCAATCAAAGACAGTATTAACTAAACCGCCTACCCCTCTGACAATTGGTACTGTACCGTACCTGAGGCCAATCATCTGGGTCAGGCCGCAGGGCTCAAAGTTGCTAGGCACCACAATCATATCGGCCCCAGCGTAGATCAGATGAGCCAACTCTTCGTTAAAGCCAATCTCCAGATGGACATCAGGGTTGTCATTCAGGTGTAGCTTTTCGTGCCAGAACCAATCATTGATGCCCTTTTCGGTGGCTGAGCCCAGCAGCACAAATTGACCACCCCGGGCCAGGGTGAAGTAAATGGCATGGTGAACCAGGTGTACTCCCTTTTGATCATCCAGGCGGCCGATGAAAGCCACCACGGGCTTGTCACTCTGTCGGAGCAGCAGGCGCTCACGGAGTTCCTTTTTATTTAAGGCCTTATCCTCAAAGGTGGTCAGACCGTAGTGATGGGGGATGTAGCGATCCACCTCGGGGTTCCAAACCTCATAGTCAAGGCCATTTAGAATCCCTGAAAACTTGTGCTGGTAAAGATGGAGACTGTGGCCCAGGCCAAACCCCTGATCGGTGTGCTGAGCTTCCCAGGCATGGTAAGGAGAAACGGTATTAACGTGGTTGGCGTAGGTGATGCCCCCCTTCATGAAATTAATGGCGAAGGGGTTAAAGTTATCCCGTAGGCGATCGTGCTGAAAGTAGTAGTCATCACGGTTAAGACCAGTGGCCCTAAGAATTTCATTAGCGCTAATCCCCTGGTGTTTAAAATTATGGATAGTATAGAGGGTGCGCTGAAACTCCATGCCGTTATATTTATAAATCTCAAACAGCATGACCGGAATCAAACCCGTTTGCCAGTCATGGCAGTGGATGACGTCAGGGCGTTTATTACTCAGGAGTAAAAACTCCATAGCCGCCTTACTAAAGAAGGCGAAGCGCATGGGGTCATCGTAACAACCGTAGTAGCAACCGCGGTTGAAGAACATTTCCCAGGACTTGGGCTCAATGAAAAAACAAAGCCGCCCATGTACCCAGCCACAGAAGACATCGCAGCGAATATCCGTGCCGTACCAGGGCACAATCAGGTCGCGGTAAGCATCGTGCAGACCCCAGATGTGGTCATAGCGCATGCAGTCGTACTTGGGCAAAATGATTTCAACAGAATGACCGCGGGTTTCCAACTCGCGACTCAGGCCATAGACCACATCACCCAGCCCACCGGCCTTAATTACGGGAGCACATTCGGAGGCGATCTGGACGATGTACATAGATGTTTCCTACTTAAAGAGGTTTTGTTAAGGATGCCCCTATTCAATCAGGATGTTGGGACCTAGGCAAGGGGTAGAGAGGATATCAGTAAACTCCCCGGGTGGGGAGAATCGGCCTGGCAGACCCGTTGATATACCCAGTTACCAATCCGCTAGGGGAAACTGGTCGCCATGTTGCCTTAACTATCTTGCTTCAAGCTTAGAGGTTGTTTGAAAAGCCAAAGAGAGTCTCAAACTATACCTATGGAGTAGGATAATCACCGCAAAGTTCAGTATTTTTGAGGCCCCCTGGCGGCGAACCATACCTGAGCCCTTTTCAAACAACCTCTTATAGCGGGTTTCATTGAGGTGAGGTGCGCTCTTTAAAGATACGAAAGCTCTGTCTGGCAAGGGTTTTGTCGTTTACGAGTGTTCTCATCATTATGAATTCCGCTATATACAGATACTACAGAAAATGAAGCGATAGAAGTCTTGATGATGGATCGAGGGTAGCAGCTATAGCTTGGCTTGTTTTATCTTGGCAATGGCGGCGGCTAAAACCTCCGGGGGCTGCACCAGGGCCAACCGCACGTAACCTTCACCCGCCGGACCAAACCCCACCCCCGGGGCCAGGGCCACGCCGGTAGTATCCACCAGGTGGGTGCAGAAATCCATAGAGCGATTTTCCCAGGGATCTGGTAGCTTTACCCAGAGGTAGAGGGTGGCCTGGGGTGCCGCCACCGGCCAGCCAATGGCTTGGAAGGCGGCTACTGCCGCATCCCGACGTTGTTGGTAGCTATGGATGGTGTGCTGTACGGTGTCTTGGGGGCCGGTGAGGGCGGCGATCGCCCCCCGCTGAATGCCAGGATACTGGTTAAAGTCCACGCTGGCTTTTACCTGGTGCAGGGCCCGAATAATTTCGCCATTACCGATGGCGTAGCCAATCCGGAAGCCCCCCATATTGTAGGACTTGGAAAAGGAGAAAAACTCCACCGATAGGCTTTTCTGCCGATCAGCCTGGAACACCGATGGGGCTGGCTGGCCCGTGAAGGTCAGATCTGCGTAGGGAAAGTCGTGGGCCAGCAGGATCTGGTGGCGTTGACAGAAGGCCACGGCCTCCTGCCAAAACTCCAGGGAAGCGGTGGCGGCGGTGGGATTGTGGGGATAGCTCAAGACCAAAAGCCGGGACCGGTCCAGCACCGCCGGGGGGATGGCATCAAGCTCAGGTAAAAATTGGCGATCGGGACGCAGGGGCAGGGTATACACCTGACCACTGGCCAGGTACACTCCGCCGGCGTGGGAGGGATAGCCCGGGTCGGTGAGCAGGGCAATGTCACCGGGGTTAAGCACCGCCAGGGGCAGGTGAGCCGTCCCCTCCTGGGAACCAATCAGTAAGAGTACCTCGGTTTCCGGATCGACGGGCAAGCCGAACTTAGCCTCATACCACTGGGCTGCTGCTCGACGAAAGTCAGCGGTGCCAGAAAATAGGCAGTAGCCGTGGGTGGAGGGGTCGGGGAGGGCGGTGGTGATCGCCGCCAGCACGTGGGGAGCCACGGGGAGATCGGAGGACCCCAGGGAAAGGTCGACCACCGTGTGGCCGGCTGCCCTGGCCCTGGCCTTGGCCCGATCCATATCGGCAAAGACATTGGCTCGCAGAGGGTCAAGGCGCTGGGCAAATTGTATAGGCATCGGCCACCTCCCAGGCAAGGAGAGCTAGAGTTGATCGATTTCTGCCTTCAGGGCCTCCAATTCCGCATCCACCTCGGTGACCTTGGCAGGGGCACTGCTCTCAGGTAAGGATTTGGGTGCCTCGCCAGGCTCCAGTAGTTGGGCCTTGAGGGCCGCCAGCTCGAGATCCACATCACCGCCGGCTTCCAGGGCCGCGAACTGGCCCTCCAGGGTGGAGCCCGCCAGCTCTGCTGCCGCCTGGGAGCGGGCCTCCATCTGCAGGACCTTTTCCTCCATGCGCTCAAAGGCGGCGCTGGCGCTACTGGTATTCAGACGACTGGTGGTATTTTGCAGCTGCTCATTGGCCTTAGCGGCGCTGGCCCGGGCCTTGAGCATGTCCTTCTTAGTCTTGGCCTCGGAGAGCTTACTTTCCAGACCAATTAAATCCCGCTTCAACTGGTCGACGGTGGTGCTTTGATTATCCAGTTGGGTTTTCAAGGCCAGGGCGGTTTCCGCCTGGCTTTTCTTTCGCACCAGGGCCTGGCGGGCCAGGTCTTCATCACCCTTTTGCAGGGCTAATTGGGCCCGCTGTTGCCAGGTGTTAGCTTCGGTTTGGGCCCGTTCGTACTGCTGTTGAACCCGCTTCTGGCTGGCGATCGCCCCGGCTACCGCCTGACGCATTTGCACCAGGTCTTCCTGCATATCAATAGTGGCTTGCTCTAGAATCTTTTCTGGATCCTCTGCAGAGCTGACTGCCGCATTCAGGTTGGATCGAACCACCCGGCTCACTCGATCTAGTAGGCCCATGATCTGCTGTTTCCTTTGCTTGCTGGTAATTGCTCGTATGCCATCGTTCTCTCTAGTGTACAGAAACAACCCCTGGATAGACCAGGGGACTGTTCCTAGGGTAGAGGACGCCGACCAGGCCAGGATCGGGCCACCACCGTTAACAGGGTAATTACGGTGAGGGGAATCACAAACACCAGCATGATCTGACTGTAAATCCCCAGGTAGGCATGCTCGGCCGCCCTGAGAATCAGGTAGGTGGCGTAGGCCAGGTAGTAACCCGTAAATAGGGTTCCTTCCCAGCGGCGAATGATGTTGCCGGTGGCAAAAATTGGCAGGCAGGCCATCGCCACCGCCACCATTACCGGCAGATCAAAATTTAAGACGGCGCTGGGTACCGGAATGCCCTCTTTGCCAGCCATTGCGGTTAACCCCAACACCGCCAGAATGTTAAAAATATTGCTGCCGACCACGTTGCCCACCGCGATATCCCGCTCTCCCCGTAGGGTGGCCACCAGGGAGGTGGCCAGTTCTGGCAAAGAGGTGCCGGCGGCCACGATGGTAAGACCAATCACCAATTGGCTGACGCCGATTCTTTCGGCAATGTCGATGGCACCGGAGACAAATAACCGAGATCCGAGCACCAGGGCGACCAGTCCCAGCCCCATCACCCCCACATCCAGTAGCCATCCCCAGGGGGGTTTGCCGTTGTTGCCGTATTCACGCTCGTACTCCGCCTTCACCTCCGGGTCGGTTTCTCGACGACTGAGGTAAATCAAGAATAGGGTGTAGATAATTCCCCCCAGCAGGAGCACCACCCCATCCGAGGGTTGCAGACGACCATCCAGGGAAAACAGCACCAGCAGACCGGACGTACCGATCATGATCGGTACGTCCAGGCGGATTAATTGTTGAGCCACCACCAGGGGGGCCACCAGCGCCGATAACCCCAGAATCACCAACACGTTGAAGATATTGCTACCGACCACATTGCCCAGGGCGATGTCAGCCTGTCCGGCCATGGCCGACTGTACACTGACCGCCATTTCTGGGGCACTGGTGCCGTAGGCCACAATGGTGAGGCCAATAATTAGGGGGGAAATGCCGGCCATGCGGGCTAGTTGGGAGGCCCCCTTCACCAGGGCCTCAGCCCCTAGCACCAATAGCCCGCCACCCCCAATCAGAGAGAGAATAGTAACTAGCATAAAATCAGGTGATCCTGTAGGTATCGCTTTAGCCAGAACCCTGAGGCTAGGGTTAATTAGTCCCATTATCCCCTGGGTAGGCACCCTGACTCGCTTCTCCCCAACTATGCTCTAGCCCCGTGGGGGAAAGGGATACTATCGCCTAGCCCTCCATATCCTCCCGAGCCTTGGGTACGGCCTTGGTCAGCACCTCGTGGCCGGTAGCGGTGACTAGCACATCGTCCTCAATGCGAAGGCCGATGCCCCGCCAGCGATCCGCTAGGGCGGGTTGACCCTCCACCGGTTCGTAGGTCGGGGAGATATAGAGCCCCGGTTCCACCGTCACCACATTGCCGGGCTGGAAAGGCTGCCAGCTCTTATCTGGGTTGCGCAATACACCGGCATCGTGCACGTCCAGGCCGAGGAAATGGCCGGTACCGTGCATGAAAAAGGCCTTGTGTTTTTTCTCTTCGATCAAAGTATCCACATTTCCCTGGAGTAGGCCCAGATCCACCAGACCCTCGGTTAGGGTGCGGGTGGCAACGTCATGGAACTGATTGAAGGGGGCGCCGGGCTGGATAGCGGCGATCGCCCTCACCTGGGCCTCTAGCACCAGCTCGTAGAGAATCCGCTGTTCCCCAATAAACCGCCCACTGACCGGAAAGGTGCGGGTAATGTCAGCGTTGTAATAGTCGTACGCGCAACCGGCATCGATCAGCAACAGATCGCCGGCCTGCATCTGCCGTTGATTCTCAATGTAGTGAAGGATACAGGCATTTTCCCCAGAGGCTACAATGGAGGGATAGGCCGGCCCCATCGCCCCCTCCAGGCGAAAAATATGCTCCATCTCCGCCTGAATTTCATACTCATAGCGCCCTGGCGCAGCGATGGACCGGGCATGGTTATGGGCCTTAGCAGAAATGGCAATGGCCTGGCGCAGCCTCTCGATCTCCTCTGGGGTTTTCACCCGTCGCAGGGTTTGTAGTAACAGCCCGGCATCCTCGATCGCCACGGGCCCGGTGCCTCGCTTATGGTAGGTGGACAGTAGGCGCTGCCAATGGTGCAGGATAGTTTGGTTGAGCGCCTGATTGTGACCAAAATGGTAATAGAGACGATCAGCCTTCTCCAGGTATTTAGCCAGGTGCTCCTCCAGCTCCCCAATCGGGTAGACCTGGTCAGCCCCGTAGCGCTCCTTAGCCGCCTCTACCCCCACCCGATAGCCAGACCAGGTCTCTTTCTCCGGATCCTTAGGACGCACAAACAACACAAAGGGATGTTCCTCGTGGTGGGGAGCTAACACCGCCACCGCCTCCGGCTCATTAAAGCCTGTCAGGTAATAGAAGTTGCTATCCTGGCGAAAGGGATGCTCCACATCATTGTGCATCACCACCCTGGGGGCACTGGTAAACACGGCGGTACCACCCCCGATGAGGGCCATGACACGCTGGCGGCGCTGGGCATAGGAATTGGACATCAGTGGTCCCTCAGTAGGAAGGCTTGGGGTCAGCAGCCTCTAGGCTAGGGGTGTCTGGTAGACCTGGATGCGCATACCCTCGGCGGGTAGATCGCTAGGACGGATTGACAGACTACCACTGGGGGCGCGGGTGATGGGCGTGCCCTGCATGAGGCTCAGGAAGGTGTCTAGGGGTTGCAGGGTGCAGGTGTCGTTGGCGGCGGCGGTACGGTAGTGGGTGGGAATGACAATTTTAGGTTTCAGGGTCTGGATGGCCTGCACCGCTTCAGCGGGGGTATAGGCCTTGTCACCTCCCCCCACCGGCACCAGCAACACATCGGGTCGCCCCAGCAGGATCTGTTCCTCAACTCGCAGGGGGGCAGCGGCCCCCCCCAGGTGGACAAAATTAACCCCCCCCTGGCTCCATTTCCAAATGACGTTATTACCAAAGCGACGCCCCCCTTGGCGATCGTGGGCCACTAAAACCCCCTGAATCTTGAGGTTGCCAAATTCGTATACCCCCGGCTCACTCAGCACCTTGGGCTGACCGGGGAGATCGTTGAGGTAGCCTTCGTCCAGGAGACGGCTACTGACCATGACAATGTCGGCCGTCACAGCTGGGGAGGGAAAACCAGCGGTACAGCCCAGTTGGCGAAAGGGATTAACCAGGATGGTGTGACCGCCCCCCGTGAAGAGAAAGGCGGTATGGCCCAAACTCCGAAGGGTGACCTGACTACCTTGGGCAAGCACTGAGCCGGTCTGGGCTAGAAAGGCCGTCGACAAGCCGAAAATCGTATAGTTAAGCAATGTCCGCCGTTTCATAGCCGTCCCTTTGGGTAGTCAATAGGATGTTGATCAGTCCGGCCCAGAAAGCCTCCTGGCCGACCTGTCAAACCACTTCTAGCTAGTTTAGCCTAGGGGCAACAGCGCCAGGCAGGATATTTTATTAGGACAGGGGCCAGAACTCAGAAATCGCTAGTAGACCCTGGCATAAAGCTATCTACTCCTCCTGAGCACTGAGATCCTGACGCCCCTTAAGTAGAGTTGCCGGAACTTAAACCGGTGGGGTGGCAGTGGCGACAGGATGGTGACCATAGTAGGGCAGCACCTCACTCCAGGTGGAGTGCTGTCCCCGTTGCCAGCCTGAGTAGGCCAGGGTCAGTACCTGGGCCGCCGTAGCTCCCAGGTTTGCCGCCGCGGTGATCACCACCGGGGGCTCAGGGTACTGGGCTAGGGTGTGGGCCCACGCTGGGGGGCTGAGGATCTGCTCGCTCTGCAGGGTTACCAGTCCCCCAGGGGTGGGCTGATAAAGGCCCGTGAATACCTGCTCCCGCTGGGCGGCCATGGCCACCGCCAGAGGACCGGTGATCGCCTGCTGTTCTACCTGGGCCTGGGCGATCGCCGCCAGGGTGGACACCCCAAACAGGGGAATCTGTAACTGTTGGGCCAGGGTACGGGCGGTCACTACCCCGACCCGCGTGCCGGTAAAGCCCCCCGGTCCCCGGGCTACGGCTAAAAAGGCTAGATCCTGCCAACCGTAGGGTTTAATAAAGTCCATCAGCATCGGGTGTAGGTGGGCGGCCAGATCGCGGCCCAGGTCCCAGGTCTGCTGACGTATGGGGCTACCCTGGGAACCTGGGAACCCAGGTTCCCAGGGTAGGGGACAGAGGGCCAGGCCAAGCTCCGGGCTACAGGTGTGGATGGCCAGACCAATCATGGCTGACCTGCCTTTCCAGGGAACTTGCTCAAGGCAGCCCCCCAAAGGGCCAGGTGGTGACCACAAAGACAATTACGGACACCAGGGCCAGGATAGCCTGCAGGACATTACCCACCAGGGTGCCCACCACAATGGCAATACCCACCTTAAGGGATTGCTGCGATCGCGGCCAAAGCCCTAAATCCCGGCGATGGAGAAATTCTCCCAAAAAGGCTCCCAGCACCGTACCTAACAAAATACCCAATAGTGGGATACCCGTAGGTAGCAAAGGCAGGAGACCAAACAGGCCCAGAAACATGCCGACAAACGCTCCCACCTGACCCCAGGCGCTGGCCCCTACCCGCTGGGCCCCCAGCACCCCAGCCAGGTAGTCGATCAGCACACTCAAGATCAATGCCACTACCCCCACCCCCAGAGCCCACTTAAGCCCGCTAAAACCGGCCACTAGCCCCCAAATCACCATGACCCCCAACACCAGGGTGATACCTGGCAGGGTGGGAATGATCGCCCCCACTACCCCCACCGCCATTAGCAGCAACAGTAACCCGTAGACCAGGGGATACCAGACCTGGGGAGTGGTCAGAGCCGGAGCTAATTCCGTTGGCAAATTGGTGAGGCGATCACCCAGATGCTTGAGCATATCCGAGAGTCCACCGGCCATCTGGGTGAGGCCTGATAACATCTGATCAGAAAAGTGGGTGATTTGCCATACCAAATCCTGCCCTAGGGCTAGGCTTGACGAAGCCAGGGGTAAAGAAATTGCCATAATCAACCGGCCCATCAAGTAGGAACTACAGCTTGGACATCCTAACTCAAGAGAGCACCGACAAAGAATAGACCATCCACCAAGAGAGTACTAAACACAGCCCCACTAAAGGCCCACCAGGCCGGTTCGCGAGAGGTGCCCAGGGAAATCACCGTAGCTACCAAAAGAAAAGTGGCCAGAATCACCGCTCGACCAGCCGCCACCTCGGTTTGCAGTCCAGTGGCGGCCCCCTGTAAAACGATTGGGGCCAAATCTGGTTCAGACTCCATCAGATGACGCCACAGCGGGAAAAGATCCATCCAATTGATGTAGAGATCGGTGACGGCGGTACCCAAGAGAGACCCCAGAAAAAAATAGCTACCAACCCTGCCCTGGTTACTTTGCAAACACCAGAGGGCGATCGGTAGGCCAAGGGCCTCAACCGGTAGGTGGGCCACTGGTTCCCAGCGAAACCAACCCCAGTAAAGCGATCCGGTCAACCAAATCGAAGCGAAGCCGATCAATAAATCTCCCCATAGGCGCCAACCAGGTTGCTTGATTAAATACCAACCCAGCCCTAGCCAGAACCCTGTAATAAGTAGGCTTACCCAGGGAAAGTAACGCACCAGAGGTGCTTGAACAAATACCGGAAAAATGACCAGCCCCAGGGAGGCAAGAAATATCCGAATTTGCAAGGTAGACTGGGTCAACCAAGCCTGGGCTGTATTAAGGCCAGGGAACAACTTAGTTAACGGTAGGCTGTAGGTGAAACTCAAGGGTTTATGAAAACTTGCTTAATGCTTATTAACATAACATGCTCCGGGGGGGGATTGAGTGCTCAATTAAGACCCAGCAAATAAATTAACTGAGAGTCAGGGGAAGCGCCAAGAGCCCTTACAATGCTCAGAGGTCTGAGCCAACCTAACCCCATGGTTAGGAGCTACGGGCCATTCTAAAAAATAATTTAAGGTTTATGCTTATGCCTATGTCTATATCTATGAGTTTTCTGTCCTACTTGGGTCAGGCCCCTTCGGCTATTACTACCTCTCCGCTGATGGACCAGATCAGTCTGGTGCAGGCCATAGTCATTGGTATTGTGCAGGGGTTAACCGAGTTCCTGCCCATTAGCAGTACCGCCCATGTCAAGATGGTGCCTGTGATTTTAGGCTGGGGAGACCCTGGTGTAGCTTTTACGGCAGTCATTCAGCTGGGCAGTATAGCCGCTATCCTTTGGTACTTTTGGGCTGATTTGACCGAGGTGTTTGGCGGCATGGTGAAGGCCGGTATCGCTGGCCAGTATGGCTCTCCGGCTTTTCGACTAGGCCTGGGTATCCTGTTGGGTACTGTCCCCATTATTCTGGGGGGGCTACTGATTAAGGCATTCATTCCCGATTTTGATAACTCCCCCCTGCGCAATAGTTCCACCATCGCCCTGGTCTCTATGGTCATGGCCCTGGTTTTAGGGGCAGCGGAGATCTGGGGTCGACGCCAGCGGGACTTTGCCGCCCTGGGGTTAGGGGATGGGCTAGGGATGGGCCTGGCCCAGGCCCTAGCCCTAGTTCCTGGAGTTTCCCGATCCGGCTCTACCCTTACCGCTGGTCTATTTATGGGTTTGGAACGCTCCACCGCTGCTCGCTTTTCCTTTCTGTTGGGGGTGCCCGCTATTACTCTGGCGGGGCTGGTGGAGCTGAAGGGACTCTTGGAGGATGGCCTCAGTGGGATTGGTTGGGGACCTCTGCTATTGGGGTTGCTGGCCTCGGTGCTATCCTCCTATCTGGCGATTTTTTGGCTGATTCGCTTTCTTAAGCAACACAGTACCTGGATTTTTGTCTGGTACCGCCTGGCCTTTGGCGCTGCCATTTTATTCGCCCTGGCCACAGGCCGGATGGAAAACATTTAGGCGGCTTCAGGTGAAAGCCTTAGGATAGTAAAGCACTCCTTAACTAGCCATTCACTCTGCCATGGGCACTCTGGCCACCCGTCCGGCTCGCATTAGCCGAGTTTTACCTGGTTCCATCGCCGCTGACGTGGGCTTTGAGCCCGGGGATGCCCTGGTATCAGTTAATGGTCACTGCCCACGGGATTTAATTGATTACCAATTTCTCTGCGCAGAGGAGGAGTTGTACCTGGAGGTGCTGGATACCCAGGGAAGAAAACATCAGGTCACTATTGAAAAGGAGATTGACGAGGATCTGGGCCTGGAGTTTGAAACTGCTCTCTTCGATGGTTTGATTCAATGCAACAATGCCTGCCCCTTTTGCTTTATCGATCAGCAACCCCCCGGTAAACGTGGCAGCCTCTACCTGAAGGATGATGACTATCGCCTCAGCTTTCTCTACGGTAGCTACCTGACCCTAACCAATTTACTACCCCAGGAGTGGGATCGGATTGCCCAACTGCGACTGTCGCCCCTCTACGTGTCGGTGCATGCTACCGAGCCAGGGTTGCGATCGCAACTCCTACAGAATCCCCGGGCTGGCCAAATTTTGGATCAGTTGGCCTGGTTCCAACGCCATCGCCTCCAGGTCCATGCCCAGGTTGTGGTTTGCCCCGGGCTAAACGATGGGGCCCACCTGGAGACTACCCTGCGGGACCTGGCCCGCTTTTATCCGGGAGACCTACCCACGGTAATGTCGGTGGCCGTCGTACCGGTGGGACTAACCCGGTTTCGCCCTGCCCATGATCACCTCAGTCCGGTGACACCAACCCAGGCCCAGCAGGTGATTGACCAGGTTACAGCCCTGCAGCGGCAGTTTCAGCAGCAGTGGGGCAGCCGGGTGGTTTGGTTGGCGGATGAGTGGTTTTTAATTGCCCAGCACCCGGTGCCCGCCGCCGCTGACTACGAAGATTATCCCCAGATAGGCAATGGAGTAGGCTCAATTCGCCAGTTTCTAGAGCAGTTTGAGGTATCTGCTGACCGTTACCTGCAACCGACGGTTACCCCCTCGCGATCGCTAACCTGGGTGGTGGGCAACGCTGTTGAAGTCGCCTTTCAGCCCATCCTAGAACGCCTCAACCAGGTGGAGGGCCTAACGGTAAATCTGGCGGCCCTGGCCAGCCCCTACTGGGGCCGAGAGATTACCGTGACCGGGCTGTTGACCGGTTATGATTTGCTAACAGGTTTATCAGCCCAGCCCCTGGGGGAAGCCCTGCTGGTGCCGACGGTGATGCTCAAACCCAGTGACTCGGGCCAGCCCGAGGAGACCCTATTCCTGGATGACATGAGTGTAGTCGCCGTCAGTCAGCGCTTAGGGTGCCCAATTATCCCGATTGAAGACAGTGATAGCCTGGTCAAGGTCTGTTGTGGCTCCTTGTCCACCGGTACCTATCATCCGTTGCCATCCGCCCCTGGCTACTGGACTCCTTCCTAGGTTTAGCTTAATTCGGGGCAAAATGTTTTGCTGTAGCCACAGGCCAGCACAGCCTAACAGAGGCCAGCCAGAACGCCTACCCAGCCCCTAGATCCACTCTGTCCCAAGGGTTCTGACCCAGGCTATAAAAGCTATATTTTCCCTGTCTCAGGTTACAGCTACCCCAGATGCCGATATGCTATGTAAGCGGAGTGAAAATTTTTTCACTATAGCCCTAGCCACAGATTACGGGACAGAAACGAGCCAGCACGCCTACCCTGTGAGCGCTTTGACTGATTCGCCCGGTCCTGGGCCTTGTGGCCAAAGCCATAACTTTGTTCTACGGCTTAACAAGTGCCTTTCCTGAAGTATTTGTGCTAAATATGTCTGACTTACACCGGCACAACCTAATGATTCTTGGATTGGGGCTGACCACAGCGGCCCTGGGTACCCTGCCCGTCAGTGCTGCCCCCCTATCCACCCATGGGCAGTTGCCAGATCCTAGCTAC
>Ga0172373_10002246_pt1 | contig 29919 bp, 28 predicted proteins | sample Lak10m_2_FD_114546 | JGI IMG/M metagenome (GOLD analysis project Ga0172373, IMG submission 114546) | Freshwater microbial communities from Kabuno Bay, South-Kivu, Congo - kab_092012_10m | ecosystem: Environmental > Aquatic > Freshwater > Lake | place: Democratic Republic of the Congo...
CATTGTTCCAAACACAGGTATCCCTTCTGATTTATTAAAGAACCGTCCTGATTTGAGACAAGCAGAATATGACTTAATGGCTTCAAAAGCAGATCTAAAAGCAGCAAAAGCAGCATTTTATCCGAATTTAAATATAACAGGCATGTTAGGTTTACAAGGTTATAAAGCTGTTTTGCTGCCACAATCATTGGCTTACACTGCTGCCGGTGGGTTGATAGCTCCTCTTTTAAATCGTAATGCGATAAAAGCGGAATTCAAATCTGCTAATGCCGCTCAACAAGAAGCGCTATTTAATTATCAAAAGGTGATTTTAAATGGCTACATTGAAGTTTATAATGAATTGGCTAAAATCCGAAATTTGGAAAAGATTCAGGAGTATAAATCAAATCAGGTAAATGCATTAGCACAGGGAATAGATGCATCGTCTGTTTTATTCAAAACAGGTAGAGCAAACTATATTGAGGTGCTTTTGACGCAGCAAAATTCACTCAACTCAAAAATTGAATTAATTAGCGTAAAACAACGCCAATACAAAGCACTTGTAAATATTTACAAGGCACTTGGTGGCGGTTGGAAATAAGTTGGGTTATCATTCTCTTAAAAAAAATTTTTGATTACGTGTTAAAGAATTATTTATTTCACAATTTCTATTCGAATAAACTCAAAATAACATAAGGCTGTCTAAAAGACAGCCTTATGCATCAAAATACGGTAAACGTTTCAAAAAATGATTTTGCTTAGTTCAATAGCACACACCACGCTTCGTGTACTTTATTAGTGTCTAGTAAAGCTTTGGCATACTGATGTTTTTCGGTGTCATTTTTAAACGTGGTTGTTAAGGTTTTCGAAAAAATTTCAATTTCTTGAGCAGTTGGTAACACTTCAATATTTCCTAGTTGGCCTAAATTATTACCGGTCAAAACCGAGCTATTTCTAATATGTTGTGGTATCACATCAATGCCGATACCAATGGTAGTAATAGGCTTTTCAATTTCAAATAAGGCATCGCCATGGGCGCGGCAATACCAATTTCCTCCCATACGAGCTACTAAATCAATTTTTTGTTGATCAATTAATTTTTTTTCGTCCAAGATAGCTTCGTCAATATGAATTTTTACTATTTCGCACATCACTAAATTACAGTTACCAATTTCTTTTAATTCAAACACTTTGCATTCTAGTTGAACCGGACTTTCTTTCACACGCATTGGTTTAACCAAATCGGATGTTATGGGGGTGAAACCTGCTTTTGTAAATTCACTGGTGCCTTTTGGATAAGGGCTACTAGCTAAACTCATTTGATGAACCATATTGTAGTTTACAATATTAATAACGCACTCAGGCACTTCTTTTATATTTAAATGCGTGTCTTTGGCTTGTCCTGTTCTTCCGCTTAAGTTCGGAGAAAAAATGGCGATTGGAGGTTTAGCAGAAAAGACATTAAAAAAACTGAAAGGGGCCAAATTATGATTGCCTTCAGCATCAACAGTACTGGCAAAACAAATTGGTCGTGGCCCTACACCTCCCAATAAATATTGGTGTAATAGGGGCATTGGAATTTCGCTTGGAATAATAGACAGCATATAAATTAATGATTAATGTTTAAGAAATGGATAAATTTTGATATAAAATAGAACACTCAATAATAAACATTTTTTGTAAAATAAAGTTGATGGGCTTAGAAGTTATTATTACTTTTAATTGCATCAAGCCTCATGAATAAAAGATATTGTATTTATAGTTTAGTTCTGTTTTTGTTTTTCATCAATCAGTTTTTTTCGCAAAATTATACGATTTCCGGAAAAGTGTTTGATGCCGATTCTAAAGAACCGTTGCCTTTTGTTCCTGTTTTAATTAAGGGTACTTCTGCAGGAGCCACTACCGATTTTGACGGTAATTATTCTATTACAACCTCGCTTAAGGGAGACTCTGTAGTTGCATCTTATGTGAGCTATAAAAAATTAGCTCGGTCAATAAAATATGGCGAAAACCAAATCGTTAATATGCCAATGGTGTTGGAGGGAGTTAATTTGTTGGAAGTTGTGGTGAAAGCAGGAGAAAATCCTGCCCATCGTATCATTCGAAATATAATTGCCAATAAACCTTATAACAATAAACGTAAACTCGATGCGTATCAATACGAATCATATAACAAAGTGGAGTTTGATTTAAACCGTATTCCGAAAGAAATGCAAGAGAAACGTATTTTTAAACCCATCAAATTTATTTTTGATAACGTAGATAGCGCCTATTCAGGAGAAAAACCTTCCTTGCCCATTTTTATCACCGAATCTTTATCTGAATTATATTACCGCAGCAATCCCAATCTGAAAAAAGAAGTTATTAAAGCCAGCAAAGTGACTGGCATCGAAAATACAAGTATTACTTCCGTAATGGGAGATATGTATCAAAATATCAATATTTACGATAATCATATTTTGGTTTTTGGGAAAGATTTTGTGAGTCCTATTTCTGATAATGGCCTTTTTTATTACAAATATTACTTAGAAGACAGTTTGTTTATTGGCAATTCGCGTTGTTATCAAATCCGTTTTAAATCTAAGCGTCCACAAGAATTGTGCTTTAGCGGTAATATGTGGATTGCTGATACGACTTGGGCTGTAAAACGATTGGAGATGAACATCCCGAAGGACGCTAACATTAATTTCATTAATGCAGCCGGTATTGTTCAGGAATTTATAAAACTAGATAGTACCTGGATGTTAAGTAAAGATCGGCTGGTGATTGACTTTGCGGTAACTAAAAATCAGGTGGGTATTTATGGCCGCAAAACAACCTCTTACAAGAACTTTAAAATTAATGAACCTAAAGAAGTCAAATTTTATGAATTGGGCGATAAAATTGTAGTAGAAGATAATGCCTCCAAACAATCTGATACGTTTTGGAACGCAAATAGACATGATAGTTTGTCGGCTAGAGAAAAACAAATTTATCACATGATAGATACCATTAAAACTTTGCCGGTTTACAAAACATGGGTTGATTTTTTCACCATTTTCGTTTCAGGGTATAAGGTGGTTAATAATTTTGAAATTGGTCCTTATTTTAACTTAATTAGTTACAATAAGGTAGAGGGAGTGCGGTTAAGATTTGGAGGAAGAACAAGCAGTAAATTTAGCCGTTGGTATGAATTGCAAGGATATGTAGCTTACGGCTTAAATGATGAGAAATTCAAATACAGCCTTGGGTTTAAAAGTTTTTTAACCAAAAAACCACACCGTCAGCTCGTGGGAATGACGTATAAAAGTGATTACGAAATTTTAGGTCAAAGTCAAAATGGTTTTTCGCAGGACAATCTCTTTGCATCCTTATTTCGAACGAGTCCGCTAACTAATTTAACCCGTGTTGATCAAACATTTGCTTGGTACGAGAGGGAGTGGATGGAAGGATTGACATCTAAAGTGACGATGGCAGGCAGAACAATTACCCCATTATTGGCTAATGCCTATAAATACCAGAAAGGAGATGGAAGTATTGCAACTAAAGAAAACATAAAAAATACCGAAGTGAGATTGAATGTGAGATTTGCTTACAAGGAAAAATATGTGAACGGAGATTTTAGCCGCATCAGTTTAGGTACTAAATGGCCGGTTTTGCAATTTAATTATGCTAAATCATTACAAAATGCGTTTCGAGGCGAATATGATTATCAAAAAGTGGTATTTAATTTGAGTGACCGCGTTCGTTTAATTTCATTACTGGGCTATACCGACTATACAGCTGAAGTTGGAAAAATAGTTGGTGTTGTACCTTATCCTTTGATGGAATTGCATGGAGGTAACGAAACGTATGTTTACGATTATATGTCGTTTAACATGATGAAATACTACGAATTTGCAAGTGATCAATATGCTTCGATCGGTTTGTTCCACCACTTTGAAGGTTTGTTTTTAAACAAAATACCTTTAATTAAGAAGTTGAAATGGAGAGAGGTTGTAACTTGTAAAGTATTGTGGGGAAGCGCGAATGAAAAGAACAGAAAAACGTTGTTATTCCCTACAACATTAAAAGCATTACATCAGGAACCTTATGTAGAGGTAAGCGCAGGGGTAGAAAATATTTTGAAGGTTTTTAGAGTAGATGCTTTTTGGAGATCAACATATCATTTGCCTAGGGCTATTGATAATTTTGGTTTGAAATGTGGGTTTCAGTTATCTTTTTAAATATTTATTTAATATGACAAGGCTAGGTTCAATTTACATTTTTTAAGTTCACTTCCTGTATCTTTCATTATCTTTGATTGATTTTAGTAAAATTAAATGATACTACGCTCAGAAAATTTAGTTAAGAAATATAAAAACAGAACGGTTGCCAATAATGTCAGTGTTCAAGTTGAACAAGGAGAAATTGTTGGATTATTGGGGCCTAATGGTGCCGGAAAAACCACATCATTTTACATGATTGTAGGAATGGTGAAACCTAATTCAGGTAAAATATTTTTGGATGATAAAGATATTACGGCTGAACCAATGTATCGTAGGGCACAATTAGGGGTAGGGTATTTGCCACAAGAAGCTTCGGTATTCAGAAAATTAAGTATTGAAGATAATCTTCGTGCAGTATTACAAATGACCAAGTTAACAACTGCAGAACAAGATTATAAAGTAGAAAGCTTACTAGACGAATTTGCTCTACATCATGTGCGTAAAAATTTGGGAGATCAATTGTCGGGAGGAGAAAGACGAAGAACCGAAATAGCCAGAGCATTAGCAACCGATCCGAAATTTATATTGCTGGATGAACCTTTTGCCGGCGTAGATCCGATTGCCGTTGAAGATATACAAAGTGTAGTCAGAAAATTAAAAGATAAAAACATCGGTATTTTAATTACAGATCACAATGTTCATGAAACGTTGAGTATTACGGATAGAACCTATCTTTTATATGCCGGACAGGTCATTAAATCAGGTTCTGCCGAGGACCTTGCAAATGATGAAATGGTAAGAAAAGTATATCTGGGAAATAATTTTGAGTTAAGAAAATAAGTCTTTAAATCATTATCTGCAATGTCAAACACGACACATAAATCTTTGGATGAAGTAAATGCTTCGGTAAATACCAGTAACAGATTTGGATTTAAAAAACTGTTAGCATTTATTGGTCCGGCTTATATGATTAGTGTCGGTTATATGGATCCGGGAAATTGGGCCACCGATATTGAAGGCGGAAGTAAATACGGGTATAGTTTAATATGGGTTTTAGTGATGAGCAATTTAATTGCTTTATTACTTCAGAGTCATTGCGTGAGGCTGGGAGTTGTGTCAGGAAGAGATTTGGCTCAGGCCTCAAAAGACCATTATTCTAAGTTCATCAATTATTTTTTATATGCTTTGGCAGAAATTGCCATTGCCGCTTGCGATTTGGCCGAGGTAGTTGGTATGGCCATAGGAATTCATTTATTGTTTCCTTCCATCAGTATTTTAGGCGGTGTGTGTATTACAGTGTTAGATAGCTTTATCTTATTATTTCTGTTGAATTCGGGGATTAAAAAATTAGAAGCTTTTATAATTTCTTTAGTAGGTATTATAGGTGTATCTTTTTTCATTCAGTTACTAATTGCCAAACCCGACGTAGTAGAAATTTCAAAAGGATTGATGCCGGGATTTACCAATCAAAATGCTTTATACATTGCTATCGGTATTATTGGAGCTACTGTTATGCCTCATAATTTATATTTACATTCTTCGCTTGTTCAAACGCGTCAATTTGACCGCACTCCGGTTGAAATAAAAAAAGCCATTCGTTTTAATGTGATAGATAGTGCAGTAGCTTTAAATTTAGCCTTATTTGTAAACGCAGCGATATTAATTATAGCAGCTACCACTTTTTATAACACAGGCGTAGAAGTTTCGGAAATACAAGATGCACACAAAATGATGGCTCCGATGCTTGGAAGCACTTTAGCTCCATTATTATTTGCCATTGCTTTAATTGCTGCCGGACAAAGTTCCACCATTACCGGTACTTTAGCCGGACAAGTTATTATGGAGGGTTATTTGAATCTGCGTTTGCAACCCTGGATTCGTCGATTATTAACCCGTTTAATAGCTATTGTTCCTGCATTTTTAACAATCTATTTTTTAGGAGAAGAAAAAACGGGTGATCTTTTAGTGTTGAGTCAGGTAATACTGAGTTTACAATTAGGTTTTGCTATTATCCCTCTTATACATTTTGTAAGTAATAAAACCCAAATGGGAAAGTTCGCCATTCCATTGTGGCAAAAAATAGCTTCTTGGATTTCGGTATCTGTTATTGTTTTGTTGAATTGCCAAATGTTATTTAATAAAGTTAGCGAATGGTTGCGTGATTCAGATTATGTGCTGTTAATTAGTTTCCTTGTTGTACCGTTTATGTTGCTGTGTTTGGCTATATTATTATTCATAACATTCGAGCCGTTATTCAGTAAAGCTAAAAAAATGTCCTCTCCACAATTTCATGGTCATGTTCCCAAAATTTTGTTCGAATCACCAAAAGCGTATTCGTCTATTGCCATAACAGTTGATTTTAGTTCCAGTGATAGCAAAGCCATTAATAAAGCATTACAGTTGGGAGGATTTCACGCTCATTACATTTTGATACATGTATTGGAAACCGCTAATGCTGTGATGTACGGAGCCGAAACCAATGACCATGAAAGAAATGAGGATAGCGAAAATTTGTTGGCCTATAAAAATCAATTAATTGAACGTGGCTATCATTGCGAATTTAAGTTAGGATTTGGAAGACCGAAGTCTGTTATTCCTGATTTGGTAAAAGGTGTTGACTTGTTGGTGATGGGAACTCACGGCCATACCGTAATTAAAGATTTACTGTTTGGTACTACGGTGGAAAGTGTAAGGCATAAAATAGACATTCCTCTTGTATTGGTTTAACATATTTTCATTTAATCAAATTTGGAATTATATTTTTACGTAATTTTTTAATCAAAAAAATCAGTGCAAATTGTTGTAAATACCCGCCTTTTAATTAAAGATAAATTAGATGGTATTGGTTGGTTTAGTTATCAAACACTTAAGCGACTTACCCAAAATAATCCGGATGTACACTTTGTGTTTTTATTCGATAGAGATTATGATGAAGAATTTATTTTTTCTGACAATATTACTCCTTTAGTTATAGGTCCGCAAGCGAGGCACCCTTTTTTATACTATGCCTGGTTTCATGTTTCGGTAAAAAACATACTGAATCGGTTAAATCCTGATTTATTTTTGTCGCCTGATGGTTTTTTATCGTTAGGGGCAACGTGCAAACAACTTCCGGTAATACACGATATTAATTTTTTACACAATCCAAAAGATTTAAAACCCCTTACCAGTAAATACTATAATTACTATTTTCCGAAATATGCTAAGTTAGGTACTCGTATAGCCACGGTTTCGGAGTACAGTAAACAAGATATTGCCGAAAATTATCAAATTCAGTCTGATAAAATAGATGTTGTATATAATGGGATTAATGAAGGATATAAGCCTTTATCTGAAAATGATAAGCAAGATACAAGAGCACGTTATTCGCATGGTAAATCCTATTTTTTGTTTGTGGGTTCCCAGAGTCCAAGAAAAAATTTAGTTCGGTTAATCGAAGCCTTTGATAAATTTAAAGAACAAACTCAATCAGATTTTAAATTATTATTGGTAGGTGCTGTTTATGCAAGCGAAAGCACCGTTAAGAAACAAATAGATGCCTCTAAATTTAAACAGGATATTGTGTTTGCCGGAAGACAAAAGCAAGAAGAGTTAGAAAAAATAATGGCAAGTGCCTTTGCCTTCACGTTCGTTCCTTATTTCGAAGGGTTTGGTATTCCAATTGTGGAAGCTTTGCAATGTGAAATACCTGTTATATGCAGTAATACCACCAGTATGCCCGAAATTATTGGTAATGCAGGATTATTAGTTGATCCTTTTGATACCAATAGCATTAGTGAAGCGATGTTAACCTTTTACCGAAATGAGTCATTGCGGATACAGTGTATTCAAAATGGGATTGAACAAAAACAAAAATTTTCTTGGGATAAATCAGCAAACCTGCTTTGGAACAGCATGATGAAGTGTTTATGAGTTTTTTGATTAGTAAATCGGCTTTTATTAAAGCTGAACAGTGTATTAAACACTTTTTTTTATACAAAAATCATCCGTACCTGCGAGATTCGATTTCAAGAGACAAACAATTTATTTTTAAGCGAGGCACCGATGTCGGCATTTATGCTCAACAATTATTTCCAGGAGGTATTGACGTCACTGAGGGCGAAAAAAGAGATCAAGAGCTTTTTGCGCAAAAAACCAAGCAGTTAATAGAACAAGGTGTAAACACCATTTACGAAGCCACGTTTATTTACGATGATTTATTGGTGATGGTAGATATACTTCACTTACATGAAGGAGAATGGAGGGCTTATGAAGTGAAGAGTTCATTAAAAATAACCGATACTTATGTAAAAGATGCCTGTTTTCAATACTATGTGATCAAAAATTGTTTGCCAAATCTGGTTGATTTTAGTTTGTTGACTTTAAACTCAAAGTATTCGAAGGAAGAAAATGTTGAAATTGATAAATTATTCAAAACAACTTCTATTTTAAAAGACGCGGTGAATAATAGCGCGTATTTTTCTCATAAAATTACGTTGGCCAAATTGTCTTTAGAGCAAAATAAAATTCCGGATATAAAAATAGGCACACATTGTTTTCAGCCTTATGAGTGTGATTTTTTAGGTACTTGCTGGAAAAACATCAAAGAACCCAATTCGGTATTAATGTTAGGTAAATTAACCAAACAGGCGATGTTTGAACTATATGATCAGGGAATTAGGCAGATAGATGAAATAAATGTAAATGATATTCAGCATAAGGAAGTAAAAATTCAGGTAAAAGCAGTTATAGAACAAAACGAACAGATTTTTAAAGATGAAATTAAACAATTTATATCTGCAATTAAGCTGCCGGTATGTAGTTTAGACATTGAAGTTTGGCAGCCTGCAATTCCTTATTATAATGGAACAAGACCATTTCAACAAATTCCCTTTCTGTTTTCCATGATACATGAAGAGCAGGGTAAAATCAATCAGTACAGTTATTTTAAACCTATTGAAGAGGATTTAAGAAAAGAGTTTTTAGAACGGATTTTATTTATGACGAAAGATTTTCAAACTATTTTAATGTTTGACAAATCTTTAGAAGAAACGGTATTAAATCAATTAGCAGAATTATATCCGGAGTATAAAAATGATATTTTACAGTTAAAAAATAAAATTATTGACTTAGCCGAACCTATCAAAAAAGGAAATTATTACCATCCTGCCATGCAAGGAAATTTTACATTAAAAAGCTTGGCTCCATTGGTAAATCAAGAGTCCGGATTTAACCACTTGGATATACAATCCGGAATTAGCGCGATGTATATATACGAAAGCTTACTCGAAAAAAATGCCATAGAGGCAGAACAAATTAAACAACAATTGATAGATTATTGTGAAATGGATGCTTTAATTACCTATCAATTAATGACATTCTTTAATCATAAATTAGGTTAACCCAATCATTTTGGATTGATCTATTATTCAACATAAAATGCCAATCCTTTAAGGTATTCCCCTTCCGGAAAATTAGGCGTGATGATATGGTCAGAAGGTTGTGACAAAGTATGCAACAACTTCATGTGTCTTCGAGATTCAATGGCAGCGGCTGTAACAGTGTTGTAAAATAATTTTTTATCAATAACGCCTGAGCAAGAAAACGTAAATAAAATTCCACCTTTTTTGATGTTTTGCAGCGCCATTTGGTTGAGACGTTTATATCCAATTACCGCATTATGCGACACATCTCTGCTTTTGGCAAAAGCCGGTGGGTCTAAGATAATGATGTCATAATTTTTACCATAATCTTTTAAATAATCAAAAGTATCAACGGCAAACCCCTGATGATTAGATACAGAATTCAAAACGGCATTTTGTTGACATAAGTCGATGGCTTTTGCACTGGCATCTACCGAATCTATTTGCGAACAATGGTGTTTAGCAGCATACATCGAGAAACCTCCAGTGTAAGAAAACGTATTAAGTACTCGTTTTCCTTTGCTATATGTCCCTAATAAAGCTCTGTTATCACGCTGATCGATGAAAAAGCCTGTTTTTTGACCATTGATAAAATCAATGTAAAATTTTACACCATTTTCAATTACCACTAAATCGCCGTCGCATGAGCCAAATAAAAACTCATTCTTTATGCTTGATGAATAATTAGATGGTAATGTTTCCGAGCTTTTGTCGTACACGCTTTTTAAGGTGTCCCCATATATTTTTTTCAACGCTTCAGTAATATCTAATCGACATCTATGCATGCCAATGCTATGTGCCTGAAAAACAATATGCCCATTATAGTAATCCATAATTAGCCCCGGACATCCATCGCCTTCGCCAAATACGAGTCTGTACACATTGGTATCTGGGTGATTCGCTAAATTTAAAAACTGACGGTATAAATAGGATTTTTCTATTTTTTTAATCCAAAAATCAATGGTGATTTGTTGTTTGCTAAATGAGATTATGCGAGCAGTAATGCTTCCTTTTTGATATTGTGCCATACCCAAAAATTGTTGTTTGGCAGAATAAATTTCAACAATGTCTCCATCATTAATATTGGCATCTTGAGTTTTTACGGCTCCTGAAAAAATCCATGGATGAAAACGAAGAACAGGCAATTCTTTGCCATTATGTAAAGTTAATCTTGGGTATGCTATCATAGCGCAAATGTATTGTATTTATGCGTTCTTTTTGGACAGTAAAGTAAATATTTTGAGTATTTTTAGCCCGTATATAATTTTATATTTCTTATGACAACTTCACAAATCACTTTAAAAATTACTGTTGATGAAAATCATTTACCTCATAAAATTGAATGGGAGGCGCCTGATGCCAATGAAAAAAGTGTTTGTAAAAGCATGATGCTGGCTTTATGGGATGAAAAGGAAAATAATACCATGCGAATTGATTTATGGACAAAAGATATGAGTGTTGATGAAATGAAAAAATTTTTTCATCAAAATATTATGACGCTTACAGACACTTATTTGAGAGCAACTAATGATGAAGCTACTGTAAAAGAGTTACGTGAGTTCATGAGTGGTCTTGGTAAAAAAATGGGTGTTTTAGCATCTAATTAATCATTCTATATAGTGATGAAAAGCTACTGGACGTTATTATTTTTAATTATAATGTACTGTAGCTTTTCTCAAGAAAACGCTTTTGATTTTCAAAAAAAAATTACAGTTTCACAAATCATCGAAGATATTGATTACGCAGAAAAATATTTAACCAAATTTCATCCCAGTCCTTATCAATATAGTCACCAAGACTCTCTGCATAGGTTTGTCGCACATTTAAAAACTAAAATCGATTCGCCTTTAACTGAGCTTCAGGTTCGGTTTTTAGTAAAACAAATAGTGGCCAAAATAGGATGTGGCCACACAGATGCAGGGGCTTCGAAAAGTTATGCTAAAGCCATAAAAAATACCAATAGACTTTTGTTGCCACTCAATGTTGTTTTCACCGATTCAAGTCAATTAGTTGTTGTTAATAATTTATCATCCGACTCAACCGTTAAAGTTGGAGATGAAATTGAGAGTATTGATGAAGTACCTATCCCGCAAATTATAAAAACAATTTATTCTGTTATTACATCAGATGGGTACAATGAAACCTATAAACAACGAACCATTCAGTATGATTGGTTTAAATATTACTATTCATTTTGTTTTGGATTTAAACCATGCTACTCATTAACGATTAAACATCCCGACAATCGTTTAAGCCAACATCAATTAAAAGCAATTTCTTCTTTGAAAGATACCCTTATTCTTCCTAAAAAAGATTCGACAAATTATATTCAGAAAATAAAAACATGTTCGTATTCTATTTTAAAAACAGATACTCAAGTTGCAGTAATTGATATAGACGGCTTTAGAGGAAGGAATTGGCGACCATTTTTTAGAAAAGCATTCAAGGATATAAAATACCGTCGAATTAAGCATTTAATAATTGATTTAAGAGATAATGGAGGTGGAAAAATATACGATGGACTTTATATGCTTTCTTATTTAATAAATGAAAAACTGGTATTAAGTTTTGATAGAAAATTAGATGGAATTATTTTAAATCCAAAATTCAGAATGCCTATTGCTAATCGTCTGGCTCCCTTTGCATTCAGCATGTTTATGCCATGGAAGATAGTAAAAGGACGGTTAAGGCATTATTTTGTTGTGAATCCCAAAAAACAGCATCAGTTTCGCGGAAATATATACGTATTAATGAATGGAAAAACATTTTCTATGAGTTCTATTTGTGCTGCCTATTTAAAATATAAAACAAAGGCCATCACAATTGGGAACGAAACAGGTGGAAGTGAGTCGGGAAGTAATGCGGTTATCAGTGGTAAAATTATTTTACCAAATAGTAAAGTACAGGTTTATATACCAATTTATCATATATATCACGATATTGATATAAAAGAAAATGGTCAAGGTTTACTTCCTGACCATTCCACCTATTACTCAAAACAGGATATATTAAAGGGATTAGATAAAGATATACTAAAAGTAAAAGAATTAGTAAAAACAACTAACTGATACTATTTCTAACTCTTTGACTAAAATCTCTTAGCGCTTGATTGAAAGGAACAGCATGATGATCCATTTTATCTTTTATATATATAGAAGCTAAAATATGTGTCAGGCATTCTCCTTCATCGTCACCTTCTACTTCTATAGAAGGCTTTTGTTCATCCAATATAGCGGTTTCGGCATCTTTTAATTGCGCTAATGAATAATTTTCGACTAATTTTTTAATAGCAGGTATTTTCATTTTTTTAGTATCATGTTTAAATTAGTGATGAAATGCTTACGAGTGTGTAATAATTAGAAGTATGAAGAAATTGGTAACTAGATTCGTTTTCAATTTTCATCAGATTAGCATATTCGTATTTCGTTCGTAATTCAATTTAAATATTTGTAATTATCTCGCAATCAATGGTATGCGTTATTATTTTCTTAAATCATCCAACATTTTTTGCAAATATTCTTCTTTGCTAGTAGCAGTTCCTTCTAATAACACACCATTTTTAAAGCTCGCCAAGTAAGGTAGGTTATCTACACCGCCTAATTTTCTAGCCAGTTCATTTTCTTCGGCATTAACTTCTATAAATAATATACCCGTATTTTTTTCATCATTGGCATGACGTTTGAATTTTGGTGCAAATAGCTTGCACGAACCACACCAATCAGCATAATATTTTACAATAACTTGACGATTTCCTTTAATAGTTTCTTCGAAATGAGAGTCTGTAACAGTTTGTAGCATAGTTATTTGTTTTTAGATTATTAAAAAATTACATAACAAATAACATAAAAAAACACGAAAAGTTGTAATAAAATATTTTTTGGATTTAAATAATAAATACATAATATTGTTGCTTAAAATTAATAATTTAATAATATGAAAAAAAATCTACTAGCAATTACAGCTGTTGCAATGCTTGCGGTAACAAGTTTTGCTCAAAATCAGCGTGTGAAAACACAGACTTTACCGTCTAAATTCGTGACTCCTGAAATGCCAATGGTGATGGATGCTGAAAACAACACACAAAGCACTTCAGCTTCAAATAATTTGAAAGCAAACACAACTACTGCGTTAGATACTAATGTGTATTGGGCAATCAAAAATTATTATTTAACTCCTTCTGCATTCCCGTATTCTACAAAATTCTCAATGCCTAATCCTAGTCCTAATTTCCCTGTAACGCATTTTGGTTCTATGTATCAAAATGGTTCTACGATTCAGGCTAAAGGAGCTGGTGTTCGTATCCAAAGAAATCCTCGTTCTGTAAGTGCAAGTGTTGACGTAACAGTTTTATTGTGTAAAATGGTTACTGTTGGTACAGGTACTAACCAAATAGTAGAACCTGAATTTCCGGGATTAGACTCAATCACAGTAGCTATTACAGGTACTGCAACGGCTACTAAATATGCTTTGTTTAACCAAACTCAAACAGTAAATGAAAATTTTGCGTTAATTGTTAAACCGGCTATTACCGCTCAACCTGAAGATTCTTTCTATGTTTGGGGATACTATTCTGCAAATCCTTCAACTTTCACTACTACAACTTGGAATTATGATGAAGGTGCTTTATTTGGAAGATTTACTGGTGATGCAAACATTTACGGAGTTGGTAACTACGAGCAAAACGTTCGTTTAATTTACGAAACAGATTTAACTTCATCTTTTACTTCAGTTAATTCTGGTTCTTGTGCTCCTGTTACTTATACTAACTCAGCGACTTCTCCTGATATTTTTATCAATCCTACTTTCAACTGGAATGCTTTTAAAGAAATATATAATCCAACTTCAACAGTACAAGGTACTGCTGGTATAAATCCTGCTGGTCTACCTGTTTTTTCATGGAATGACGGAAATGGTGGTCCTGCAACTAATGGATATACTAGCACAGCAACTTATGCAGCTGGTTCGTATACAAGTTCTTTAACCTCTAATTTTGCTGGTTTTAGTTTCTTTGCTATGGGTGGTGCTCCTCGTCAAAAAGCAGAAGTTGCTACTGAGTCAATTTTAGTTGATGCTTGTACTGGTTTAAACACTTTAAGTACTTCTAATTTTGTAGTGTATCCTAACCCATCTAATGGTGTAATCTCTATCAAAAATTTAACTAACAACTCTACAGTTGAATTAGTTAACATCTTAGGAGAAGTTATTTACAAAGGAAAAGTATCTGGTGATGCAACAACTTTAGATTTCTCTAGCTTACCAACAGCTAACTACTACTTAAAAGTAACTAATGCTGAAGGTCAATCTACAGTAAAAAAATTACAATTCAACTAATTTTTTGAATTGCTAACTTTAATAAACCCTTGAAGAAATTCAAGGGTTTTTTTATGTCTATTTGTTACCTTTGCAAAGTATTTTACTTAGTAAGATAGTCTTATTTTAAAAACATATTTTCACATTAGCTCCATCATTTATGCAACGCATTTGGATTTACACCTTAAGTCAAGAACTAAATATTTCTCAATTAACCGATATAAATGAGAGGTGTCGTTATTTTGTAGAACACTGGACGGCACATGATGTGAATTTAGATGCATCGTTTGAAATTTATAAGAAACGTTTGTTAATTTTTAAAGTGAATGAAGCGAATTACAATGCGAGTGGTTGCAGTATTGATAAACAAGTACGTTTTGTAAAAGAATTGGAACAACTTTATGCTATTGAATTATTAAATCGGTTACTGGTTGCTTATGAGCAAGGAGATGAGGTAAAAGTAGTGAAGCAAAACCAAATTGCAGACCTATTGACTTCGAATTTAATCAATGAACAAACCATTATTTACAATAATACCATAACAAATTCTGTAGAATTAACAACTAAATGGAAGCTTCCTTTGCATCAAACATGGCTATCTAAATACCTCCCAACTCCTAAACAGTAATGTTTTGAAAGTTTAGAATCAATTCATTTAGCAATAAATAATTGTTAATGACGTTATTGAGCAAACACCTATTATGTTTCCTCCTGTTTGGCACCGATACCTCTTTTTGTTTGGGTTAATAAGTTTGGCCGGAGGTATGTTGTTTGGAGCAGTTCCTACAAGCGTTCCTCAGTTTATATTATTGGGTAATTGGTTATTAGAAAAAAATTACCATCAAAAATGGCAAGGATTGAAAACAAACCGCTTTTTTTGGATTCTAGCATCTTTGTTTATCCTGCATATTTTAGGAATGGCATATACCGAGAATACGCAAAAGGGGCTTGATGAATTGAGAATCAAGTTGCCTTTGTTGATTTTGCCCTTGGTGCTTTTTTCATCACCACCCATTACGGCTAAAGAATTTAAATTGATATTTCGGTTCTTTTTTTTAGGAGTTTTTTTGAGTTCTATATATTGTTATTTGGTTTATGCCGGATATACAAAAAAAAACATCATTGACGTTCGTCAGGCATCTGTTTTTATGTCCCACATTCGTTTTTCTGTATGTATTGCATTTGCCATTGCAGGGCTTTTATATTTCGCAAAAAACAATTCTTCAATCCCTATAAAACTTATAAAATTAGGTATGGTAGTATGGTTATTGTTTTTTATGATACAATTACAAATGGCTACCGGAATAATTTGCTTGCTTATCGTTATTGTCATCTACAGTATTAGATATGTGTTAAATTCTGACTCTAAATGGTTAGTATTTTCCAGTCTCATCTTTTGTGCATTTGGTATATTTATTTTATTCAAAAATGTAAGAGAAAGCCTGTCTGTTTTTGAACCAAATGAACGTTCTTCAAAAAATATGATATTAAGAACAACCAGAAACGGGAGGTTTTATAAACATGATATGGCTTTTAAATTGGCCGAGAATGGTAATTTGATTTTGATAAATATTTGCGATGAAGAATTGAATAACGAATGGAACAAAAGAAGCAATATCAGCTATCAAGAAACAGATAAAAAAGGAAATGCTTTGCGCTACACATTATGGAGATATTTGGCTAGTAAGGGTTATCCGAAAGATTCAGTGGGCATTTCTTTATTAACTAAGCAAGATGTAGTTCAAATTGAAAATGGTCAAACTAATTATAAATCTGCTGTAAATCGAGGACTTGCCGCAAAATGGCGAGAGTTAGTATGGGGATATCAATTATATAGGAAAGGAGCAAATCCATCAGGCCAAAGTTTAAATATGCGTTTAGAATTTTGGAAAACAGGATTTCAAATAGTGTGTTTACATCCATGGTTGGGAGTTGGCACAGGAGATATTCAGGATGCTTATAATAAACAGTATGATGTATTGCATTCAAAACTTGAAACAGTGTGGCGATTAAGATGTCACAACCAATATTTAGCTATTACGGTGGCTTTTGGTGTTTTGGGATTAATCATTTTTTTAATGTATTTATTGTATCCGATATTCGTTTTAAAAAAACAAATGCATGAATTATATTGGCCATTTTTTTTGATGTTCCTTCTATCATTTGTAACTGAAGATACTTTGGAAACACAGGCGGGTGTAACATCGTTTATATTTTTTCAAACCTTATTTTTGTGGACAGCCAGTCAAACACACAAAGTACGTGACAATCGCTAAAAACAGTTGAATCATTTCTCACAGACACTGATTTTTTTAGTAATTTCGTCGTTATGACAACAATATCAAAAAAAAATCAATACGATAGCAAACACAGTTTAGCCATCATTTGCAATGCTTTCATAAATAAATCGGAATATGCCTTAACAAAAGAACAAGCCGATTATATTTCAAATCAAATAAAAACAAATGACAAAAAATTCATTATACTCAATGATTTGAATCGGTTAGTTTTCGTGATTTTGATTGATGAAAAGAATAATCACTACAGCACATTGGAGGTTATTCGTAAGCATGGATCTTCTATTGTAGATCAATTAAATGCTGAAAAAAGAACTCATGTCGCACTTATTAGCGAGTTGTCAGGTGCAGATTATGTTTTGGCATTAGCCGAAGGTATTGCTCTTTCAAATTATCAATTCATTAAACATAAACCTAGTGCTAAGAAACATGTCAATACACTTACAAATGTCAGTGTTATAGATGAAAAAATATCTAGCCAACAATTGGTAAATTTGTCAACAGCAGTTGATGCGACACTAAAAGCTCGAGATTTGGTTAACGAGCCGGTAAATATTTTAAATGCTACCGATTTGGCTAATGCTTTTAAAACTATGGGAAAACAGGCAGGTTTTAAGGTTGAGGTTCTTACTAAATCAAAAATTACTCAATTGAAAATGGGTGGATTGTTGGCAGTAAATCAAGGTAGTGTTGATCCTCCGACTTTTTCTATCATGGAGTATAAACCTAAAAATACAAAAAATAAAAAACCGTATGTGTTAGTTGGTAAGGGGGTAGTTTATGATACAGGTGGATTAAGTTTAAAGCCTACTCCTAATAGTATGGATTTAATGAAATGTGATATGGCTGGTGCGGCAGCTGTTGGATGTACAATGCATGCAATAGCTAAAGCAAAACTAGATGTTCATGTTATTGCTTTGGTACCTGCTACTGATAATCGTCCGGGATTTAATGCGTTTGCACCAGGAGATATTATTACGATGATGGATGGTAGTACTGTAGAAATGTTGAATTCCGATGCAGAAGGAAGGATGATATTGGCTGATGCTTTGCATTATGCTAAACGCTATAAACCGGAAATGGTCATTGAATTATCTACATTAACAGGAGCCGCAGCCGCAGCAATTGGTCAGTATGGAATTGTGTGTATGGGAACGGCCACGGATGAACAAAAAACAAAATTAACAGTAAGTGGATTGCGTATGCACGAACGTTTAGCTGAATTTCCATTTTGGGATGAATACTACGAATTGTTAAAATCAGACATAGCTGATCAAAAAAACTTGGGAGGACCATACGGAGGTGCTATTACCGCCGGAAAATTTTTAGTGAAATATACGGATTATCCTTACATGCATTTTGATATTGCTGGTCCTGCATTTGTAACGTCTAAAGATAGTTATAGAGGTAAAGGCGGAACAGGTTATGGTGTCAGATTACTATTCGATTTCTTCTCTAATTTGTAAGAAATTTTAACACTATACGAAAGAGTTTTTTTTAATAAATCAATAGGAATAAAAAAAGACTTCTTTTATTTGATACTCCAATACAATGTAAATAAGTTTTGATTATAGATTAGTAAATAACAATGGTAGAAAATAAAATAGTAGTTGGTATCTCTCAAGGAGATTTAAATGGTATAGGATTAGAAATCATACTAAAAACTTTATCGGAACCAAGTCTATCTGATATATGTATTCCGGTTTTATTTAGTTCACAAAAAACAGTGTCCTATTTTAGGAAGATGTTAAATATGGATGAGTTTAATTTTAATCCATTAAGAGATTTTAGTCAGTTACATACAAAAAAACCAAATGTGTTTATCTGTTATGAAGAAGAGGTAAACATTGAAATGGGAAAATCTACCGTATCAAGTGGTAAGTATGCTAAACTATCATTAGAAGCGGCAACTCAAGCATTGTTAGACAAAAAAATAGATGTTTTGGTGACAGCTCCAATTAACAAGCATAGTATGAATGAAGCAGGATTTAATTATCCCGGACATACAGAATACTTGGGAGAAAAATTAGGGGGAAAACCATTGATGTTATTATGTTCAAATGATTTAAGAGTGGCCGTTGCTACAGGTCATGTCCCCTTAAAACATGTTTCCGAAAAAATTACGATGGAAACCATATCTTCTAAGATAAATCAGTTACATACCTCCTTGATTCAAGACTTTGGTATTCGTAAACCGAAAATTGCAGTATTAGGATTAAATCCTCATGCAGGTGAAAATGGAAGTATTGGTGATGAAGAAAAAAAAGTAATTATCCCGGCAATTGAAAAGGCTAAAGAAACTATGATGGTTTTTGGTCCATATTCGGCAGACGGTTTTTTTGGTAATAATACTCATTTACAGTTTGATGGAATATTAGCTATGTATCACGATCAAGGATTAATCCCTTTTAAAACAATGGCTTTTGGTCATGGGGTTAACTTTACCGCAGGTTTGAATTTTGTTCGCACTTCCCCGGATCACGGCACTGCGTATGAGATAGCCGGTAAGCAAATGGCCGACGAATCTTCTTTCAGAGATGCCATGTATGCGGCAATTGATATTTATAGAAAAAGAGAATTACATCATGAAATTTCAGCCAACCCTTTAGCTTTTTCTCCAATTAAGAAAGAAAGAGGTTAGTTAACAATTTCATTGATTGGCTTGACGTTAAATATGAATAGGATTGAAATACTAAAGACCTATAAAATATTTGTTGGTGGACAATTCACGCGAACGGAAAGTGGGCGATTTTATCCCTTAAAGCTTAAAAATAATCGAATAATTAATATGTGTTTATCCTCACGCAAGGATTTTAAAAATGCAGTTCTTTCTGCGTCTTCAGCATTTGGTAATTGGAGTTTGTTTTCTACTTTAAACCGAGGTTTAATTATATATCGAATTGCGGAAATTATAGAAGCGCGTAAAGTACAATTCGTCTCAGAACTAAAGCAATTAGGATATTCAAGTTCAAAAGCAAAGCGAGAGGTGGAGCAGAGTATAGATAGGTTAGTATATTATGCAGGGTGGTGCGACAAGTATCAACGCCTGTCCGGTTCTATTAATTCGGTGTCTAGTTCGTATTTTAATATTTCAGTGAGTGAACCTGTAGGAGTTGTTGGCATTTTGGCCGACGAAAGTACAGGATTATTAGGCTTGGTATCTGTTATTGCTCCTTGTATAGCTGGAGGTAATACTTGTGTAGTTTTAGCATCTCATAGCAAGGCAACTACTGCTATTACATTTGCTGAGGCGCTTGCCACAAGTGATGTGCCCGCAGGAGTTGTTAATATATTAACTGGGGCTTCACAAGAACTGCGCACCCACTTTGCTTCTCATATGCAGGTTAGTGCTATTGTGGTTTGTAACCACGAAAAAGAGGTAAATTCCCCAATTGCCGAGCAATCTTCATTAAATTTAAAACGTCTTATTTATTGGATAAAAGATTGGAGTAATGAAAAGGAAGAAGGTCTTTCTTATATTTTTGACTTACAAGAGATTAAAACGATTTGGCATTCTCTCGAACAGATTGGTGTTTCAGGTCTTAGTTATTAATGCTATAAATAATAATGGCCACTATTTAAGTGACCATTATTATAAGTACTAAGACAATATTTAATCAATTAGGACTGTTTTCTAGTGTTTATTTCATCTCTAATCTTTGAAGCTAGTTCATATTGTTCTTCGTCTAAAGCTATCTGTAATAAATTTTTCAACTCTTCAGTTGATTTTGATTGATATTCATTCTCAGGGTTAGAAGAAGAAGTTAATTCTTCAGGTTGATTGGATGGTGTATTTTGTGCGGATGGTAACGTTTCATCATCAAGAACAATACCGGCAGATTTAAGTATAAATTCGTACGTGAAGATTGGGCAGTTAAAGCGAACGGCTAATGCAATTGCATCACTTGTTCTAGCGTCAATTTCTACTTCTTTGGTCCCATCAGTACAAACTAATTTGGCGTAAAAGATACCTTCTACCAAGTTATAAATTAATACTTCAGTAACCTCAATAGAAAAAGTTTCGGAAAAAGCTTTAAATAAATCATGCGTTAAAGGACGCGTAGGAGTCATTTTCTCTAACTCTATAGCAATGGCTTGAGCTTCAAATCCTCCGATAATAATTGGTAATCGACGACTACCTTTACTTTCACCTAAAACTAGTGCATAAGCACCGCTTTGTGTCTGACTGTATGATAATCCAACAATTTCTAACCTTACTTTCTTCATTCCCATTTTTATGAAACCCTAATATATTAAAAAAGGTTGAATTAGTTTTGATTTGCTTTGAATTTTTTCACAGCCTCAACTAATTTTGGAACAATAGTGAAAGCATCTCCCACAATACCATAATCAGCAGATTTGAAAAAAGGTGCTTCTTTGTCAGTATTAATGACCACTATAGTTTTACTTCCATTAACTCCGGCTAAGTGTTGAATGGCACCTGAAATTCCAATAGCGATGTATAAATTAGGACGAATAGCAACACCAGTTTGACCAACATGTTCGTGATGAGGTCTCCAATGCATATCTGCAACCGGACGCGAGCATGCCGTTGTTGCTTTTAGTTCTTTTGCTAATTCTTCTACCATTGCCCAATTTTCAGGACCTTTCAAGCCTCTTCCTGCGGAAACTACTAATTCTGCTTCAGGCAAAGGAATCATACCTCCAACATCATTTGATTTTTTTTCTTTGACAGTAATTTTAGAGTTTATTCCACTTAAATCAACTGAAAAATCAGTGACGGTTGCTTGATTTTCTCCTAACTTAACAGGAAAAGAATTTGGAAGTAAGGAAATGATTTTTACTTCACTATTAATGGAATAAACAGCGGTTGCTTTTCCTGAAAAAACGTTTTTTGTAACTTCTAAAGATTGCCCATTAACAATGGGATAATCCACAGCACCGGCCACTAAACCGGCTTTTAAGCGAGCAGACAAGCGTGGCGCAACTGCTTTACCTGTGATATCGAATGAAAAAATAATAATTTTGGCTCCTTCTGCTTTAGCTGCTGCTTCTACAGTAGCAGAAACCAACATACTATCCAAAGAAGTCAAAATGTTATTATTAACAGATAAAATCTTTTTAGCACCTGCTTTACCAATTTCTTCTATCTGAGAAGAATCGGCATTAATCGCTAAAGCTGTTACGGTTGAATTTGTTAATTCAGCTATTTTAGATGCGTAGTTTACTGCCTCTAAGGATGCTTTTTTTACCTTTCCTTTATTAATTTCTGTATATACTAATATCATGGTTCAGGATTTGTTAGTTTTTGAATCGCACTTAAATTTACTAATTAAATAACTTTTGCCTCTGTGTGTAATAAGTTAACTAATTCGTCAAGTTGATTTTCATCAATCATTTTACAAGTTGTTCTACCTGGCGATAATTTGTATGATTTGATGTGTGTTAATGACGATGAGCCATCTGCAGGTACAACTGTTAAAGGCTTAGTACGTGCGCTCATAATGCCTTTCATGTTAGGAATACGCTGTTCTGCCATACCTTTTGCACAAGAAACCACCAAGGGTAATTCGCATTCAACAACCTGAGTACCTCCATCTACATCGTGTTCTGCTATAGCTATATTATTGTTGAGCTCAAATTTAGTAGCTAATGAAACAAATGGTAAATTCATAAATCCTGCAATCATTCCCCCTACAGAAGATCCATTATAATTAATTGTTTCTTTACCAGTCATAATTAAATCATACTGGTTTTCAGATGCATATTTAGCAATTTGCTCAGCAACAAAATAGGCGTCAGGACCTTCAGCATCAATACGAACACCATCATCAGCGCCTAAAGCAAAACCTTTTCGTATGGTAGCATCACTATCGGATAATCCTACGTGAATTAACGTTACTTTTTCTGCTTTACCAGCTTCTTTTAATTCCAAAGCACGAACAAGAGCGTACCACTCATCATAAGGGTTGATAATAAATTGGACACCCGCCGTATTAAATGCAGTGTCGCCATTTGTAAATGTTATTTTCGTAGTTGTATCAGGAACATTGCTAATAGGAACTAGTATTTTCATTTTAATTTTTTTTAAAAGGTTGGCAAATTTACAAAAATAAGACAGTAATTCAATAATTAAACAGTCAAAAATCAATATTGTTTTTGAAAGTTAAGACAGCTTTTGTAGTTTACTTTTTTGCGTTTAGTATTGATTTTTCAACATACACTATAACTAAAGTTCACGCATATTTTTTTTACACTATTTTTAATTAAATTGGTTTTTGTTTACATTTGAAGCATACATAATTTAAGATATGAGAACAATAGAATTTAGGGAAGCTTTAAGGGAAGCAATGAACGAAGAAATGCGTCGCGACGAATCCATTTTTTTGATGGGGGAAGAAGTGGCTGAATACAACGGTGCTTACAAGGTAAGTAAAGGAATGTTAGCTGAATTTGGCCCGAAAAGAATCATCGATACTCCTATTGCCGAGTTAGGATTCGCAGGTATTGGAGTAGGTGCAGCGGTAAACGGGTTGCGACCAATTGTTGAATTCATGACTTTTAATTTTTCACTAGTGGCTATTGATCAAGTGATTAATGCAGCGGCTAAATTTTTAAGTATGAGCGGTGGTCAGTACAATTGCCCTATAGTATTTAGAGGACCAACAGCGAGTGCAGGCATGTTAAGTTCTCAACATTCGCAGGCTTTTGAAAATTGGTATGCCAATTGCCCAGGTTTAAAAGTGATTGTTCCTTCGAATGGTTATGACGCAAAGGGATTGTTAAAATCTGCTATTCGTGATAACGACCCTGTTATTTTTATGGAAAGTGAACAAATGTACGGAGATAAATGTGAGGTCCCTGATGGAGAATATATTATTCCAATAGGCGTGGCAGATATCAAAAAGGAAGGGAAAGACGTTACAATTGTTTCTTTCGGTAAAATTATGAAAGTTGCATTAGCTGCGGCAGTTGAATTAGAAAAAGAAGGAATTAATGCAGAAGTTATTGATTTAAGAACTGTGCGACCTATAGATTATCAAACAATTATATCATCAGTTAAAAAAACAAATCGATTAGTTATAGTTGAAGAGGCTTGGCCATTGGCAAGTATTTCAAGCGAAATTACCTTTAGGGTTCAAAAAGATGCCTTTGATTATTTGGACGCACCTATACGTCGTATTACTGCTGCTGATGTTCCATTGCCTTATGCGCCAACATTAATAGAAGCATCTTTACCAAGTGTTGTAAAAACTGTAAAAGCTGTAAAAGATGTGATGTATCAGAAAGCTTAAAATCAGAGAATAATTCAGATAAAAAAAGAGGCGACCTTAAATAAGGCCGCCTCTTTTTTTATTTTAAATTTAGTTTGATTATTTTTTCTCCAACACTTCATCAATCATTCCATAATCTTTTGCTTCTTGCGCAGTCATCCAGTAATCCCTATCGCTATCAGCCCAAACTTTTTCATAAGGTTGACCGCTATGAGTTGCAATAATGTCGTACAATTCTTTTTTCAATTTCTGAATTTCACGAGCAGTAATTTCAATATCTGATGCTTGTCCTTCTGCACCACCTAAAGGTTGATGTATCATGACGCGAGCATGTTTTAATGCAGTACGTTTGCCTTTTGTTCCGGCACATTGTAAAACCGCTCCCATACTTGCAGCCATACCGGTGCAAATAGTAGCAACATCTGGTTTAATTATTTGCATAGTGTCATAAATTCCTAATCCTGCATAAACCGAACCTCCGGGAGAATTTAAATAAATTTGAATGTCTTTTTTCGAATCAACAGATTCTAAGAATAACAATTGAGCTTGAACAATATTTGCTACCTGGTCGTTGATACCAGTTCCTAGAAAAATAATTCTATCCATCATTAAGCGAGAGAAAACATCCAAAACGGAAACATTTAATTGTCTTTCCTCTATGATATTTGGAGTTAAATTTCGGATACCGGGAGTAATGGCAGAGACATAGCCATCATAAGTTAAACTGCTGATGCCAACATGTTTTGTGGCATATTTTTTAAATTCGTTTTGATCAAACATAATTTAGGTGTTTTTTAGTTGTGAGACAAATGTAATTGTAGAATTTTGTAAAGCAAATTATAAAAGCCAAAAAGTTGTTAACGCTGAAACGTCAGTAAACAGACTAAGATGAGAATACGGCGTGTTGGCTGCATTTGTAAACATTTATATCAGTTTAATATGTCTTAGTTGATTGTTTTTTATTTGCCATATGGTATAACCATGTTTATTCATTCGTTTTTGCGCGCTAGGCACATGGCTATTTCATATTTCTGAAAAATCACTTTCTTTGTGTAAAAAATTGAAAAATACATTTATTTATATACTAGTAATATTGTTCGCAGTCCGCTGTGCTCAAATAACTCCGTTAACGGGTGGAAAAAAAGATACAACCCCTCCCAAGCCTATTGTTTTTTCTCATCCAAATGCTTCTATAAATTTTAAAGAAAAGTTTATTGAAATTGAATTTGATGAGTTTATCTCATTGAAGAATGTGACCAATGAAGTGGTGATAACACCACAAGTCAAACAATTTCCAAATTTTCAGGTTCATGGAAAAAAATTAAAAATAGAATTTAATGATACATTGGCTAATAACACCACTTATAAATTAACATTTGGAGATTGTATTTCAGATGTAAATGAATCAAACGTATTGCAAAATTTTGAATATGTTTTTTCAACTGGAAACATTATAGATAGTTTGACAGTGAAGGGACGAATCATGAATTCAGCGGATAAAAAACCTGTTTCTGATGTATTGATTGGTTTGTATGATGTTAAGTCAAACGATAGTATTGTTTATAGAGAGAAGCCTTTGTATATGGCTAAAAGCAACAAAGATGGACAATTTATTTTTAAATATTTGCCAAATACATTGTTTAAAATAGTAGGAATTAAAGACAGTAATCATAATTGGTTGTATGATGGTTCGGATGAGCAAATTGCATTCTCGAATAGTATTGTTAACCCCGCTGATTCATCAACTGTTGTATTATCTTTATTTAAAGAACGTCCTAACAAAACATTCATTAAAAAATCTTTTTCAACTGAATATGGTAAAGCTTATGTTGTATACAATAAAACACTTACAGGCATTGCTGATGTAAAAGGAAAAGGAGTTATTTCTTATGAGCAAAATTATCAAAAAGATACATTGATTGTTTTTTACGAAAACACATTTGATACACTGAAACTTGAAGTGCATCATGAGTTAAATCTTTTATTAGACACATTAACTATTCGTATTCCTTCAGAGAAAACCTATAATGAACAGTTAAAAGAAAAAAAAATAATTTACACTTTAAAACCTGATTTCGTAAATATTGTTCCGTTTTTCGAACAGCCTGGTTTTGTTTTAAATGCTCCGGTGCAGTTATCGAAAATCAATTCTACTAAGATTTATTTGTATGAACAACAAGACACGTCCATAGTTAAAATACCTTTTACAATTTTTTCGGATAAAGCTTTAACTACGACTTTTAAATTGAATACTAATTTAAAACCTGAAACAAATTATACATTGTCAATTGCAGCTTCTGCATTATTTAATGATAATGGTAGAACTAATGATCCCACGTCATTTGTTTTCAAAACTAATTCCAATGAAGATTATGCTCAGCTAAATATGAAGATGTTATTCCCGAAAAAAGAGCAATATATTGTGATGTTGTTTAATGATAAAAATCAATTAATTAATGAACAAGTGATGACATTTTCTTTAGCTGCTACAGTAGAAAAAAGTATTCATTATGAACGTTTAATACCCGGAACCTATTCAATTAAAATCATTAAAGATGTCAATAAAAACGGGCTTTTTGACACTGGCGATTATTTTTTAAAAAAACAACCGGAGACTATTTATATAAATCCTTTGTCTATTAAATTGATGTCAGGATGGGAAATAGAGAATGAATGGTTGATTAAATAAAAATGTTTTGACTAATTTTTTTCTTTAATGACACGAATTTTTATTGCCTAGAATATCACTATTACACGAACAATATTTTATTCACACTCATGATTTTTTTATTTTATCTAGAGCCTCTGAATAGCCTTTAAAATAAGGTGTTTTCACCAAGTATATTTATTCATGTATGTTGTACAGATGATTAAATTGTTAATGGTTTTAACATTTTTCTGTTGATAAAATAACTCCTTGAAAACTAGTTAGCGTTCATAAATTTATTTACTTCGTGTAAACAAAAATCTTAAAACTAAAAATCATGGCAACAACTCCAAAAGCAGCAGCTCCTAAAAAAGCAGCGGCTCCTAAAAAAGCAGCGGCTCCTAAGAAAGCAGCAGCTCCTAAGAAAGCAGCGGCTCCTAAGAAAGCAGCGGCTCCTAAGAAAGCGGCAGCTCCTAAAAAGGTAGCGGCTAAAAAAGCAGTAGCTAAAAAAGTAGCTGCCCCTAAAAAAGCAGCAGCTCCTAAAAAAGCAGTAGCTCCTAAAAAAGCAGTAGCTAAAAAAGTAGCGGCTCCTAAAAAAGCAGCAGCTCCTAAAAAAGCAGCGGCTCCTAAAAAAGCAACTTCAAAAAAATCTTAATTTAATCCCCGCATTAGCGGGGTTTTTATTTTAAATGATACAGTAACTAAGAATGCCACAATTTAGTGGCATTCTTGCTTTCTAACCGTTTTTCAAATAACCGTTGTGTAATAATTGTAGCGAGTCATTTTTCAAATATAAATTGTTTGTTTTTTTATTTTCCATTCTTGTCCTGAGTTTATCGAAAGATAACATAACCGCGGTTAGTCATTTTTGTGAATGTATAATTCAAAAAATAATTTGTTGAACGAAAATTTAATTATCTAAATAAAATTTTCTTTCTAATATTCTTAATGTAGTTTTGGTTGATGAAAATTTTAAATTACAAATATGATAAAGCTAACCAATACAAGTCAAAATGAGAATGCGAACAAACATTCGTCTTATCAAAAAAAAATAGGTCCTATATTTTTTACTGTATTTATATCGGTACTCTTAACATCTTGTTTTGAAAGAGAAAAACAACAAAATATTGAAGCACCTAATGGAATGGTATCGTATGATTTAAGTAAGTTCGGAAAACAATTTTCTATTTTTATACCAGATACTGTAAACTCTAAGTTAGAGATAATGGAGCAAAGTTGGGGGGCACTAGAAATCAAGGTGGGGAAAGATTTTCATGTTTCTATTACTGAAGATCCCGGTGATATTGAATTACGAAAAAGTGATATTATATCGAATGATGTTAATGTTTTTAAGTCTTACATTATTCAAGAACCTTTGTGTATCATGTGGGAAAGTCAAATTATTCAGCCTGAATTCCATTTTTATGTAATAAAAAAAATTGCAGGAACGAGTTATGTATTTGAAGATGTAGTCCCGATGGATGGCAATCCTTTGAAAAAAGAAGCGATACAAAACATGTTGTTTTCGGCTAATCATGTTATTGAAATGAAGAAACGCGATAACTAGATTATATGTTGGATTTGTTTTCAGATAATCAACATTCTAATTTGCTTCCTTATGATGGAAATGTCATATATCATGGAGTTATAATAGCGAACAAAGAGGCTAATTTTTATTTTAATGAACTATATAATCATATTTCATGGCGACACGATGAGATAATTATTTTTGGTAAACACCATGTTACTAATCGAAAAGTAGCTTTTTATGGAAACAAGAGTTACTCTTATGTTTATTCAAACATCACAAAAAAGGCTTTGCCATGGGTTTACCCGTTAATGGAACTGAAAACTATTGTGGAACACAAAACTGGTGCTTTTTACAATGCCTGCCTATTAAACTTTTATCATAATGGCACTGAGTCTATGGGATGGCATAGTGATGATGAAGTAGAACTTCAGGAAGGCACATCAATAGCTTCATTGAGTTTTGGTGCTGAACGAAACTTTTCATTTAAACACAAACGTACTAATGCCCAATTTTCTCTGATCGTAGATCATGGAAGTTTATTGGAAATGAAGGAAGACACTCAAAAACATTGGCTTCATCGTTTGCCACCTAGCAAATTAATAACGCGTCCACGAATTAATCTAACATTCAGAAAATTTTTAGATTAACTGATTCAAAAAAAGTCACCTTATTTTTTGGACATCAAATTATTAAAAAAATAATAAAAATGGGTCTATTAGGTATAATACTAAAAAAGGTTCGCAACTTTGCGAACCTTTTTTTAATATTCATCTTCGTTAAAAAAGAAATCATCTTTTGTTGGGTAATCCGGCCAAATTTCTTCGATGGTTTCGTAGGCTTCACCTTCATCCTCCATCTCTTGTAAATTTTCGATTACTTCCATTGGCGCACCAGATCGAATAGAGAAATCTATTAACTCATCCTTAGTTGCCGGCCAAGGCGCATCTTCCAACCATGATGCTAATTCTAATGTCCAATACATAATTTAAAGGTTTTAATTTTTCAGCAAAAATAAAAAAATAATTGAACTAAGCTAATGATTAAATAAAAAAACGAAGTTTAATTATAGTAAATTTAAAGTTTTGATAATCAAATGTTTAAGTTTTAAATTTTAAATATTTTTTCGAATAAAGGAGAATCTTTTCCTACTAAAACGAGTTTGTAATCACCTTTTTTTAATGAAGATATATTAAAGCTTGCTTGATATTCTTTTTCATTCGTTAACAACCACTTTCCAAATATTTCAGATACTTTTTGGCCGTTAGAATCTAAAATATAACAATATGAGTAACATGTTTCTGTAGTTTGATAAGGGATAGTAGCTTTAAATC
>Ga0172373_10002248_pt1 | contig 29907 bp, 32 predicted proteins | sample Lak10m_2_FD_114546 | JGI IMG/M metagenome (GOLD analysis project Ga0172373, IMG submission 114546) | Freshwater microbial communities from Kabuno Bay, South-Kivu, Congo - kab_092012_10m | ecosystem: Environmental > Aquatic > Freshwater > Lake | place: Democratic Republic of the Congo...
AGACGCTCGAGCGCACGCGGCCCTTGGACGGCGAGGACCGCACGGGTCGTGGTCACGTCGATGCCACCGATCGCGCTGCGGACACCGGCGGTGTTGCTGGCGTTGGGCATCACGTCGAAGACCTCGTCGGCCACCCACCAGACGATGATGTCGTCGGTGACCGAGGCGTCGACGGGGTCGAGCAGGTGGGTGTACTGCGTCCGACCGGGTCCGATCCGGGTGAGGTCGGCGGTCAGCGTCGACTGCAAGGTGGCGAGCGCGTCGGGGCCCTCGACCCTCACCGTTCCGAGGTGGGAGACGTCGAAGACGACGGCATCGTTCCGGCACGCCATGTGTTCCTCGATCGTGCCGGCCGGATAGTTGACCGGCATGTCCCATCCGCCGAAGGGGACCATCCGCGCGCCGAGAGCACGGTGCCGGTCGTCGAGGGGGCTGAGGCGCAGATCCGACATCAGACGGCGCGGGCGTCGGGACCGGAATGTCCGGCGATGGCGACGAGCTGGGCGTCGAGGTCGTCCTTCAGACCACCGATCGCCAGCACGTTGAGCACGCCCTGGCCCCGGCGCATGACGTCGATCAGGTCGTCGCCGTCGCAGAGCAGGACGTCCTTGCCACTGATGACGAGGTGCGCCGACGCAATGTCGACCTCGGCCTGGGTCCGGAGATAGTCGAAGGCGTTGCGGACGGCCTCGAGCTTGATGCCGGCGTCGAGCATGCTCTTGACCACGCGCAACTCGAGCAGGTCGCGGTACGAGTAGAGGCGGCGGCTGCCGCTCCCGGCCGCCGAGGCGATCGACGGCGCGATCAGCCCGGTGCGTGCCCAGTAGTCGAGCTGGCGGTAGGTGATGCCCACGACATCAGCCGCGCGTGTCCCGCTGTACCCGTCGGTCGTCATCCCGGTCCTCCTGCTCGCACCGTCACATCGGCGTAACTACGCCCGTGTCATCGCCGATGCTAGGTGCCGGTCCGCGCGCCGTCAAGCACTCTGTGCGCGAAAGGTTCGCGCGGTCCGCGCGAATCAGGACGCGAAGTCGTCGGGATCGAGGTCGTCGAGGAAGTCGCGGAACTCCTCGAGGATCGACTCCGGGTCGTCGTCCTCGTCGTCATCCTCGTCGTCGAGGAACGTGGCGGGTCGTCCGACCTCGTCGAGCAGCGACTCGGTGGCCACCACGGGAGCGCCGATCCTGATCGCCAGCGCGACACCGTCGGAGGGACGGGAGGAGACGACCGCCTCACCCGTGGCCGTGCGCAGGTGCAGTTCGGCGTAGTAGGTGGTGTCGACCACCTCGGTGAGCACGACCCTCTCGAGCGAGGCACCGAGGACGGCCAGCAGGGTGACGGTGAGGTCGTGAGTCAGAGGCCGTGGCGGGACGTGCCCCTCGAGGACGCCCGAGATCGACTGCGCTTCCGGTTCGCCGATCATGATCGGCAGCACTCGGCGCTCGCCGCCCAGCTCACGCAGGATCATCGCGTGCGTCCCTGCGACGAACACCTGCACGCTGACCAGTTCGAGCGGGACCATGGGCTGATGGTACCCGCCGTCGGCGGCGCTCAGGGTTCGAGATGCGGACGGAGGACCTCGGCCAGCAATCCGGATCGGAGCGCCGCCCCGAGATCGGAGAGATCGCCGAGGGTCGCGGCTGCCTGCTGCCGACTCTGGGGGTTGCGCTGGCGCAGCAACGGCAACACCAGTTGCTCGAACAGCGCGGCCTCGCGGTCGGCGGCCTGACGCCACGCCCGGAGGTGGCGTGGTTCGATCCCGGCGGCCATGAAGCCGGCGCACGCCCGACCGATGGCCACCTCGTTGGCGGTGTACAGGCTCGTGGCGCCTCGGGCGGCGAGCAGACCGAACGACTCGAGCTCGGCCACCTGCGCAGCGGTCAGCGAGGTCTCGGCGAGGAACTCGGCGCTGTCGTACCGGTCGTGGTCGGCGGGTCGCTGCGCAGGGACCACCGACAGAGCGGGAGGAGCCGGCGGGGTCGGTGTGCGCTCGTCGTCGGTCGGGGCGAAGAACGAGGCGGCGAGCCGGGAGGGGGCAGCCGGAGCGGGCTCGGACACCACCGGCGCAGGCGTGGTCGCTGCCGGGGGCGTGGGCGCTGCCGGAGGCTCAGGGGGCGTGGGGCGACCTGCCGCTGCTGGGTGGTGCCGGGTCGGCACCTCGTCGGTGGCGGGCACGATCAGCTCGCCCGTCTCGTCGGAGCCGGGGGGCACGCTGGCGCGGATGCCCTTCGGAGGGGTGATCCCGCCGGTGTCGTCGATTTCTCCCGACTCGAGGCGCTGACGGATCACCTTGAGCGGCAGGTAGTTCTCCTTCTGCTCGCGAAGGATCACCCGGAGTCGCTCGATGTCCTCGTCGTAGAACTTGCGGTAGCCCGCCGTGGTTCGCTCGGGGTCGATCAGACCACGGCTCTCGAGGAAGCGGATCTTGGAGATCGTGATCTCCGGAAACTCCGAGACGAGCAGGTCGAGCACCTCTCCGATGGAGAGGTACGGGCGATCGGTGGCCTGCATCACTCGGCCCGTTGGAAGAACACGAGGTGGAATTTGCCGACCTGGAGTTCGTCACCCTGGGCGAGGAGCGCCTCGTCGATCCGCTGGCGGTTGACGTACGTGCCGTTCAGCGAGCCCACGTCGCGGACCACGTAGCCGCGGGCCGTGGCCTCGACCTCGGCGTGGCGTCGCGAGACCGTGATGTCGTCGAGGCTGATCTCGCTGTCGGGATGACGACCGAGCCGGGTCAGCCGGACCGTGAGGTCGAACGACTCCCCTGCCTGTCCACCAGAGCGGACCACGAGGCTGGCGGCGCCACCCGGAATCTGGTCGAGGTCGACGACGACGTCGTCGTCGGGGCCTGGAGCGTCCTGCAGAGGGTCGACCTTGGCGAGGACCACGGTGTGGTCGGCGGTGCGGTCGAGGACGTGTCCGCAGGAACTGCAGAACACCGACTCGGGCGGGTTGCGGTGCCCGCACCCGTTGCAGAACACGTAGGCCATCGGGGTCAGACTAGCCCGCGGTCAGCGCCGCATAGGCGGCTGCGTCGAGCAGCGAGTCGACCTCGGACAGATCGGTCAACTCGACCTCGAACAACCAACCGGCGCCGTAGGGATCCTGGTTCAGCAACTCGGGCGACGACGACAGCGCATCGTTGACCGCGACCACCGTGCCCGAGACCGGCGAGTAGATGTCGCTGACCGACTTGGTGCTCTCGACCTCACCCACGCTCGACCCGGCACCGAGGGTCGCACCGACCGCCGGAGCCTGGACGTAGACGACGTCGCCGAGGGCGTCCTGGGCGTAGTCGGTGATGCCGATGCGGGCACGGGAACCCGAGACCGACACCCACTCGTGGTCACTGCTGTAACGGAGATCACCGGGCACGTTCATGCACCTGAGACTAGTCGTCGGACGGCTCCAGCGCGCGACGAGAACGACCCTCACGGAGGCTGTCGCGGATCATCGGGACGTAGGCGATGGCGGTGTAGTAGCTGAGGGCGACTCCCGGCAGACCGAGCACCCACGCCGACACCTCGAAGAAGGTGTGGACGGAGATGTCACTGGCGCCGAGGAGGAACCCGGGGAAGGCGAACATGAGCAGGAAGGTGGCCGTCTTGCCCCACCAGGTGACGTCGAAGCGCGCCATCCCGAAGGCGAGTGTGGCCGTCGCGACGGTGACCCCGACCACCACCTCGCGCACGATCACCAACCAGCAGAACCACAAGGGGGCCGCACCGTCGACGATGATCCCGCCCACACCGACGATGAACAGGATCCGGTCGGCCGTGGGGTCGAACTTCTTGCCGAACTCGCTGGTCTGGTGGAAGGTCCGGGCCAGCCATCCGTCGACCCAGTCGGTCGCACCGAGGGCTCCGAGAAGCCATGCCGCGGCAGCTCTGTCGTCGCGCCCGAAGAGCAACCACAGGAACACCGGGATGCAGCACAGGCGGAGCAGAGTGAACGCGTTCGGCGCCGTGAGGTACCGGTTCTCGGAGAGCTGCTCGTCGGCCATCGACCGGAGCGTACAAGCCGGGCTCCCCGCGGTGCGTACGATCGGGCCATGCCCACTCCCCGACCGCTCGACGGCCAGGTCGCCCTCGTCACCGGCGCCGGCTCCGGCCTCGGCGCCGCGTTCGCCCGGCGGCTCTCGGCCGACGGCGCCACTGTCGTCGTCAACGATCTCTCCGCCGATTCTGCTGCCGCAGTCGCCATCGAGATCGGAGGTGATGCGGCCGTGTTCGACGTCTGCGACTCGGTGGCCTTCGACACCGAGGTCGACAAGGCCGTCGAGCGCCATGGTCGACTCGACATCCTCATCAACAACGCGGGCATCGCCCCGCCGTCCGACCCGGCGCGCACCGAGCGGGCCGTCGCCAACCAGATGCTCCGCATGGAGGGCAGGGTCGACGACATGACACCACCCGAGTCGCTCGTCTCGTTGTCCGACGCCGACTGGGACCGGATGATCCGGGTGCACCTCTACGGCAGCTTCCACGGAACCCGTGCTGCCCTGCGCCACATGACACCCGCTCGCCGCGGTGCGGTCGTCAACGTCTCGTCGGTCCTCGGCCTGCGGCCGATGTCGGGGGTCGCCCACTATGCGGCGGCCAAGGCGGGAATCATCGCGCTCACCAAGAGTGCCGGTCAGGAGGTCGCTCCCTTCGGCGTGCGGGTCAACGCCGTCTGCCCCGGCTGGATCGACACCCCCCTCCTCGCCCCGCTCGATCCGATCACCCGCGGGGCGATCACCCTGCAGATCCCCCGCGGCCGGATGGGCACCGCCGAGGAGATCGCCGAACTCGTCCGCTTCTTGTGCGGACCCGAGAGCAGTTATTGCAACGGCGACGTGTTCGCCGCGTCCGGAGGTTTCGTCTGATGGCCACCGTCTTCACCCGCATCATCGCCGGCGAGATCCCCGGCACCTTCGTCCACCGCGACGAACACTGCGTCGCGTTCATGTCGATCGCCCCGCTGGCCCACGGTCACGTGCTGGTCGTCCCGATCGCTGAAATCGACCACTGGATCGACATGCCTGCCGACCTCTCTGCACACGCCTTCGCACTCGCCCACCGCATCGGGACGGCACAGCAGGCCGCCTTCGGTTGCGAGCGGGTCGGAGTGATCATCGCCGGGTACGAGGTCCCGCACACGCACATCCACGTGGTGCCCACCGAGCACATGGGACAACTCGACTTCGGGCAGGCTGGTACGGCGACGCGCGAGCAACTCGAGGATGCGGCGGCGGCGATCCGCGCCCACCTCTCCTAGTCGTCGGGCAGGGGGTCGCGCAGTTGCGGCCCCCGATGACGCACGCTGTTGACCTCGGTCGACACACGATGCATCACGAGGACGTCGTCCGGTGCGGGCACCAGCAGTTCCGCGAGTGATGCTGTGTCGCCGTTGGCGGGGTCGAGCCAGGTGTCCCAGACGGACGGGTGGAGGATCACCGGCATCCGGTCGTGGACCGGACGCATCGTGGCGTTGGCCGAGGTGGTGATCACGGTGCACGTGTGCACCCAGGCACTCTCATCGTCGGAGCCCTTGGGTCGCCATGTCGTCCACAGTCCGGCGACCGCCAGCGGAGCACCGTCGGAGCGGTGGATGTAGACCGGTTGCTTGCCGGTGGCGCCCTGGGTCCACTCGTAGAAGCCGTCCATCGGCACCAGCAGACGGGTGCGCGCGAACGGACGCCGGAAGGAGGACTTCTCGGCCAGCGTCTCGGCGCGGGCGTTGATCATGCGCGACCCGATACGGACGTCGTCGGCCCACGACGGCACCAACCCCCAACGGAACGCCTCGATCCGACGATCACCCTGCGCGTCGGCCACCACCGCGAGGACGTCGGTGGTCGGGGCGACGTTGTAGTTGGCGTCGAGGTCAGGCGACGCAGCCGTCGACGCGCCGAAGAAGTCGGCGAGCGCCGTCGGCGAGTTGGTGGCGACGAATCGACCGCACATGGGGCCGAGCGTAGGTCGTCGGGATCAGACCTCGGCGGCGGGCGGGATCGGCGGCAGGCCGGTCTCGACCACGCTGTCGGTGGCCTCGTCGGCCGGGGTAACCACGTCGAGGTCGACGTCGATCGGAGCCGAGACGTCGTCATCAATGGGGGGCTCGCCGGCGTCGGTGCTGATGCCGCCCTCACGCTCGTCGGCCGAGACCGAGGGGTCCCAGAGCACCAAGGGCAGGGTGTCGTCGGAGGTGGCGACCTGCGGAGCAGCGACAGCGGCCGAGCGCGGTCGTCCGGACGGAAGCCCGGAGGAGGGTGCAGGGGCATCGGCGGCCGCCGTGCCGACGAGACCGATGACGAGCGCACCGCTGGCGAACAGCGACGCCATGGCCACACGCTGGGCTCGGGTGGCACCCATCAGCGCACCGAGGCGATCGATGACGACCTCGGGTGAGCTCGCGAGGTGCTCGGCGATGACGACGATGTCGTCGCGGCGGAGGGTGATCTCCGGAGCGCTCTGCTGACGACGGACCCGGCGGACGAGCCGGAGGTAGGCGGTCAGGAGCGAGGTGCCGTCGAGCGGATCGAACGAGACGGCCCTGGTCCCGACGCGCACATGGCGCTCACCGATCCGCACGGGCTGACGACCCTGCAGACGGGAACGGCTCCACCAGCTCGAGCGGCCAGAGGGTGTGTCGGCGAGAGCGATGACGTGTTGCGTGTCCACGGAATTTCCTCCTGTTGCCCTCGTCATCGGCACGCAGCGTGCCCGGCTTGAGGAAATCTTCCGAGAATCCTCAGGGAACCGGCGGCGGCGGGGGCGGCGGCCCGACGACGTCGACCGTGGTGGTCGGGGCCGTCGAGGTGGTGAGGTCGGTGTCGACCAAGGAGGCCGTGGTCTGCGGAGCAGCCGTGGTGGTCACGATCACCTCGATCGTGGTGGTCGAGACCTCGACGGTGGTCGTGGTCTCCTCCGTCGTCGTGGTGTCGTCGACGACCGTGGTCGTCGTCTCGGCCACCGTGGTGGTCGAGGCGTCGGCCGGATCGGTGGACGAACCGGCCTCGGTGGTGACCGGATCGGTGCCGGGGTCGGTGGCGGTGTCGCCCGCGGCGGCTGCCGTGCCGACCATGCCGAGGACGGCCACACCACTGGCCACGACTCCCGCCATAGCGATCCGCTTGGTCTGGGTGGCGCCCATCAGCGCACCCAGGCGCGAGGCGACCGTGTCGTGCGACTGCTGGAGGTAGCCGGCCAAGGTGGCGACGTCGTCCTGGCGGAGGGTGATACGCGGCTCGCGGTTCTGGCGGCGCATGTTGCGCACCAGACGCAGGTAGGCCTCGAGGAGAGCGGTCGAGCTGCTCGGCTCGAAGGGGCGCTCGACACCACCGGTGACGATCTTGCCCTGTTCGACGGTCAGGTTCATCCGGCTCGGGAGGATGGCGGTCAGGTCGCACTGGTAGAGGGCCACCAGAGCGTCGATGACCGGATCGTCGAGGCGGAGCAGGCCGGCCTCGGCGGCCTTGAGGTCGTTCCGGGTGAAGCGGCCGTGGCTCTGGCGGGCGAGGCCACCGAGCGTGCGGTGGGCCTGCTGGCGAGTGGCCACGAGCAGGTTGGCCAAACGCTTGGCGAAGGCGTCGCTCGACACGTCGAGCATCACACCACCGATCGACATCTGTCGGATCACATCACTCACGTCGACCTCCTCTGCGGCTCGGGTACTGCTCCTCGGACATCTCCATCATGCCCCTGTTTCGGTCACTCTGGGCGGCATCTTGAACGTTTTCTGAGAGAATCCGTCCGAGACCGTGAGAGGGCGACCCTGCGTGACCGGAAACGACCGTTCGCGTCGCGACGGCCACCCTCGGTGACCGCGCTCTCGGGGCACTACGTCGAACGGGGCCGCCTCTCGGCGGCCCCGTCACGTGGTCGGGCTGGCGGGATTCGAACCCACGACCTCTTGTCCCCCAGACAAGCGCGCTAACCAAGCTGCGCCACAGCCCGTATGTGATGTGCGGAGCGACTCTACCGACTACAGGAAGAGGTCCACCACCCGCCAGCCGAGATAGGCAGCCAGCAGGACCATCAGCACCTTGAAGTGCCACGGGGCCTTGGCGTCGTCGGGATCGTCACCCGCGGCGAGACGCTTGACGTCGACCGTACGGGCCGTGAGCCGGGGCGCTTGATCGTCGAGCGAGCGCCCGCACGAGGGGCAGTTCCCCTCGGGGGTCATCGCCGACGGGGCCCAGTACTTGGCGCACTCCTCGCAGAACGGCACGTCACTCGCTCCGCTTGCGGACCCGCAACTTGATCGGGGTCGGGCCGAAGTCGAAGGCCTCACGGATGCTGCGCTCGAGATACCGCAGGTACGGCTGGGGCAGTTCGCGGTTGACGAACAGGGTGAACGTCGGCGGTTCGGTGGCGCCCTGCAGCGCATAGAGGACCTTGAGGCCGTGCCCGGCGGGCTGACGCTGCTGGGCCTCGGCGATCACCTTGTTGACGTCGCGGGTCGGCACACGCTTCTGGTAGGCGTCCATCGCCTCTTGCAGCACGGGGCGGAGCTTGTGGACACCCTTGCCGGTGAGGGCGCTGATCTTCAGGACCGGCGCCTCACCGACGAAGGACAACTTACGGCGGACGTCGATCTCGACCTCGGCGCGGACCTCGGCATCGTCGAGGAGTTCCCACTTGTTGAGCATCACCACGATCGGACAACCCGACGCGTCGATGCGCTCGGCGAGCCGTTGGTCCTGGCTGGTCACGCCCTCGGTGGCGTCGATGATCAACAGCGCGATGTCGGAGTCGTCGATGGCACGCAACGACCGCACCATCGAGTAGTACTCGGCCGAGTCGTCGATACGGCTCCGTCGACGCATCCCTGCCGTGTCGACGAACACGATCGGACCGTCCTCGGTCTGCACGAGTGTGTCGATCGCGTCGCGGGTGGTGCCAGCCATGTCGTGGACGACCGAGCGGTCCTCCCCCACCAGTCGGTTGAACAGCGTGCTCTTGCCGACGTTCGGTCGACCGATCAGGGCGACACGGGGTGGCGGCGGGTCGTTGACGTTCCAGAGGGCCTCGCCCTCCTCGTCGAGCGCCACGTCGTCGGCGTCGGCACCCGCGTCGAGATCCTGCTCGGGAAGGACGCTGATGACTTCGTCGAGGAGGTCGCCTGCTCGCCGACCGTGCAGCGCGCTGACCGGGTACGGCTCGCCCATCCCGAGGGCCATGAACTCCCACCGCTCGTTCTCGCGACGGTCGTTGTCGGCCTTGTTGGCGATGAGCAAGACAGGCGCCTTGATCCGCCGGAGCCACTGGGCCACCGATTCGTCGTCGTCGGTGAGGCCGATGGAGGCGTCGACCACGAACAGCACGAGGTCGGCGTTGCGGACGGCAGCTTCGACCTGGCGGCTGACCTTGGCGTCGAGCTCGGTGCCACCGGGGAGCCAACCGCCGGTGTCGACGAGGAGGAAACGGTTGCCGAGCCACTCGGCCTCCATCTCCTTGCGGTCGCGGGTCACCCCAGGCCGGTCCTCGACGATCGCGACCTGCTCGCCGACGATGCGGTTGAAGAGGGTGCTCTTGCCGACGTTGGGTCGGCCAACGACGACCACGGTGGGGAGGGAGGATTCGGGTGTGCTCATGCGACGGGCTCCAGGTCGGGAAGGCCGAGGGCGGCGCGCAGGGCACGGCCGTCGGTGGGGATGACCTCGACGGGGCGAGGGAGATCGGCGACGGTGGTGCCGTCGAGGAAGCGACCTTCGCTCAGACACACGTCGGGGAGGAGGTAACGGTGGCCGACCGGCTGGTCGGCGAGGACACGGGAGAGGTCGGCTCCGACCATCAGACCGGTGACCGAGGTGTTGCCACCGAAGAACTCGTTGGCCACCTCGACCACACGCACGTCGGGCCCACAGTGGGCGGCGATCAGTGGCCGGATGACCTTGGCGCCGAGAGGAGCCGTGAGGATCGCGACAGGTGCGTCGGCCCGAGGCCCGATGCGGACCACGGTGCTCGACCCTGCCGAGCCGTGCTCACCGGTCGGTTCGTGACAGCCGCGCAACCCGGTGTCGCCGGCGGGGTTGCGCGGCGCGCGGTAGCCCTCGGCCGGGGCGCCGTCGACCCACGCGAAGAAGCCGCCCTGCGCGGCCGGCGAGGCGTGGGCGGCCTCGTCGCCTCGGAGCGCCGCCGACGTTCCGAGGAACTCGGCCTCAAACGTGCGCGCCATCCCGATTCCGTCCTCGTGCATGTGGAAACCCTCGTAGGCCTCCGGCTGCGGGAACTCACGACCGGCCATCAGGTAGTACTCGTCGGCGGCGAAGACCATGCGGTGCCCGAGGGTGCGCAGGAAGATCTCCTGCCAACCGTGCACGGCGTCGAGCATCGCCTCGGCCTCGTCGGTCGTGTGGAGCCGCATCGCGGCCTCGGCGTTGTACCGGCTCAGCCCGAGCGGGACGACGGCGACCGAGTGGAGATCGGGGTACTGGTCGAGGATCCCGGCCATCGTGCGTTCGAACACGACCCCGTCGTTGACCCCCGGGCAGAGCACGATCTGGCCGCGCACGGTGATCCCGTGGTCGAGCAGGGCCCGCAGCCAGCGGAGGCTCATGCCACCGCGAGAGTTCTTCAGCATGCGGCTGCGGACGTCGGGGTCGGTGGCGTGGATGCTGACGTTGAGGGGTGACAGGCGTTCGGTCACGACCCGCTCGAGGTCGGCCTCCGTGAACCGCGTCAGGGTGGTGAAGTTCCCGTACAGGAACGACAAGCGGTAGTCGTCGTCCTTCATGTACAGGCTCTTCCGCAGACCCTTGGGAAGCTGGTAGATGAAGCAGAACTCGCAATGGTTGTCGCAGGTCCGGACACGGTCGAAGACGGCACTCGAGACCTCGGCACCGAGCGGCTCTCCGGCCCGCTTGACGACCTCGACGGTGAACTCGAGACCGCCGCGCCGGACGTCGAGGGAGACCTCGGCCTCGTCGACGGCGAATCGCCACTCGATCACGTCACGCGGCACCAGGCCGTTGACGGCCAGCACCGTGTCGCCCGCGCAGAGGCCGGCCCGCTCGGCGGCGGACCCGGCTGCGACCGCGACGACGAGGGGCTCGGACATGCGGCAAGGCTACCGGCGGGGCTCGCGCGGGGGCCGCTAGCCTGCGCCCTGTGACCGTCGACCGTGTGCTGCTCGCCGAGCCCCGGGGGTTCTGCGCGGGTGTCGAGATGGCCATCAAGGCCCTGTCGTGGATGGTCCGCAGCTTCGAGCCGCCGGTCTACTGCTACCACGAGATCGTCCACAACAAGATCGTCGTGCAGCGCTTCGAGGCCCAGGGTGTCGTGTTCGTCGACGACATCGCCGAGGTCCCCGAAGGCCGCCCGATCATGTTGTCGGCCCACGGGTCGGCTCCCGAGGTCGTCGCCGCGGCCCGCGCTCGGGGCTCGTACGTCGTCGACTCGGTCTGCCCCCTCGTCACCAAGGTCCACCACGAGGTCAAGGTCCGCGCCGGCAAGGGATTCCGGATCGTGTACGTCGGCCACGAGGGCCACGAGGAGGCCGTGGGCACGATGGCCGTGGCGCCCGACGCGATCAGCCGGGTCGAGAACGTGGCCGAGGTCGCCGCGCTCCCCGACTTCGACCAGCCGGTCGCGCTGTTGGCCCAGACCACGCTGTCGCACCGCGACTGGACCGACGTCGCCCTCGCCGTGCGCGAGCGCTACCCCGACACTTGGTCGCCCGGTCGCAGCGACCTGTGCTTCGCGACGACCAACCGCCAGTCGGCGCTGATGGCCCTCGCTCCGCGCTGCGACGCGATCGTCGTGATCGGCTCGTCGAACTCCTCGAACACCCGGGCCCTCGAGAAGCTCGCCCTCGAGGCCGGTTGTCCGAGCGTCATGCGCGTCAACAGTGTCGACGAACTCCCGACGGGCCTCTCGGGCACGGTCGGCGTGACCGCAGGTGCCTCGGCCCCCGAGGAACTCGTCGAGGCGATCATCGCCTTCCTCGCCCCTGTCGAGGGTGTCGAGCGGGTGCGGGTCACCGACGAGGACGAGTACTTCCCTCCCCCGCGCAACATCCGCGACCTGCAGCAGGCGATCGGCACCGCGGCCGCCGTGATGGTGGGTGGCCCGGCCGAGGCGTCGGCCACGATGGACGACCGGGCACTCGCCGCCAGCGATGTGCTCGCCGCTCTCCGCACTGCCTAGCCTGCGACCATGCTGTCGCCCTCGCTCGCCACCCTCCGCCTGTTCCTGCACGTACTCGGAGCGTCGATCTGGGTCGGCGGGCAGTTCGCCCTCGCCGGCATCGTTCCCTCGCTGCGCCGATCGGCGCCCGAGGCCACCAAGGTCGTCGCTCAGGCGTTCGCCCGGGTGGCGTGGCCCGCGTTCGGACTCACGGTCGTCACCGGCATCTGGAACATGATGGCCATCGACATCACCGCTGCCTCCGGCGCCTACCAGGGCACGCTGTTGCTGAAGCTCGGCGTGGCGATCCTGTCGGGCGTGTTCGCTGCGGTGCACTCGGCCGGTCGGTCGAAGATCGCCCTGGCCGTCGGTGGCGCGCTCGGTGCGCTCACGTCGCTCGCGGCGTTGTTCCTCGGCGTGCTACTGCACTCCTGACCGTCCCGCGCCCTCACCGGGCGACGGGACGCGCGATCAGTTGCGCGGCACCTTGCTCCACGGCACCTCGCGGTCGACGCGGACGTCGCCGGGAAGGCCGAGGACGCGCTCACCGAGGATGTTCAGCATGACCTCGGTCGTGCCACCCTCGATCGAGTTGGCCCGGCTGCGCAGGAACGCCTTCTGCGGAGTGGCGAACTCCATGGCGTGCTCCGGCCGCACCATCTCGTAGCTGCCGTACAGCAGGCCGTCGGCGCCCATCAGGTTCATGAGGCACTCGTAGATGTCCTTGTTGAGGTTGGCCGACGCCATCTTGGCGATCGACCCTTCAGGACCCGGGTCGCCCATCTTGCGGTTCTGGTTGGCGCGGATGTTCGTGAGGCGCAGCGTCTCGGCGCGGATCCAGAGCTGCATCACCTCGTCGCGTGTGGCCGCGTCCTTGCGCCACTCCGGCGAGTCGGCCCACGTCTTCATGAGATGGGCGATCGTGCCCGACCCCTTCTGCGGGATCGCGCCACCGATCGACACGCGCTCGTTCATGAGCGTCGTCAGCGAGACACGCCAGCCGTCGCCGGGGTTGCCGAGCATCTCCTTCTGGGCGATGCGCGTGTCGGTGAAGTACACCTCGTTGAACTCGGCCTCACCCGTCATCTGTCGCAGCGGGCGGACGTCGACGGTGGGGTCGTGCATGTCGACCACGAAGGCGGTCAGACCCGCGTGCTTGACGGCTTCGCTGTCGGTGCGGACCACGAGGAGACCCCAGCGCGAGAGGTGGGCCAGAGTGGTCCAGACCTTCTGACCGTTGACGACCCACTCGTCGCCGTCCTTGACGCCACGCGACGACAGACCCGCGAAGTCGGAACCCGAGCCCGGCTCGCTGAACAGCTGGCACCAGATCTCCTCACCCGTGAAGAGCGGGCGGAGATAGCGGCTCTTCTGCTCCTCGCTCCCCCACGCGACGACGGTCGGACCGCACATCCCGTGACCGATCGGGTTGCGGAACATCGGGTTGGGAGCGCCCTCTGCATAGATCCGCTCGTTGACAAGCTTCTGCAGCTTCGGGTTGAGACCGAGGCCACCGTGTCCCTCGGGGAAGTGCACCCACGCGAGGCCCTTGTCGAACTGGGCGCCGAGGAAGGTCACGACATCGGTCTGACGGGGCGGGAACTCCTGGAGGAGCTGCTCGACGAGAGCGGAGACGCGCTGCTCGTCGGTGGTGAGGGTCTCGGTGGCGGTCATCGGTTCCTCCAGAAGGGCACTACGACAGGGGGTGTGCGACGACCCTATTCGGGCACCGTCCCACCTGCCGAACCCGAGCAGGAACCGGGATCAGTTCCAGACGCGCAGCCAGCGCTCGTGTTCGTCCCTCTCGCCCACCAACTCGGGGTAGGCGCCGCGCAGGCGAGCGAGGACGGCGAGGCCCCGGTGATCGTTCGTCGCGAGGAAGCCGGCCTTGAGGTTGTTGAGCATGCGCAATGCCACCGCACGGGGCGGCAGGGGCGCGAGGAGTCGCGGATCGAGCGGCCCGCGTGAGCCGGTGACAGCGCGCCAGGCCGAGGGCAGTTCGTCGGCGGGGATGATCCGCCCGAGGTGGAAGGGATCGGCGTACCGGCCGCCCGAGGCGACCATGAAGTGCCCCGGGAGTCCGATGCCGTCGATGGTCACGCCGACACGGCGACCGACCTCGATGGCCACGACCGACAGAGTGATGGGGATGCCGAGGCCCGTCGACAGGACGTGATGGAGGCACGAGTTGCGCGGGTTCCCGTAGTCGCCTCGGTTGCCGGTGAGCCGGCCGCGAACGAACAACGCCTCCATCACGCCGTCGAACGACCACGCACAGCCGCGTGCCAGCGCGTCGAGGAGACCGTCGAGCTCGGCGAGGTCGTGCCGCGGCTCGAGTACCACCCCGATCAACGCGGTGATCTCAAGCAGCGAGACCTCGTCGTCGGGCAGGTGCACCAGCTCGGCGAAGCGCTCCTCCGGACTCATGCTGCGACCGTACCGTGGACTACGTTCCGACGCATGTTCCCCGGAGCCCACCTCGCGACACACGCCGACAAGCCCGCCATCGTGATGGGCGGAAGCGGATTCACCCAGACCTTCGCCGAGCTCGACGCTGCCGCCAACCGGCTCAGCCACGTGCTGCGCGCGGCGGGCGTGCAGCCCGGCGACCACGTCGCCCTCTGCCTCGAGAACCACGACCGCTACATGGAGATCGTGTGGGGGTGCCACTACGCCGGTGCCGTCTACACCGCCTGCTCGAGTCGGTTGACCAGCGGCGAGCTCGCGTACATCGTCAACGACTGCGCCGCCAAGGTGTTCATCACCTCGCGGTACAAGGCCGACCAGGCCGCCGAGATCGCCTCCCAGATCCCCGGGGTCGGCCTGCGACTGATGCTCGACGGCACCATCGACGGCTACGACCCGTACGAGTCGACGGTCGCTGCCCAGCCGCCGACCCCGCTCGACGAGGAGCGCGTCGCCGGGATGGACATGCTCTACTCGTCGGGGACCACCGGGATGCCCAAGGGTGTGACCCGAGCCTTCGTCCCGCAGCCGCTCGAGACCACCGCCAACGGCGTGTCGGGCCTGCTCACATTGCTCTTCGGCGGGACGAACGAGTCGGTGTACCTCTCGCCCGCGCCCTTCTACCATGCGGCTCCGTTGCGCTTCTGCATGGCGGCCCAGCAGATCGGCGCCACCGTCATCGGCATGGAGCACTTCGACCCGGAGGAGTACCTGCGCCTCGTCGAGACGCACCGCGCCACGCTCAGCCAGGTCGTGCCGACGATGTTCGTCCGGATGCTCAAGCTCGACCCCGAGGTCAGGGCGCGCTACGACGTCTCGAGCCTGCGCACCGTCATCCACGCCGCCGCACCGTGTCCGCAGCAGGTCAAGAAGCAGATGATCGAGTGGTTCGGACCGATCATCCACGAGTACTACGCCGGCACCGAGGGCAACGGCTTCGTGTACTGCAACAGCGAGATGTGGCTCGCCCACGAGGGCACCGTCGGCACACCGATCAACTGCGTCGTGCACATCTGCGGCGACGACGGCGAGGAACTGCCGCGAGGCGAATCCGGGACGATCTACTTCGAGAGCGCCAACAGCTTCGAGTACCACAACGACCCGGAGAAGACGAAGGGTTCACGGCACCCGAGCCAGCCGTGGAGCACGCTCGGCGACGTCGGCTACCTCGACGACGACAACTTCTTGTACCTCACCGACCGCAAGGCGTACATGATCATCTCGGGCGGGGTGAACATCTATCCGCAGGAGGCCGAGAACGTGCTCGTCGGGCATCCGCGCGTCGTCGACGTGGCCGTGTTCGGTATCCCGAACGAGGACTTCGGCGAGGAGGTCAAAGCCGTCGTGCAGCCCGTCACGATGCCGGCCAACGACGCCGAGGCGGCCGCGCTCGCCAAGGAACTCATCGCGTACTGCCGCGAGCACCTGGCCGACGTGAAGTGTCCGCGGTCGGTCGACTTCCGGCCCGAGTTGCCGCGTCATCCCACCGGCAAGCTCTACAAGCGGCTCCTCAAGGACGAGTACTGGAAGGCCGCCGGCCGCAACATCTGACGGTCGTCACGTCGGGCGGCCGTCAGGCAGGTTCGAACCACCCGCCGGCGAACTGGTCACGAGAGGATGACCATCCGGATCTCGGTCATCTCACGCACCGAGTAAGCCGGGCCCTCGCGGGTGTTGCCGCTGTCGCGCAGGCCACCGTACGGCTGCTGGTCGGCCCTCCAGGTGGGCACCTCGTTGACGAGCACGCCACCGAAGTCGAGCGTGCGGACGGCCTTGAGGGCCAGCGAGATGTCCTTGGTGAAGATGGCCGCCTGGAGGCCGTAGCGCGAGTCGTTGGCGAGACGGAGGGCCTCGTCGACGTCGTCGTACTCGGTCACGGTGACGACCGGACCGAAGACCTCGAGCGCGCACACCTTCATGTCGTGCTGCGCCCCGGTGACGACCGTCGGACGCAGAACACCGGCGTCGTCGAGGGTGCCTCCAGTGGCGATCGTGGCGCCTTGGGCGACGGCCTCCTCGACCCATCCGTGAACACGGTCGCGCTCGCCCCGGTTGATGAGCGCCGACACGTCGGTGGCCTCGTCGAGCGGATCGCCGACCACCAAGGTCTCGACGTGTGACACGAGGGCAGCCGTGAACTGCTCGGCGACCGACGAGTGCACGAGCACGCGCTGCGTGCTGATGCACGACTGACCGGCATGGCTGAACCCGGCCACCTTGATCTTCGCCGCCGCCGTGGCCCAGTCGCCGTCGGCGTGGACGATGCACGGCGCGTTGTTGCCGAGTTCGAGCCCGACGCGCTTCCGCGGAGCACGCGCCCGGATGGACCAACCGACCTCGGGTGAGCCGGTGAAGGTGACGAGGGCGATGTCGGGATGGTCGACGATGGCGTTGCCGACCGTCGAGCCGCCTCCGGTGACGACGTGGAGGTAGTCGGCGGGGAGGCCGCACTCGTCGATCAGCATCTCGGCGAGCCGGATGCTGCTGAAGGGTGTCTGGCTCGCCGGCTTGAGCACGACCGGACAACCGGCGGCGATCGCCGGGCCCAGCTTGTGGGCCACCAGGTTGAGCGGGAAGTTGAACGGAGCGATCGCACCGACGACACCGATCGGGACCCGCATCGTGAAGCCGAGCTTGCCTTCACCGGCCGGGATCGCATCGAGGGGTACCACGTCGCCCGAAAGGGTCCGAGCCTCTGCCGCGGCGAACTGGAACGTGCCCACGGCGCGCTCGGCCTCGACGCGAGCGGTCTTGATCGGCTTGGCGGCCTCGCGGGCGATGATCTCGGCGAACTCGTCGCGACGAGCGGCAAGGCGGGCCGCGGCCCGGTCGAGGATCTCGGCGCGCTTCCAGAGCGGCAACGGGGCCGAGTGGAGGGCTGCCTTCGCCGAGGCGACGGCACGGTCGACGTCGGCGGCGGTCATCGCCGGGATCTCCCCGATGACGGAGTCGTCGTAGGGACTGCGGACGATGATCGAGTCGGTCATGTCCGCGACGATACTGGCGGCGATGCCCATCCTCGATTCGCCGCCCCGTCACCCGTACCTCGATGCGGGTGGACCCATCTCCTTCGCCCACAGAGGTGGGGCGAGTGACGCACCCGAGAACACGATGCCGGCCTTCGAGTACGCCGTCGGGCTCGGCTACCGCTACGTCGAGACCGACGTCCAGGTCACCGCCGACGGGGTGCTCGTCGCGTTCCACGACGACGACCTCCGCCGCACCTGTGGCCGCGACGGGCGGATCAGTCGGCTGCCGTGGTCGGAGGTGCGCCACGCGCTCGTCGACGGTCGGGCTCCGATCCCCCTGCTCGACGACCTGCTCGGCACGTGGCCCGAACTGCGGGTGAACATCGACTGCAAGTCGGATGCCGCCGTCGACGCCCTGGTGTCGGCCCTGCGCCGACACGACGCTCTCGACCGCGTCTGCGTGGGGGCCTTCAGCGACGCGCGTCTCACCCGACTGCGCGGGGCCCTCGGCGACGGCCTGTGCACGTCGCTCGGACCGCTTGCCGTCGCTGCCATGCGCTTCGGCCCTCGTCGGGCACCGAAGGGTCTCGCCGCTCAGGTCCCCGTCCGTCAGGGACCGATCACCGTGACCGACACCCGCTTCGTCGAGCGCTGTCACTCGCTCGGTGTCGCCGTCCATGTCTGGACGATCGACGACCCGACCGAGATGGGCCGCCTGCTCGACCTCGGGGTCGACGGTCTGATGACCGATCGACCGCAGATCCTCCGTGACGTGTTCACCGCCCGGGGACTCTGGCGATGAGCAGCCTCCAGCCGCCCTTCGGCAGTGTCCGCAGCCCGCGCCACATGGTGGCCACGGCCGATCAGCTCGCCACCCAGGCGGGCCTCGCTGCGCTGACACTCGGCGGGAACGCCGTCGATGCCGCCATCGCCGCCAACGCCGCGATCGCTGTGACCGGCCCTCACCTGTGCGGGATGGGCGGCGACCTCTTCGCCCTGGTGCACGTCGACGGTCAGGTCCACTGCCTCAACTCCAGCGGTCGAGCAGGCTCGGGCGCCGACGCCGGACGCCTCCGCTCGGAGGGGCACACGACGATGCCCTTCCGCCACGACATCCGCACAGTGACGGTTCCGGGTTGCGTCGACGGATGGATCGCCCTGCACGAGAGGTTCGGGAGCCTTCCGCTCGAGGTGCTCCTGCAACCCGCGATCGTTCTCGCCGAGGGCGGCTTCCCCGCCAGTCCCCTCCTCGTGGGCTCGCTGGCGCGGGTCGACGCCGCAGCGCGTGAGGCGCTCGACGAACTCGTGGTGCAGGCCCGACGACCCGGTCAGCGGGTCACCCGGCCCGGTGTCGGTGCGGCGCTGCGGGCGATCGCCGCGGGCGGCCGCGACGCGTTCTATCGAGGCGCCTTCGGTGACGGCCTGCGAGCGCTCGGACGAGGGTGGTTCAGCGAGGCCGACCTCGCACGCCCGGGCGCCGACTGGGTGACCCCGCTCCGGCGATCTGCATGGGGTGTCGACCTCTGGACGGTGCCGCCCAACTCGCAGGGCTACCTGACCCTCGGCGCCGCAGCCCTCGCCTCAGAACTCGACCTCCCCGGCGACAGCAGTGCCGAGCTCTGGGCCCATCTGTTGATCGAGGCCGCCAAGAGCGCCGGGCACGACCGACCCGACGTCCTCCACCACGGTGCGGACGGCGACACTCTCCTCGACTCCATCGCCCGGCGCCAGGTGTCGCTCGACACTGCGTCGTCACTCGGCGTCCGCACCCGCAGCGGCGACACCACCTATCTCTGCACCACCGACTCGAACGGCATGGGCGTGTCGCTGATCCAGTCGAATGCATCGGGGTTCGGGTCGTGGCTCGTCGAACCGACCACCGGCATCAACCTCCACAACCGCGGGCTCGGGTTCTCGCTCGAGGAGGGTCACCCCGGCGAACTGGCGCCCGGTGTCCGCCCGCCGCACACGCTCTCGCCAGCGCTCGCCACCCGGGACGGCGACCTCGCAGCCGTGTTCGGCACGATGGGAGGTGACGCCCAACCGCAGATCCTGCTCCAGGTGGCCGCGCGGCTCTTCCTGCACGGCGAGTCACCGGCCGCTGCCATCCACGCTCCTCGCTGGGTGCTCGACGGTGAGTCGACGGGCTTCGACACCTGGACCAGTGCGTCCGGGCCGAGGGTCGTCCTCGAAGGCCACTGCCCGCCCGACTGGGATGCGGCGCTCGCGGCCCGCGGCCACCGCGTCTCGCGCATCGCTCCGTACGACAGTTCCTTCGGACACGCCCACTGCATCGTGCGCGACGACTCGGGGCTCTGGGCCGGCGCTGCCGACCCTCGGGCACGCGTCGGCAGCACGGCGGGCGCGTAGGTTGTCGCCGATGACGAGCCAGAACGACATGACGATCACCGGTGCCTCGCTGGCCGACGGCTCCCGGGTCGACATCCACATCGCTGGTGGGATCATCTCCGCTCTCACGCCGGTCGATCGCACGGGCGAGTCCACGGAGGCAGCGACCTCGACCACCGTGATCGACGCAGTGGGCCGCCTGGCCCTGCCGGCGATGGCCGAACCGCATGCCCATCTCGACAAGGCGTTCCTCAGCGAGGTGGTGCCCAACCCGACCGGCGACCTGATGGGAGCGATCCTGGCCATGGAGGCGCACCGCCACCTCCTCGGTCCCACAGAGACGTCGGCCAGGGCCGAGCGGGCCGCACGCCTGATCGTCGCCAACGGTGCAACCGCGATCCGCACCCACGCCGACCTCACCGCGGAGAACGGGCTCGGCTCGGTCGAGGTCCTGCTCGACCTCCGCGACCGCCTTCGTGCCGAGGGACTGGTCGAGATGCAGGTAGTGGCTCTGTGTGGTTGGCCGGTCGCCGACGGTTCGGTGGCGGCCGATGCGCAGCTTGCGCTCCTCCGCAGCGCGATCGACAGAGGCGTCGACCTCGTCGGTGGCTGTCCGCACCTCGAGGACGATCCCGACTCTGCTGTCGACGTGTTCATGGAGGTCGCCGCCGAACACGGTGTCGGTGTCGACCTGCACATGGACGAGACGCTCGACCCGCGCCGGTTCGCGTTGCCGCGGCTCGGTGAGTGGGTGCTCCGCAACCGGCCTCCGATCGGCGTGACGGCGAGCCACTGCGTCAGCCTCGGCATGCAGCCGCTGGAGGTCCAGACACGCACGGCGGAGCGCCTCGCCGAGGCCGGGGTGTCGGTCGTGACCCTCCCGAGCAGCAACCTGTTCCTCCAGGGCCGCGACCACCAGCAGGCGATGCCGCGAGCCCTGACGGCCATCGCGGCACTCGCCGACGCAGGTGTCACCCTCGCGGCAGGTGCCGACAACCTGCAGGATCCGTTCAACCCGGTCGGCAGGGGCGACTGCCTCGAGACGGCCGCGCTGATGGTGATGGCCGGGCACCGACTCCCCACCGACGCCTACCACTCCGTGTCGACGGCCGCTCGCGCCGCGATGGGTCTGCCGCCCGCCACGCTCGCCGTCGGTCGACCGGCCGAGATCGTGCTCCTCCCCGCCACCAGCGAACGCGAGGCCATCGCCCTCGCCCCCGGCGGCCGCGCTGTCATCCACGCCGGTCGGCTCGTGTCCGGTGCCTGAGCGGGCGGGCCGGTAACAGAGCGTTCACGCGAACGGACAGGCCCCGACACGCAGCCGTCGTACAGTCGCGACCGTGAGCCACAGCCCCACGTCCCGACTGCGCGGCCGACGCGTGATCGTCACGGGTGCCGCACGCGGGATCGGAGCGGCGATCGCGACGGCCTGTGCGACCGAAGGGGCGAGGGTCGCCCTGCTCGACGTCGACGGTGACGGAGTCGCTCGTCTGACGTCGCGACTCGGCGACACCCCCGACGGGCCCCATGTGCACGGGACTGTCGATCTCGCCGACCCTGTCGCGACACGCACGGCGACCGAGGTGGCAGTCGCGGCGCTCGAAGGGGTCGACGTGCTCGTGAACAACGCCGGGATCCTGCGCATGGCTCCCCTCCTCGACATCACGATCGACGACTGGGACGCCACGATGGACGTCAACGCGCGGTCGATGCTGGTGACCACGCAGGTGGTCGCACGGTCGATGATCGCAGCCGGGCACGGAGGCTCGATCGTCAACATGGCGTCGATGGGCGGTCGGGTGGGTTCGCCGGGCCAGGCCCACTACGCCGCGTCGAAGGCGGCCGTGATGGCGCTCACGCGGGTCTCGGCGATGGAACTCGGTGAGCACGCCATCAGGGTCAACTGCGTGTGCCCCGGCTACGTGCTCACCGAGATGGGGGCCGACACCCGGACCCCCGAGATGGTGGCCGGGTGGTCGGCGCTCTCCCCTCTCGGCCGCTGCGGCACCCCCGACGACGTCGCCCGGATGGCGGTCTTCCTCGCCTCCGACGAGTCGTCGTACTGCACCGGTCAGGCCCTCGACGTCAGCGGCGGGATGGTGATGCCGTGAACGGCTCCACTACCGCCCCCGACCGCCCCTCCGGCACGCTTTTGACGAACTGTCAGGCGACGCCCGAGCGGCAGTGCCGCGCCCACTATGGTGACGCCGATGAGTGATCAGGCCTCCGCTCCTGCGCTGAGATTCGACGGGGTGTCGATGGTGTACCCCGACGGCACCCATGCGCTCAGCCAGACCAGTTTCGACGTCCGCCCCGGCGAGTTCGTCACCGTCGTCGGCCCCTCGGGCTGCGGCAAGAGCACTCTGCTGAAGATCGCGAGTGGTCTCCACGACCCCACCACCGGATCCGTCACGGTCGATCGCAGCAAGGTCGGCTACGTCTTCCAGGACGCGACGCTCCTCCAGTGGCGCACTGTGCAGCGCAACGTCGAACTCCTCGCCGAACTCGAAGGTGTCGACAAGGCCGAACGTGCCCGCCGTGCTGCGTCGGCCATCGAACTCGTGGGTCTCAAGGGCTTCGAGGGCAAGTACCCCAAGCAGCTCTCGGGCGGTATGAAGATGCGCGCGTCGCTCGCCCGCACCCTCGTGCTCGACCCGAGTGTGTTCCTCTTCGACGAGCCCTTCGGTGCCGTCGACGAGATCACCCGCGAGCGTCTCAACGACGAGGTCATCTCGTTGTTCGAACGGCAGCGGTTCGCCGGCCTGTTCATCACCCACTCGATCAGTGAGGCCGTGTTCCTGAGCACCCGCGTGCTCGTCATGAGCGCTCGACCGGGTCGCATCATCGCCGAGGTGAACATCCCGTTCGCCTATCCCCGAGTGCCCGAACTGCGGTTCGAGCCCGAGTTCGCCCGTCTGTGCGGCGAACTCTCGCACGCGCTCCGCGACGCACACGCCGAGGCCCACGCATGAGCAGCACCGACGCCTCCACCACGATGGCCGCCGACGCGGCACTGGTCCAGGGAACCACGATCGCCATCGACGATCATCTGGTCCCGCAGGGCCGCGACGACAAGCGGTTCCAGCCGAGCAAGTACGTCGGCCCGTTCGTGATCTTCCTCCTGTTCGTCGGCGTCTGGGAGTACATGCACCGCGACGGCATGCGCCGCCTGCTCGACAAGAACCCGGCACTGATGCCCTCCCCCGCGACCGTGCTCGACAAGGCGTTCGGTGACTCGGTCGTGCGCGGCCAGTTGCTCGAAGGCCTCGGCTGGACCACCTACGCCGCCTTCGTCGGGCTCGGCATCACGATCGTGATCGGCATCCTGCTGGCGGTTTTCATGGCGCAGGCGGTCTGGGCCGAGCGCTCGATCTACCCCTATCTCGTGGCGCTGCAGGCGACCCCGGTGCTCGCCATCGTCCCGATCATCTACTCGGTCTTCGGTGGTGGCATGAGTTCACGCATCTACGTGTGCGTGATGATCTCGATCTTCCCGATCGTGACGAACACGCTCTTCGGACTCACCTCGGTCGACGCCGCCCAGCACGACCTGTTCACCCTGCGCAAGGCGAGCCGCATCACCCGACTCTTCAAGCTGCAGTTCCCCGCAGCGATGCCGGCCATCTTCACCGGGTTCCGCATCTCGGCGGGTCTCTCGGTGATCGGCGCCATCGTCGGTGAGCAGTTCTTCCGTCAGGGTCAGAAGCCCGGTATCGGCATCATCATGGAGCAGTTCCGCCAGAAGCTCCGCTACCCCGCCATGTACGGCGGGCTCCTCGTGGCCGCCGCCCTCGGCATCGCGGTCTTCTTCGTCTTCAGCTGGATCGGGCGTCTGGTCGTCGGCCATTGGCACGAGGCCACCCGTCGAGGCAGCTGAGCGAAATCCCCACCCAACCCGAGCCTCCGGGCTCCCGATCAGCGTGAACACCCACAACAAGGAGCACCACATGCAACACCGCAGCCGCACGCTGCTGGCCGCAGCGGTCGTCTCGGCTCTCGCCCTCGCCGCTTGCGGCGACGACGAGACCACCGAGTCGACCTCGGCCCCCGAGACCACTGCCGCTGTCGTCGAGACGACCGCAGCCGTGACCGAGACCACCGGAGCCGAGGTCACCGAGACCACCGCCGGCGAGACCACCTCGCTCGCGGGCATCTGCCCCGACACCGTGGTGATCCAGACCGACTGGATGCCCGAGGCCGAGCACGGCTTCCTCTACAACCTCATCGGTGACGGCTACGAGATGGACGCCGACAAGGCGTACGTGACCGGCCCGCTCGTCCACGACGGTGTCGACACCGGCGTCAAGCTCCAGGTCCGCTCGGGTGGTCTGCCGCAGCAGTTCACCCCGGTCACCCAGATCATGTACAACGACGCGGACATCCTCGCCGGCTTCGTGTACACCGACGAGGCGATCCAGTTCTCGGGCAGCGAGTTCCCGACCGTGGCCGTCATGTCGGGCTTCGAGAAGAACCCGCAGATGATCATGTGGGACCCGGCCACGTACCCCGACGTGAAGGGCATCGCCGACCTCGGCACCGCCGGCGTCACGGTCCGCTACTTCGGTGGCGCGGCGTACATGGACTACCTCACCGGTAGCGGCATCCTCAGCGCCGAGCAGGTCGACGGTTCCTACACCGGCGACCCGGCCCTGTTCATCGCCGACGAGGGTCGTGCGGCCCAGCAGGGCTTCGGTTCGGCCGAGCCCTACGCCTACGAGACCGAGCTCACCGACTGGGGCAAGCCCGTCGCCTACGAGTACATCAACGACATCGGCTGGGAGAACTACGCCCAGTCGATCGCGACCAAGCCGGAGAACATCGAGACCTACCGTGACTGCTTCGCGGCCCTCGTCCCGATGATCCAGCACTCGGCCGTCGACTACCTCACCGATCCGACCCACGGCAACGAGGTCATCCTCGCTGCGGTCGCAGCGTTCGGCGAGGCCTTCGGTTGGGCCTACTCGCAGGGCAACGCCGACTACGGCGTGCAGGCCATCCTCGCCGACGGCCTCCAGGCCAACGGCACCGATGGTGTGATGGGTTCGTTCGATCTCGACCGGGTCTCGGGTCTGATCGACATCGCCGTCCCGATCTACGTCGCCCAGGGCGCCACGCCCAAGGACGGCCTCGTCCCCGAGGACATCGTGACCAACGAGTTCATCGACCCGTCGATCAGCCTCTGATCGACAGTCACTGACCACACGGTCAGCGGTCGTACGACCGAGAGAGGGCGCCGGAGCGATCCGGCGCCCTTTCCGCGTCCTGCGGCAGGGTCAGCCGCCGTACGCGCAGAGATCGAACGGGTAACCGTCGGGCGACCGCAGGTTGGCGATCAGGCCGTACGGTTCGCGACGCACAGCGACGACCAGCTCGGCGCCCACGGCGAGGAGGCGCTCCACTTCGGTGTCGAAGTCGGCCGCGGCGCACGAGAGGCCGAGGTGAGTCCCCCCGGGGCGCACCGTGCCGCGCTGGAAGCCGAGGCGACCTGTCACGGCTCCTCCCGACACCACGACCCAGCGCCCTTCGTCTTCACGTTCGCTGACGGCTGCACCGAGCGCCGCACACCAGAACTGCGCCGAGGCGTCGGGATCGGCCACGTCGAAGGTGACCAGATCGGTGCGGCTAGAGACCATGTCAGGCGCCCGCCAGTTCGAGCATCACCTGCAGCAGGACGTCACATCCGGCCGTCACGTCGGCGGGCTGGGTGAACTCAGCGATGTTGTGCGAGAGGCCGTTCACGCTCGGGACGAAGATCATCGAGGTCGGGCAACGCCGGGCGAGCATCTGGGCGTCGTGGCCTGCTCCGCTCGGCATCCGCAACGTGCTGTGTCCGAGCCGTCGTGCCGTGTCGGCGACGAGGTCGATCATCGCCGGGTCGAACTCGACGGGCTCGAACCGGGCGAGGGTCCGACGGCTGATCGTCACGCCCTCCGACGCGGCCAGTCGGTCGCACACCTCGACGAAGCGCCGTTCGGCCTGACGGAGCAGTGTCTCGTCGGTGTTCCGGAGATCGACCGTCATCACGACCTCGGCCGGGACGACGTTGACCAGGTTGGGCCGGAACTCCATCCGCCCGACGGTCGCCACCTGGGTGCCGCCCATCTCACGGGCGATCTCCCGAGCCGCCGTCGTCACCTCGGCCGCTGCGTACCCCGGGTCGCGACGCAGCCGCATCGGGGTGGTACCTGCGTGGGCCGACTGCCCCGTGATGGTCACCTCGGTCCACGAGATGCCCTGCACGCCGGTGACTGCTCCGATCGTGATCGCCTCGTCCTCGAGGACGGGACCCTGTTCGACGTGCAGCTCCACGTAGGCGTGCGGCACACAGGTCGACGGGCACGGAACGGGTCCGGCGTAACCGATGCTCTCCAGCTCGTCGCCGAGGCGCAGGCCTGCTGCATCGCGCACGTCGAGTGCCTCCTCGACCGACATGCCCCCGACGTACACGAGGCTGCCCAACATGTCGGGCTGGAACCTCGCTCCCTCCTCGTTGGTGAAGAAGGCGACGCTCACCGGATGCCGCGTGGCGATGCCGTGCTGCTCGAGGACCTCGACCACCTCGAGACCGCCGAGGACGCCCAGGTTGCCGTCGAACCACCCTCCGGTCCGGACCGTGTCGATGTGCGAACCCGTCATCACCGGAGCGGCGTCGGGGTCGGTGCCCGGACGCGTGGCGATGACGTTGCCGATGGCGTCGATCTCGACCGACATACCGAGGTCGCGCATCCAGCCGACCACGAGGTCGCGGCCCGCTCCGTCCTCGGCGCTGAGCGCCAGGCGGGCGTTGCCGCGTTCGCCGTTCGGGCCGTGGACCGCACCGATCTCTCCGAGTGCTGCGAGCCGCGCCCACAGCCGGGCCCCGTCGACCCGGAGCGTGCGGAGGTCGGTGGGCTCCACGGTCATCGCCCTCCGTGACCGAAGTCGAAGGTGCTGATCTCGCGCAGCGCCTCACAGAAGCCGCGGACTGCACCGTCGAACAGGGTCTTGCCGAGCTCGGCCGTGGCCGACGTCGGGTCGCCGATGTAGCCGTCGGGGAAGAAGTCGTTGCTGAGCCAGCCGAACGAGACACGTCCGCCGAACTTCACGTAAGTGTTCGACGCGATCGAGTCGGGGATCCGACGCTCGGCCTTCGACATGTCGACGAGGTGCGGAGCGAGGTGCAGCATGATCGAGGTCTCGTCGGTCCCGCCGTGGACGCCCATTCCGAGCTCGGCGGCCGGCGACGCGCCGCCCTGGTCGGGAGGGACACCGGGATGGGCGAGGAAGGTCATCAGCCCGTGGGCGAGGCGCAGCTCGCGGTTCGCCACGTTGAGCAGAGCGCTGTTGCCGCCGTGACCGTTGAGGAAGACGAGCCGCTTCGCCGGAGTGGTGGCGAGACACCGACCGAGGTCGTCGAGCACGGCGAGGAGCGTGGTGGCGGAGAGCCACACCGTGCCGGGCGACCAGGCGTGCTCGTTGCTCTTGGTGTACTCGAGGGTCGGGAGCAGCCAGACGTCGAGCTCCTCGCCCACCTCGCCCACCGCCGCCTCGGCCACAGCCGTGGCGACCACGCTGTCGGTGCTGAGCGGGAGGTGAGGCCCGTGCTGCTCGATCGCCCCCATTGGCTGGACGATGATCGAGCGGTCGGTGAGCAGTTCGGTCACCTGGGGCCCGGTGAGGTCGGCGAAGCGGCGGATCAGAGGCACGCGCCGAGGTTAGGCCACGACCCTGCCGAGCGGCCAGACTGTGCGGTGTGAGCGACTTCGACGCGATCGTGATCGGTGCAGGGCACAACGGGCTCACGTGCGCGGCCTATCTGGCCCGTGGCGGGATGCGCACCCTGCTCGTCGAGGCTCGCCCCAGCGTCGGTGGCACGTCGACGAGCGAGTCGTTCGGCGGAGCGACGGTCAACATCTGCAACTGCGACCACATCGCGTTCCGCACGACACCGATCGCCGACGAACTCGGCCTGTACGAACTCGGGCTGACCTACGAGAACCTCGACCCGGCGCAGGTCAACATGGTCTGGGAGTCGCCCACGGGCACGGCCGGCGCAGCGTGGAGCGTCCACCACGACGTCGACCAGACCCTCGACAGCCTCGCCCGCAACCATCCCGGCGAGGTCGAGGGCTACCGCCGCTACCTCCACGCTGCGCGGCCGGTGGTCGAACTGATCCTCGCCGCTGCCAACGAGCCCCCCTCCTTCGGTGGGCTCACACGCAAGGTCCTCGAGGCACGGGGTCGTGGTGTCACGACACTGCTGCGTTGGAGCCGACGCAGCGCGGCCGACGTCATGCGGTCGTACTTCACGAGCGAAGCGCTCCGTGCGCCGGGCCTGCTGACCGGCCCGATGGTCTGGGGCATCTCGCCCGAGTTCGCCGGCTCAGGCCTCGGCGCAATCACCTACGCGATGCGGCACGTCGGCACCCTCGGCCGACCTGTCGGCGGCAGCGGCATGGTCGGCACGACCCTGCTCGCCGCCTTCGAGAACGCGGGCGGCACCCTGCGCACGGCCGCACCCGTGGCGGCGATCACGTGCGAGGGAGCACGGGTCCGTGGTGTCCGACTCGTCGACGGCACCGAGGTCACGGCCTCGGTGGTCGTCTCGGCCTGCAACCCCCACGACACGTTCCTCCACTGGCTCACCGATCCCCCGCCGCAGGCCCGCGATCTTGTTCGCCGCTGGTCGGCCATCCCCCACGACGACGGTTACGAATCGAAGCTCGACGCCGTCACGACCGAGGTACCGCGTCTCCGAGCCGCGGAAGCGGCGGGGATCACCGGCGACATCGGCGCCACGTACGTGATCTCCCCCACCCTGGCCGAGATGCACCGTGGACACGGTCTGATGCAGCAGGGCGAGATCCTCGAACGACCTGGCCTGCTGGCCAACGTGCCGACCGTGGTCGACCCGACACTCGCCCCGGCCGGGCGCCACGTGCTGAGCCTCGAAGCACTCTTCACCCCGTACGGATTCCGCGGGGGATGGTCGTCGCCAGCGGAGCCCCGACGGTGGCTCGACCTGTTCTCGTCGCTCGCCCAGCCGTCGTTCGACGGGTCGATCGTCGAGTGGCGGGCGATGACTCCCGACCGGTACGAGTCGGAGTTCCACATGCCGCACGGACACGCCACCAGCTTCGCCGGTGGTCCACTCGCCGCCCTGCGAAACGCGAACCCCGAACTCACGCGTTACGAGACCCCGGTGGAGGGTCTGTACCTCACCGGAGCAGCGACGTTCCCCGGAGCTGGCGTGTGGGGAGCGAGCGGGCGCAACGCAGCGACCGTCGTGTTGCGGTCGCGCTGAGCACGACCGACGCCGCGATCAGGCGTCGCGCACCGACCAGTCGCGCTTGGCGACCGGATCCTTGTCGCTCCAGGGGAAGTTGATCCAGAGGTCGGTCTTCTTCCAGACGTAGTCGCACTTCACGACCGAGTGGCTCTTCTCGTACAGACACGCCGTGCGCACCTCGGCGACCTTGCCGGCGCAGAAGTCCTGCACGCTGCGGAGCGTGTGGCCGGTGTCGGCCACGTCGTCGGCGATGAGGATGCGAGCGTGGGCGAGATCGACGAAGTCGGGAGCCGGCGGGAGGATCCGCGGCACCTCGAGGCGCTCGTCGACACCCGTGTAGAACTCGACGTTCATCGTGTAGACGTTCTTCACGCTGAGCGCGTAGCCGAGGGCACCGCCGATCAGCAGCCCACCGCGGGCGATCGACAGGATCATGTCGGGTTCGTAGTCGTCGGCGACCGACTGGGCCAGTGCACGGGAGGCCTCGCCGAAGACTTCCCAGGTCATGATCTCGCGTTCGTTCGACACGCTGATCAAACTACAAGACGCGGACGCCGGCTCACAGTCCGCAGATGTCCTGAGGGCGTACGGGCACCCTGACGATGCTCGCGCCACGCTCGCCGAGAGCATCGCGGATGGCCGCGACGACGGCTGGGGTCGACGACACGGTCGGAGGTTCGCCGACGCCCTTGGCCCCCATCGGCGCCTGCGGCTCGGGCTCCTCGACCAGACCGATCCG
>Ga0172373_10002257_pt1 | contig 29864 bp, 21 predicted proteins | sample Lak10m_2_FD_114546 | JGI IMG/M metagenome (GOLD analysis project Ga0172373, IMG submission 114546) | Freshwater microbial communities from Kabuno Bay, South-Kivu, Congo - kab_092012_10m | ecosystem: Environmental > Aquatic > Freshwater > Lake | place: Democratic Republic of the Congo...
CCTTGCTCGGCGGAGCGTCGGGCTCGGGGGATTCGTCCTCGCTGGTGCGTGGCGGCGGTGAGGACCTGTCACGCTCGGTCGGGCAGGTGAAGGGTGGCGACGTCGAATCCAAGCGCCGCTCGGCCAACCTCGAGGCGCTGCGTGACGAGCAGCGACAAGCCGAGCGTGCGCGACTGCAGAAGCTGGCCGAAGACCTGGAACGTCGCATCAGCGAGAGCGGCCTGGAGGCGCTGAAGTCGCAGATCCGTCTGGACATGACGCGTGACGGGTTGCGCATCCAGATCGTCGACGCCGCCAACCGGCCGATGTTCGCCAGCGGCTCGGCCGTGGTGCAGCCCTACATGCGTGAATTGCTGCGCGACATCGGCGGCCTGCTCGTGGACGTGCCGAACCGGCTGACGCTGGAGGGGCACACCGATGCCACGCCGTTCGGCGGCGGCGCACTCGGCTACACGAACTGGGAGCTCTCCGCCGACCGGGCCAACGCGTCCCGCCGTGAACTGGTGGCGGGTGGTCTGCCCGCCGACCGGGTGCTCCGCGTGCAGGGACTGGCGGCGAGTTCCCCCTTCGAGCGTGACGACCCGGCCGCACCGGTGAACCGGCGCATCAGCATCATCGTGATGAACCGGGATGCCGAGGACCGCATGTTCCGCGCCGAGCCCGAGCCCGGGCCGTCGGCCCCACCGGCCCAGGGTGCCGCCGCTGCGCCAGCCGGTGGTGCGGCGACGTCCCCGGCGACTTCCTCGGCGGCGGCGCCGGCCGGCGGCCCGGCTCGTTGACAATGCGGACATCGCTCTTCCTGGAGTTGCGTGCATGACCACGCTCGGTGAACTTCGCTTTCTGGTCGTCGACGACTTCGCAACGATGCGTCGCATCGTCCGAGGGCTACTGAAGGACATGGGCTGCGTCCGTGTCGAGGAGGCCGAGGACGGAGTGGCGGCGCTGCAGACGCTGCGCTCCCAGTCCTTCGATTTCGTGGTGTCGGACATCAACATGCCCAACATGAACGGCTTCGACCTGTTGAAGTCGATCCGTGCCGATCCGGGCCTGAAGCACCTGCCGGTGCTGATGGTGACCGCCGAAGCCCGCAAGGAGGACATCGTGCTCGCTGCGCAGAACGGTGCCTCCGGCTACATCGTCAAGCCCTTCACCAAGGCCACGCTGGAGGAGAAGGTGCTGAAGATCGTGCAGAAGATGCCGCCGCGCGCCTGAACGCCCGACACGCTGACACCCCGAGAGTCTGGGAGCCCCATGGAGCATGAAGACGTGCGCGCGTCGCAGGACCCTGTCGCCGAGGCCGATGCCGCCGCGGTGTTCCAGCGCCTCGGTGCCATGACGCGGCAGCTGCACGACGCCCTGAGCGAGCTCGGCGTGATGCCCCAGTTGCAGCAGGCAGCCGAAGGGCTGCCGGATGCGCGCAGCCGACTGAACTACGTGGCCGAGAAGACGGCTGCGGCTGCGGGCAAGGTGCTCGATGCCGTGGACGAGGCGAAGGCGCTGAATGCGGCGGTCTCGGCGCTGGCACGGGATCTGGCGCAGCGTCTGGACGGCACGACGTCCGCACCGCCGTCGCCGCAGGAGTTGGTCTGGGTCCTGCGCGACATCGAGCAGCGCGCCGAGCAGGCCGACGCCAGGCTCACCGACATCATGCTGGCGCAGGACTTCCATGACCTGACCGGTCAGGTCGTGGCGCGCGTGGTCACGCTCGCCAACGAGCTCGAGGTCAGCCTGGTCAAGCTGCTGGTCGAGGTGGCGCCGGAGCAGGCCGCCGCGGCCGCGCCGAGGCGCCTGGACGGGCCGGTGGTCGACCCGAAGGGCCGCTCCGACGTGGCCGTGGACCAGGCGCAGGTCGACGACCTGCTCGCCAGCCTGGGCTTCTGACCGCCCGGGCACCTCGCCCGCCGTCACTGGCCAGCGGCGGCACTCGGCATCGGGCGCGGGAATTGGCCGTCAGGCACCCGCTTTTCCCCCGATGAGCGCCAGGGCCGGCGCGGCACCATGCGAACGGTACGGCAGGCGTCCGGCGACATGGGGTCGTCGGCGGCCTGCCGGTCCCGACGATCATGGCCGACGACGCCCAGGACCGCACCCTACCCGCCACCGAGCGCAAGATCAACAAGGCCCGCGAAGAGGGTCAGGTGGCGCGCTCGCGTGATCTGGGTCACTTCGCCGCACTGTTCGGGGCCGGGCTGACGCTGATCGCGGTGGCGCCACAGTTCACAGGCTGGCTGCAGCAGCAGCTGGCCGCGGCGCTGCGTTTCGACGTCCAGACGGTGACGAGCCCGCAGTACATGGCCTCACGGTTGGCAGATCTGGTGGTGGTGCTGATGATCGTCGTGGTCCCACTGGGACTGCTGATGATGGCCGTGGGCGTGTTGTCGGGCGTGGCGGCGGGCGGCTGGAACTTCTCGTGGAAGGCCTTGCAACCCAAGAGGGAGAAGATCGCCCCGCTGGCCGGCGCCAAGCGCATGGTCTCGGGCAAGCAGATCGGGTTGATGCTCAAGGCCTGCCTGCTGGCGGTGGTGCTGGGGGTCATCGCGGCGCTGTATGTCAACGCCAGCCTGCCGCGGTTCGCCCACACGCTGGCCTTGCCGCTGCCCGTGGCCATCGCGCACGCGGGCGATGCGATCTGGCTCGGCGTCGTGCTCCTGCTCGTCGCCCTGGCGGCCTTCGCCGCGGTGGACGTGCCGCTGCAGCGCTTCGTCTGGCTGCGCGGTCTGCGCATGAGCCATCGCGAGTTGAAGATGGAGATGAAGGACGTCGAGGGCAGCCCCGAGATCAAGGCCAAGGTTCGTGCGCGCATGCGCGAGATGGCCAACCGGCGCATGCTCGCGGCCGTACCCCAGGCCGATCTGGTGGTGATGAACCCCACGCACTATGCGGTGGCGCTGAAGTACGACGCCCTGAAGAGCGCGGCGCCGATCGTGCTGGCCAAGGGCGCGGACCTGATGGCCATGCGCATCCGCGATGTGGCGCAGGCCGCCTCGGTGCCGGTGTTGCAGGCCCCGCCGTTGGCGCGCGCGCTGTATGCGCACGCCGAGGTCGACCGCGAGATCCCGGCCGCCCTGTTTGCCGCGGTGGCGCAGGTGCTGGCTTGGGTCTACCAGTTGCGCAACGCGATGGCCGGCAAGGGCCAGGCGCCGGCGCCGCTGGGCGAGGTGCCAGTGCCGCCGGAACTCGACCCGCACCTGCGTGACGCGGCGCGGGCGGCCGGAGGCCTGGCGTGAACGCGGCCTGGATGAACCACCCCTGGGCGGTGCGCGCGCAGGGACTGCTCGGCCCGGACGCCGGCGTGCTGAAGGCGCTGACGGCGCCGTTCTTCATCGTGCTGATCCTGGCGATGATGGTGCTGCCGCTGCCGCCCTTCGCGCTGGACCTGCTGTTCACCTTCAACATCGCGCTGTCGCTGATGGTGATGATGGTGGCCGCGACGATGAAGCGCCCGCTGGATTTCGCGGCGCTGCCGGCGGTGCTGCTGGTGACGACGCTGCTGCGCCTGAGCCTGAACGTTGCCTCCACGCGCGTGGTGCTGATGCAGGGGCACACTGGCCCGGGCGCGGCGGGAAAGGTGATCGAGTCCTTCGGCCAGTTCCTGATCGGCGGCAACTACGCGGTCGGCCTGCTGGTGTTCGCCATCCTGGTGGTGATCAACTTCATCGTCGTCACCAAGGGCGCCGAGCGCATCGCCGAGGTCGGCGCGCGCTTCACCCTGGACGCGATGCCCGGCAAGCAGATGGCCATCGACGCCGACCTGAACGCCGGCCTGATCGACGAGAAGGAGGCCAAGCGCCGACGCGCCGAGGTGGCCGAGGAGGCGGACTTCTTCGGCTCCATGGACGGCGCGAGCAAGTACGTGCGCGGCGACGCGATCGCCGGGCTGCTGATCCTGTTGATCAGCGTGATCGGTGGCTTCCTGATCGGCATGATGCAGCACGACCTGTCGGCCGGGGACGCCTCGCGAACCTACATCCTGCTGGCCGTGGGCGACGCGCTGGTGGCGCAGATCCCGGCGCTGCTGATCTCGGTGTCGGCGGCGATGGTGGTCTCGCGCGTGGGCAGCGAGCAGGACGTGGGCTCGCAGATCCGCACCCAGGTCTTCGATTCGCCGCGGGCCATCGGCGTGACCGCGGGCATCGTGGGCTCGCTGGGTCTGGTGCCGGGCATGCCCAATCTGGTCTTCCTGCTGATCGCCGGTGCGCTGGCCTTGCTGGCCTGGACGACCTGGCGGCGCCAGCGCAAGCCTGCCGAGGCACCGCGCGCGGCCGACGCCAACGAGATCCCCGCCGCCAGCACCGAGGCCACCTGGGACGACCTGGCGCCGGTGGACACGCTCGGCCTGGAGGTGGGCTTCCGGCTGATCGCCCTGGTCGACAAGGCGCGCAACGGCGAGCTGCTCGGCCGCATCAAGGGTGTGCGCAAGAAGTTCGCGCAGGACGTCGGCTTTCTGCCGCCGCCGGTGCACATCCGCGACAACCTGGGCGAGCTCAAGCCCGGCGCCTACCGCGTGACGCTGCGTGGTGCGGTCGTCGGCGAAGGCGAGGCCTACCCCGGCATGCTGATGGCCATCAACCCCGGCGGTGCCGTGCAGCAGCTGCCGGGCACCCGCACGACCGACCCGGCCTTCGGGCTGCCGGCGGTGTGGATCGAGGAACGCCACCGCGAGATGGCGCAGATGGGCGGATTTACCGTGGTTGATTGCGCGACCGTGGTGGCCACACACCTTTCACACTTGATGCAGGTGAACGCGGCCCGATTGCTGGGCCGCACCGAGACCCAAGCCCTGGTGGACCACGTGAAGAAATCAGCCCCGAATCTGGTCGAGGACGTGATTCCGAAGCTCGTCGGCGTCGGCACGCTGCAGAAAGTGCTGCAGTTGCTGCTGGACGAAGGCGTGCACATCCGCGACATGCGCTCGATCGTCGAGTCGCTGGCCGAGCACGCATCCACCGTCACCGATCCGGGCGAGTTGATGCAGCGCGTGCGGGTGAACCTGGCGCCGGCCATCGTCCAGCAGATCTACGGGCCGGTCAAGGAGCTTGACGTGATCGCGCTCGAGCCCGAGCTGGAGCGGCTGATCACGCAGGCGCTGACCTCGCCGCACGGCGCCGCGCTCGACCCCGGCGTGGCCGACACGCTGACGCGCAGCGCCGCCGACACCGCGCGCCGCCAGGAGGATTTGGGCCTGCCCGCCTGCCTGCTGGTGCCCGACCCCATCCGCAGCGCGATGGCCCGGCTGCTGCGCCGCGCCGCGCCGCGCCTGAAGGTGCTGTCGCACAGCGAGATCCCTGAGACCCATTCCATCCGCATCGCCTCGATCATCGGAGCCCCGGCATGAACGTCAAACGCTTCACCGCACGCACCTCGCGCGAGGCCCTGAAACTCGTCAAGATGGCCTTCGGCAGCGACGCCGTGGTGCTGTCCACGCGCCCCTGCCCGGAGGGCATCGAGGTGTTGGCCATGGCCCCGGAATCGGTGGGTCAACTGGAGCGCCTGGGCGCCGCGGCCGATGCCGACGCCGCTTTGGCCCGAGTGGACGCCCGCCCGTCCGTGCCGCGCGAAGCGGCGGCACCACGCAGCCCGGCGCGTGCGTCCCTGGCCGAAAGAACGGCGCCGGCCGCGCCGGCCTACACCCCAGGCGGGGCTGGAGAGCGTCGCGAGCCGGTCTTCGACGCCAGTGTCACCGAGGACGTCGAGCGCCTGTCGATGAGCACGCTGTCGTTCCAGGACTATGTGCGCGAGCGCATGCTGCGCCGTCGCAAGGCCGAGATGGAAGGGTCAGCCACACCCGGCGGTGCGGCTGCATCCGACAACGAGGCGATGGTGCTGCCTTTCGCGCGGCCGCAGGCAAGCAATGTTCCCGCGCAACAGGCGCCGGTGCTGACGCAGGCGGTGGGTGGGATGACAGCGACGAGCATGGATGACCCATCGGTTTCCCGCGGCCGGGCCGCGATGATGCAGGCCGTCGTGGCGGATGCCCAGGCCGCCGCTGCGCTGGAACGTGGTCGTCCGAAGGCCTTGCGTCCAGACGCGATGTCCGGCAGCGAGCGTGCCCAGATGCTCGATGAATTGCGCTCGGTCAAGGGCCTGATCGAAGACCGCTTCGGTGCCCTGGCCTTCATGGAAAAGCTGCAGCGCGACCCGCGACAGGCGCAGTTGTCGCAGCGGCTGCTCGAGTGCGGCTTCTCGCCGGCGCTCGTGCGCAAGCTGTTGGCCAGTCTGCCAGCCGAAGGGGATGAGGCCGCATGGGCGTCCGGTGTGCTGGAGCGCAACCTCGCCACCGGCGACCGCGAGGCGCCGCTGGAGGACATCGGCGGCGTGTATGCCTTCATCGGTGCCACCGGTGTGGGCAAGACGACCAGCACCGCGAAGCTGGCGGCGGCCTTCGCGGCCCGCCACGGCGCCAACAACCTCGGGCTGGTGACGCTGGACGCCTACCGCATGGGCGCACAGGAGCAGTTGCGCGCCTATGGCCGCATCCTCGGGGTGCCGGTGCACACGGCACACGACCGTGCCTCGCTGGAAGACCTGCTCGAGTTGCTCTCGAGCAAGAAGCTGGTGCTGATCGACACCGGCGGCATGGCGCAGCGTGACACGCGCACACCCGAAATGCTGGAGATGCTGTCGCATCCGTCGGTCCAGCGACTGCTCGTGGTCAACGCCGCGGCGCAGGGCGAAACCATCGAGGATGTGCTGGTGGCCTACCGTGCCTCGCAGTGCCGGGGGGTGGTGCTCACCAAGGTTGACGAGGCCGTCAAGCTGGGGCCGGCACTGGACGCGCTGATCCGCCATCGGCAGAAGGTGCTGGCCGTGGCCAATGGTCAGCGCGTGCCCGAGGACTGGCACCGGTTGTCGTCGGCGACGCTGGTGCAGCGCGCGCTGCGCGCCGCGGGCAGCACTGCCTGGCGCCTGGACCCCTCCGACATCAATCTGGTCTTCGCTGGCGCCTCGCCCAGGACCGGCTCGGGCATGGGCGCCGTGGCTGGCACCCCTTGAGGCTGGAGCGTTCATGAACGACGTCGATTCCTTCATCGAGCGGGTCCAGGCCGACCAGGCGGCAGGGCTCAGGCGGCTCTTCCCGTCGAGCCGGCGACGCTTCCTCGCACTCGTCTCGAACCCCTATGCGCGCACTGCCGGGGTGGCGGTCGAGCGGCTGACCGCCGCGCTGTCCCTGCTGGGCCTGCGCACCCTGCTGGTCGATGGTGCGGAGAACTCGCCGCTGCCGCCCGAGGCCTCGGCGCTCGAACTCGCGCCGTGCATCGAGACGCTGACCCCGCGGGTCAGCTACCTGGCCGCGCGCGGCCTGGCACGTCGCTATGTCGACACCTATGGCTCGGCTGCGCGGCTGCTCGACGAACTGGTGCGCGCCGCGCCTGCCAACGATGTCGTGCTGCTGCACGCCCCGGCCGTGGAGTTGGCGCGGATGTTCACCCGACGCAGCGCCCGCCCCGTGGTCCTCGCGGCCGACCATCCGGAGAGCGTCAAGCACGCCTATGCGGCGCTGAAACTGCTGTCGCGCCGCACCGGCTGGATGAGCTTCGACCTGCTGCTGCTGGCCGCGGATGGCTCCACGCGCGCAACGCGCATCGCCGACAGCCTGTCGGGCTGCGCCGACCGCTTCATCAGCGCGGTGCTGCACGACTGGACCGCGATCGACCCGGCCTGCCCCGCGACCGAGCCCCCGCACGCCGACCTGCTGCGCCTGGTGGTGGCGCAGCTCGAGGTGGATGACACGGCCCCGCCCGCGGCCTGGTCCCGATCCGGAGGCGCCCCGCACGCGGCCGCCCCAGTTCAGCGCATGTGAACGTGCCCGGAGTTCCTGCCATGTACACACCCAAGGGCCGGCTCGACTCGAGCGCCATGCTGAAGCAGTACAGCCCGCTGGTGCGGCGGCTGGCGCACCAGATGATCGCCAAGCTGCCGGCCAACGTGGAGATCGACGACCTGATCCAGGTCGGGATGATCGGGCTGAACGACGCCCTGTCGCGCTTCGATGCCGCGCAGGGCGTGCAGTTCGAAACCTTTGCGACACAGCGCATCCGTGGCGCCATGCTCGACGAGTTGCGCGGCACCGACTGGATGAGCCGCTCGGACCGGCGCCACCAGCGGGACATCGAGGCGGCGGTGCACCGGCTCGAGCACCGGCTGGGGCGCGCGCCACACGAGGCCGAGATCGCGACCGAGCTCGGCATGAAGCTGGCCGACTACCAGGAACTGCTCAACAAGGTGCGCGGCACGCAACTGGTCTACCTCGAGGACATGGTGGCCGAGGCCGGGGAAGAGGACTTCCTGGACCGCCACATGGTCGACAACGATGCCAACCCGGCCGGCCTGCTGGCCGACCGGCGCATGCGCGAGGCGCTGGTGGCGGCCATCGAGAACCTGCCCGAGCGCGAACAGTACGTGATGAGCATGTACTACGAGCACGACATGAACCTCAAGGAGATCGCCGCCGTGCTCGGGGTGACCGAGTCGCGCGTGTGCCAGCTCCACAGCCAGTCCATCACGCGCTTGCGCACCAAATTGCGCAAGTGGTAGCGGCCTGGCGTTGCCGACCGCTCACGTCCGAAGGACCGGTCAGCGCTCGACCAGGCCCCTGACGAAGGACTCGCAGGCCGCCAGTTGCGCCAGGCTGACGTACTCGTCGGCCTGATGGGCCTGCCCGATCGAGCCCGGCCCGCAGATGACGGTGGCCATGCCGGCGCGCTGGAACAGCCCGGCTTCGGTGCCGAAGGCCACCAGCGCGGTGCGCTCGGTGCCGGCCAGACGTTGCGCCAGCTGCACCACCGGGTCGTCCGCGGGGGCCTGGAAGGCCGGCATCGAGGCGAAGGCCTCGAAGCGGAAGCCGCTGTCCGCGTCCACCGCCTTCATCGCCGGCTCGAGCTGCGCAGCGCGCGCCAGCACCTCCTGCTGCATCGCCACCTCGTCGGTGCCAGGCAGGTTGCGGAACTCGTAGTGCACCCGGCATTCCTCGGGCACGACGTTGTCGGCGATGCCGCCATGCATCACGCAGGTCGCCGCGGTGGAGTAGGGCACGTCGAAGCCGGGGTGGAAGGGGCCGCGGTCGCGCCAACGGTCGCCGATGTCGGCGATGTGGGCCACCAGCCGCGCGCCGGCCTCGACCGCGTTGACCGCGGACGGGGTGAGCGAGGAGTGCGCAGCCTTGCCGCGGATGCAGCAGCGCCAGCGGTGCACGCCCTTGTGCGCGATCGCCGGGATCATCTCGGTGGGCTCGCCGACGATGCACTGCGCCGGGGCCAGCCCGGCGGTGGCCAGGTCGGCGATCATGCGCCGGGCGCCGAATCCGCCCACCTCCTCGTCGTAGCTGAAGGCGTAGTGGATCGCGTGCGGCGCATCGGCCTCGAGCAGCGCGCGCGTGCAGGCCACGACGATGCCGATCCAGCCCTTCATGTCGGCGCTGCCCCGGCCGTACAGGCGGCCGTCGCGCACCTGCCCGCCAAGCGGGTCGGTGGTCCAGGCCTGCCCGTCCCAGGGCACGGTGTCGGTGTGGCCAGACAGCACGATGCCCCCGGGCTTGCCGGCGCCGAGCGTGGCGAAGAGGTTGGCCTTGCGCCGCTCGTCGTCCCAGGTCAGGCGCGGCTCGACGCCGAGGCCACGCAGGTGGTCGGCGATGCACTCGATGAGCGCCAGGTTGGACCGGTCACTGACGGTGTTCATCTGCACCAGGCGTTGTGCCCAGGCCAGGGCGTCAGGAGTCGGTTGGGTTTCAGCGGACATGCAGGGCTCCTGCGGTGGCGTTCGAACGGAGGCTGGCGATGCGCGCACGGCCGAGCGTCCGGGGGCGCGATGCGGCGGATTGCGTGTCGGGCCGCGATGCGGTCCGTGGCGGCCGGGCCCGGCGTGGCGGGTGGTCGCTGTGCGCGCGGGGCGCAGGGCACCGGGCCTTCATGGCACGGTGCGCGAGATCTCGACACGCACGCCGCGCGCGCCGACCGCCACCGGCTCGGACTGCCCTTCGAGGTCGCCGGGCTGGGGAATGGCCTGGCCGCTGCGACTGATGCGCGCCACCACGACCACGCGCGAGGCACTCGAGAGACCCGTGCCCGGCCCCATCGCCATGCTGTCGTCGAGCGTGAAGTCCAGCGGCAGTTGGCGGGCCTGCGCACGCAGGATGGCCAGCGGCATGCGCCCGGCCTGGGCGTCGGCGTGACGAGCGAAGACGAAGACGGTGTCGAGCGGCCCCAACTGCGCCGCCAGCGCCGGCGCGAGCTCGACACGGCCGGTCACGCGCGCAGTGCTGACCGGGGGGAGGACGGAAGACGTCGCGCCTGCCGCGCCGGCGGCCCCGCCCGGCAGCCCACCGGCCGGTGCGGCCGGGATCGACCCGGCCAGCGCGCGACGACGCGCTTCTTCGGCGCCCTCGCGCGCCTGCTGCGCCATCGGGCTGCCCGGCGGGGCGAGCACTGCCGCGCGCTCCCAGCGGCGGGCCGCCAGTCCGTAGTCCCCGACGTCGAAGGCCGCGGCACCGGCCAGCGCCAGGGACTTGACGTGGTCGGGATCCAGTCGCAGGGCGCGCTCGATCAGTTGCATCGGCTCGCCCTGGAGCGTGCGCCCGTTCTTCATCGCGAGCACGTCGGCGTGGTCGGCCAGCGCCTGCGGGTCGTCGGGGCGCAACTGCAGCGCGCGCGCCGAGGCCTGCGCCGCTTCGTCCAGACGCTCCATCACGAGGTAGGCGCGCGCCAGCATGCTCCAGCCCTCGGCATCGTCAGGCTGTGTCTTCAGGCGATCGGCCAGACGCTGCACCATGGCCTCGATCTGTTCGGCCGAAGGTGCTTCACCGCTCGACGAGGTCACCGCCTGTGCGGCATCGCCGCGCCAGACCGAGACGGCCTGCCCGCTCCAGCCATAGCCGATCGCCGCCACCACCACGGCAAACGCTGCCGTCAACGCCCACAGCGCACGTCCTGGCCGGGGTTCGGCGTGGGCTGGCGCGGCCACGGTGGCGGCGCGGCCGCCGCCTTCGATGCGCTGCCGCGCACTGTCGTACTCGGCTGCCGACAGGGCGCCGGCGGCGTGCAAGGCCTGCAACTGACGCAACTGTTCCTCGCGCGGGGAGGATGCGGGCTCGCTCAAGGGAACTCCCTCCGGGTCGTGTGGTGGTCGGCCGTCAGCACAAGAACGACCGTTCAGCCTGCAGGGCTCTCAGCCCTGCAGATGCTCACGGCCGGGAGTGTCCCAGATCGCGCGATGCCGTCGAACCGTCGGGGCTGTCGCGCGCGTCGGTGGGCCGTGGCCCGGTCCGGTCATCTGTCGGACAGGAAGTCGCGTACCGCGGCAACCGTGCGCACGGGGTCCTCCTCCTGCGGGATGTGGCCGAGGTCCTCGAACAGCACGAGTCGGCTGCCGGGGATCTGGGCGGCGAAGGCCTGTCCGACGGCCGGCGGGATCAACCGGTCGCGACCGCCCCACAGGATCAGCGTGGGCAGCCGAAGCGACGCGATGCGCTCGGCGTCGCGACCCGGTGCCCAGGCGGCCAGGCGCTGGTTCAGGGCGCGACGGTTGCCCTCGCGCAGCGTGAGTTCGAAGTGGCGGTCGACCTGGTCCTCCCGCACCCGGGCAGGGTCACCGTAGACACTGGCCAGGCTGGCGGCCACCACGGCGCGCGGCATCAGGTGCTCGCCGATGCGGTTGAGCACCGGCGTTCGGGCCAGCAGCAGGCCGGGGGGCAGCGATTGAGAGTCGTGGGCAGGCCCGGCCGCATCGACCAGCACCAGCCGATCCACCCGCTGCGGCACGCGCGCGGCCAGGCGCCAGGCGACCTCGCCGCCCAGCGAGTTGCCGCCGACGGAGAAGCGTCCAACCTTCAACTGGTCGAGCAGCGCCAGCACGAAGTCGGCGTCGGCCTCGGCGTCGTAGGTCCGGCCCTGCCAGTCGCCCGCGTAGGGGCCGGTCAGGCCGAAGCCGGGCAGGTCGATGGTGATGACGCGGGTGTGCTCCCGCAGCGCCTTCACCCAGCCCTCCCACGTGTGCAGGCTGGAGCCCGTGCCGTGCAGCAGCACCAGCGGCGCGCGGTCGGCGCGCGGTCCCTCGTCGCGGTAGTGCGCGATCATCCCGCCCATCTCGACGAAGTCGCTCGGCGGCAACGCCCAGCGCGCGACCAGGGTTTCCACCGCGCGGTCGGGGGCGCGCGACAGCGAGAACCCCACTGCGCTGACGATCAGCATCACGCCGACGACGCGCCCGACCCAGTCGTTCATCCGCCTGCCTCCCGTCCTGCCAACCCGCCGCCCATCGATGCGGACCGGGCGTGCGACCCCGTTCCTACAATCGTCCGATGAGTTTCGTCCATCTGCGCACCCACAGCGAATTCTCCGTGGTCGACGGCACGCTCCGCATCGACGATGCCGTCGGCGTTGCCCGGGCGGATGCCCAGCCGGCGCTGGCCATCACCGACCTGGCCAACGTCTTCGGCGCGGTGAAGTTCTACAAGGCCTGCCGGGACCAGGGCCTCAAGCCCTTGATCGGCGCCGATCTGTGGATGCAGACCGAGCCCGGGGATCGCCAGCCCTCGCGCCTGCTGGTGCTTGCGCAGGACCACGCGGGATACCTGAACCTGTGCCAGTTGCTCGGGCGCGCCTGGACCGAGAACGTGCAGCGCGCCCAGGCCTGGGTGCGCTGGGAGTGGTTGCAGGCGCACGGCGACGGCCTGATCGTGCTCAGCGGGGCCGAGCACGGCGCGGTCGGTCTGGCGCTGCTGGCCGGTGACGAGCCCCGTGCGCGTGCCGTCGCGCAGCGTCTGGCCCAGGCGTTCCCGGGGCGCTTCTACCTGGAACTGCAGCGCGCCGGCCTGCCGGGCCAGGAGGCGGTGGTCCAGGGCAGTGTCGCACTGGCCGCGGCGCTGGGCCTGCCGGTGGTGGCCACGCATCCGGTGCAGTTCCTGGAACCCGACGATTTCGATGCCCACGAAGCGCGGGTGTGCATCGCCGAGGGCGAGACGCTGGCCAACCCCAAGCGCGTCAAACGCTTCACGCGTGAGCAGTGGTTGCGCCCCTCGGCCGACATGCAGGCGCTGTTCGCCGATCTCCCCTCGGCGATCGAGAACACGCTGCACATCGCGCAGCGCTGCAACCTGCGCCTGACGCTGGGCAAGCCCTGCCTGCCGGACTTCCCCACGCCCGTGCGCGCCGACGGCAGCCTGACGCCGATCGACGAGTACTTCCGCGAGTTGTCCTTGCAAGGATTGGAGCAGCGCCTGGCGCAGCTCTACCCCGCAGAGGCCGAGCGCGCGGCGCGCCGTCCCGAATACCTGCAGCGCCTGGAGTTCGAGATCGGGGTCATCGTCAAGATGGGCTTCCCGGGCTACTTCCTGATCGTCGGAGACTTCATCGGCTGGGCGCGGCGCAACGGCTGCCCGGTCGGCCCCGGGCGGGGCTCGGGCGCCGGTTCGCTGGTGGCCTACGCGCTGGGCATCACCGACCTGGACCCGCTGCGCTACCAGTTGCTCTTCGAGCGCTTCCTGAACCCCGAGCGGGTGTCGATGCCCGACTTCGACATCGACTTCTGCCAAGGCAACCGCGACCGCGTCATCGACTATGTCAAGCAGAAGTATGGGCGGGAGGCGGTCAGCCAGATCGCGACCTTCGGCACGATGGCGGCCAAGGCCGCGCTGCGCGACGTGGGCCGCGTGCTCGGCATGGGCTACGGCCATGTCGACTCGATCGCCAAGCTGATCCCGGCGCCGCCGGGCAAGACGGTGACGCTGGCCAAGGTGCCCGAGGAGCCCGACAGCGGCGTCATCTACGCGCGCAAGGAGGCGCCCGAGCTCGAGCAGCGCGAGGCCGCCGAGGAGGAGGTGGCCGAGCTGCTGGCGCTGGCCACGCGCGTGGAGGGGCTGGTGCGCAACGTCGGCATGCACGCCGGCGGCGTGCTGATCGCGCCGGGCCGGATCACCGACTTCTGCCCGTTGTACCAGCAGCCCGGCAGCGACTCTGCCGTCAGCCAGTACGACAAGGACGACGTCGAGGCCATCGGCCTGGTGAAGTTCGACTTCCTCGGCCTGGCCACGCTGACCATCCTGGAACTGGCCAAGGACTTCATCCGCGCACGCCGCCCCGGGCGCCAGGACTTCGCCTTCGAGACCGTGCCGCTGGACGACACCAAGGTCTACCGCTTGTTCTCGGAAGGCCGCACCGAGGCCGTGTTCCAGTTCGAATCCGGCGGCATGCAGCGCATGCTGCGCGAGGCGAAACCCACGCGCCTGGAGGACCTGATCGCGCTGAACGCGATGTTCCGGCCCGGGCCGATGGAGAACATCCCCAGCTTCTGCGCGCGCAAGCACGGGCGCGAGGAGATCGTCTACCCCCACCCGCTGCTCGAGCCGGTGCTGGCCGAGACCTACGGCATCTTCGTCTACCAGGAGCAGGTGATGCAGGCCGCGCAGGTGCTGGGCGGCTACTCGCTCGGCGGCGCCGACCTGCTGCGCCGGGCCATGGGCAAGAAGAAGCCCGAGGAGATGGCCAAGCAGCGCACCATCTTCCGCGAAGGTGCGGCGGCGCAGGGCATCGCGGCCGAGAAGGCCGACGAGGTCTTCGACCTGATGGAGAAGTTCGCCGGCTACGGCTTCAACAAGAGCCACGCCGCGGCCTACTCGGTGCTGGCCTACCACACGGGCTGGCTCAAGGTGCACTGCCCGGCCGAGTTCTACGCCGCCAACATGACGGTGGAGATGGACGACACCGACAAGCTCAAGGTGCTGCTGGACGACGCGCGCGGCTTCGGCATCGAGTTCGAGCCGCCCGACGTCAATCGCGGCGTCTGGCGCTTCGAGCCGGTGAGTGATGCGCGCGTGCGCTACGGCCTGGGCGCCGTCAAGGGCACGGGCGCGGGCGCGATCGAGGCCATCGTCGCGGCGCGCGAGGGCGCGCAGGGGCAGGGCGGCGGGCCTTTCCGCAGCCTGTTCGACTTCTGCGCCCGGGTGGACCGGCAGAGGGTGAACAAGCGCGTCGTCGAGGCCTTGGTCAAGGCAGGTGCCTTCGACGCCCTGCATGCGGACCGCGCGGCAGCGCTGGCCAGCATCGGACTGGCCTTCGACTGGGCCGACACCCAGGAGGCCAACGCGCTGCAGGGTGGGCTGTTCGACTTCGGCGACGAGCCCGACGCGCACGGCTCGTCGACACAGGAGCCGGCGCTCGTCCAGGCGCCGGCGCTGGGCCTGCGCGAGCGACTGATGCTGGAGAAGACGGCGCTGGGCTTCTTCCTGTCCGGGCACCTGTTCGATGAATCCGCCGCGGAGGTCAGGCGCTTTTCCCGGCTGCGGATCGGCGATCTGGCCGACTCGCGCGAGCCGCAGCTCGTCGCGGGCATCGTCGCCGGCCTTCGTGTCGTCAACGGGCAGCGCGGCCGGGCGGCGATCTTCCGGCTCGAGGACGGTCAGTCCTCGATCGAGGCGGTGGCCAACGAGGACCTGCTCGATGCACGGCGCGATCTGCTCGTCGACGACACGCTGCTGATCGTCCAGGGCCGGGTGCAGCTCGACCGCTTCTCCGGCGGGCTGCGTCTGACGGTGCAGCAGATCTGGGACCTGCCCACGGCGCGGGCGCGTTTCGGGCGCTTCCTGGCCGTGGTGGTGCAGGCGGCGGCCCCGCCGGTGGTGGATCTGGTGAAGGCCTGGCCCGCCAGGCGACTGAGCACTGACGAGGGCGAGCTCGTCCAGGGCTTGCCGGTGCGGCTGCGGCTGCAACGCCCGCGCGCGGCGGCCGAGATCGACCTCGGCGATGAGGCCCGGTTCTGGCCCTGTGAGGAGGCGCTGGCCCGATGGCGCGAGGTCGCCCACGGCGGGCAGGCCGAGGTGGTGTACGACATGTGAACGCCGCCGCGGGCAGGGCCGGCGGCGGCGCGATGTCGGAACCCGGGCCCCTTGTGCGGCTGCGCACGCAGGGCGTCCTGTTCGGGTAGCGGGTGCTGCGCCTGGCCTGGGGCCGGCGTCACTTGCTGGCCGCAGAGGCGGAAGCCTGGGCTTGCGGTCGCGCGGTGGCCGGCGCCGCAGGGTTCGCGGCGGGTGCGGCCGTGCTGCGGCCCTGGGCCGAGGCGACGTTGACGGCCGCAGGACGGCTCGGCTGCGCCGGCGCCTTCGCCGCGGCCGCCGCCACGGCGTCGGTGGCCGCGTAGGCCGCGCCGCCGACGGTGAAGCCCTCGGTCGACAGGCGCGAAGCCTTGACCGGCCCGACGCCTGACACGCGCTTCATCATGTCGTCCCAGTTGCGGAAGGGAGCGTCGGCGCGGGCCTTGACGATCTTGGCCGACAGGGCCGGGCCGATGCCCTTGACGGCTTCGAGTTCCTTGGCGCTGGCCTTGTTGGCGTCGACGGCCGCCTGGGCGACGAGGCAGGACAGGCCGAGCAGCACGGTGGTGAGGAAGGTGCGGAACATGTGGATACTCCTGAGCGATGGCCCTGTGGGCCGGTGGGTCCCCGGGACCGCCCATCGGTCTCGAGTGAGGTCATTGTTCGAGGGCGGGGTCGAAGGCGGAACCCTCTTTCGGGGGGGTCTGAAGAGGCCCCACGCGATCCGGGCTAGCATCCGCCCCCGATGATCCCGACGCCTGACGCCGCCCCCCGCCAGCGCGAGACCGCGCGGCGCCTGAAGACCTACCTCTGGCCGCAGCGCTGGGGGCTGCTCGGTGCCGCGGCGGCTTTCGTGCTCGCCTCGGCCACCGAACCACTGATCCCCTTGCTGCTGCAGGTGGCCCTGGACGAGGGCTTCGTCGAACAGCCGAGCTTCCCGCTGTGGATGGTGCCGGTGGCGCTGATCGGGCTGTTCGGGGCCCGCGGCGTGCTCGGCTTCCTGGGGGCCTACCTGCTGCACCGCAGCACGTCGCGGGCGGTGCTGGCGCTGCGCAAGGCCCTGGCGGCCGTCCTGCTGCGCGCCGATGCCTCGGTGTTCACGCAGACCACGTCCAGCGTCGCGGTGGTCAAGGTCATCAACGATCCGCAGGGCATCGCCGGCAGCCTCGGCGGGGCGATGATCACGCTGCTGCGCGACGGCTCGACGGCGGTGGCCTTGCTGATCTACCTGTTCTGGCAGAACTGGCAGCTCACGCTGCTGTCGCTCGTGACTGTCCCGCTGCTGGGCGTGCTCGTGCGGGCGGTGCACCGCCGGATGCTGCAGGTCAGCCGGGCCGGCTACGCGGCGCAGGTGCGCCTGGCCACCGTGGTGGAGGATCTGGCGCGCGCCTGGCGCGTGATCCGCACCTTCGACGCCGCGGCCTTCGAGCAGCGACGTTTCGACGACGAGGCCCACCGGGTGCAGCGCATGACGGTCAAGAGCGCGGCGGCGGCGGCGCTGATGACGCCGGTGTCGCAGCTGGCCTCGAGCCTGGGCGTCGCGCTGATCGTCACGCTGGCGCTGTACCAGGCGCAGTCCGGGCAGGCCACCGTGGGCGGCTTCGTCGCCTACGTCACCGGGCTGCTGCTGCTCGTGTCGAAGACGCGGCCGCTGACCGATCTGGCCCAACCCTTCGTCAATGCACTGGTGCTCGCGCGCGGCGTGTTCGAACTGATGGACGCACCGCCCGAGCCCGACACCGGCACGCGCGGTATGGCACGGGCGCGTGGCGAGATCGTCCTGGAAGACCTGACGCTGGTCTATCAGGGTGCCGAGCGTCCTGCGCTGGACCGGGTCGGGTTGCGCGTGGCGGCCGGCAGCACGGTCGCGCTGGTGGGTGCGTCCGGTTCCGGCAAGACCACGCTGGTCAATGCCCTGCTCGGATTCGCTGCGCCGTCACACGGGCGCATCCTGCTGGACGGCATCCCGGTGTCCGAATGGCGCAAGGCCGACCTGAGGCGCCAGTACGCCGTCGTGTCGCAGGACATCGTGATGTTCGACGCCAGCATCGCCGACAACGTGGCCTATGCACAGCCCATGGATCGCGTCCGCGTCGAGGCCTGCCTGCGTGCAGCCGCGCTGTGGGACCACGTGGCCGGCCTGCCGCAGGGGCCGGATGCCGCAGCGGGGGTCAACGGCAGCCTGCTGTCCGGCGGACAACGCCAGCGTCTGGCGATCGCGCGGGCGCATTTCAAGGATGCGCCGGTGTGGATCCTCGACGAGGCCACCTCGGCCCTCGACACCGAGTCCGAGCGCATCGTGCAGCAGGCGCTGGACCAGGGACGGGGCCAGCGCACGATGGTCGTCATCGCACACCGCCTGAGCACGGTGCGTGCTGCGGACGAGATCTTCGTCCTCGATGCCGGCCGCATCGTCGAGTCCGGCACCCATGCGCAACTGCTCGCGCGCAACGGACGCTACGCCGCGATGCTCAGGGCCCAGGAAGAGGCCTGATCAGGCGTCTTCGATGCGCCGTGGGGGATAGGTGTCCCAGCCCAGGCAACCGGGACACTGCCAGAAGTGCTGACGGGCCTCGAAGCCGCAGGCGGCGCAGCGGTAGCGCCGCATCGGCGCGCCCACCTGCGCCAGCGCGCGCTGCACCTCGGCGAGCGTGGCGGGCGCTTTCGCCGGGTCGGTGAGCCGCTCGAGCATCATCTGTGCCGCCGACAGCGACGCCCGGCGCCTCGAGGTCTCGAGCAGCAGTGCGTCGACGGTCTCCCGGTGGTCGGTGTCCTCGAGCCGAGCCATCGCCTGCAGCACCTCGACGCAGGCGGCATCCGCGGCCAGCGATGCGAGTGCGCGCAGTGCCTGCGGCTGCCGATCGCAGGCGATGGCGCAGTCGGCGTACTCGCCAGCCACGAGCGCAAAGGCCTCGGGCTGGTGTCGCATCAGGTCTTCGAGCACCTGCATGGCCTCGGCATGGCGCCCCAGACGCATCGACCGTCGGGCGGCCAGCACGCGCGGACGCGGGGCGTCCGGCGCGATCTGTCGGGCGTGGTCCAGGTGCTGCCGGGCTTCCTCGTCGTCACCGCGCGTCTGCGCTTCGAGCGAGCGCTCGCAGGCGTAGTGCGACAGTCGTCGCGAGTAGGACCCGGCGCCACGGGCTTCGAGCTGCTGGCCGATGGCCATGGCGGCCGTCCAGGCGCGCGAGCGCTCGTGCAGGCTGAGGCGGCACTCGAGGGCTTCGGTGTCGAACGCCGTGCCCTGCAGGGCCTCGAAGGCGGCTTCCGCGCGGTCGAACAGGCCGGCCTTGAAGAAGTCCAGCGCCAGCGCGTGCTGCGCGCGTTCGCGGTCGGCCTGTCGCAGATCGGCGCGGCGCAGCAGGTGCTCGTGCACCCGCACGGCGCGCTCGAACTCACCCCGGCGGCGGAACAGACCGCCGAGCGCGAAGTGCAGGTCGATGGTGTCCGGGTCCTTCTGCACGGCCTCGATGAAGGCGTCGACCGCCTTGTCCTGTTGCTCTGACAGCAGCAGGCTCAGGCCGCGGTAGTAGGCCCGTGGCGCGTCGGCGCCGGCCGCATCGGCTTGCCGTTGGTCGAGACGGGAGGCCAGCCAGCCCAGCCCGAAGGCCACGGGCAGGCCGAGCAGCAGCCACAGGGCTGCGTCAGAGTCCATCGCGCGGGGGATGCTCCGGCAGCGGATCCGCGGCGGGAACGGCGGCCTGGGCAGGAGGGCTCGACACGGACTTGACGCGGGCCTGCGAGGCGGTCCGCCGCTGACGCCATCGGCCCTGCAGCATGCCGCCGATCCCGATCAGGGCACCGAGCGCCACGCTCGCGAGCACGACGATCACCAGGGGCGCCTGCCACTTCGTCCCGAAGAAGCCGTGGACCGTCACCACCTGCTGGTTGTTCAGCGCGAAGGCCAGCAGGACGAGGAAGACCGCGCCCCGAAGGAGCCAGACGAAGATGCGCATGGGAGCGCGATTCTAGGAGGCTGTCGGGGGTTCGGGACGCGCCACGAAAACGGCCCGGCGGGCGGCCGGGCCGATGTGCTTCGCCCGCCGGATCAGCTCCGGCGCGAGGCGGCGAGTCAACGCCCGGGCGGCAAGCCCGGCACCCCGTCAGCCAGCGTCCGACGCCTGCGCGTCGACCGCCTCCCGCAGCGCCTTGCCCGGCTTGAAGTGGGGTACCAGCTTCTCCGGGATCATCACCTGCGCGCCGTTGCGCGGGTTGCGCCCCACGCGCGGCGGCCGGCGGCTGACCGAGAAGCTGCCGAACCCGCGGATCTCGATGCGGTGACCGCGCGCGAGCGCGTCGGACATCGCATCGAGCACCGTCTTGACGGCGAGCTCGGTGTCACGCTGGGTGAGCTGCGGGAAGCGCTCGGTCAGCAGGGCGACCAAGTCCGATCGCGTCATCACCGCTCATCCATTCTGGCCCGAGCTGTCGAGCTTGGCCCGCAGCAGCGCGCCCAGGCTCGTGGTGCCTGCGTGCTCACGCTCGCTGCTCTGGGACAGACGCTGCATGGCCTCCTGCTGGTCGGCGACGTCCTTGGCCTTGATGGACAGCTGGATCGAACGCATCTTGCGGTCGACGTTGATCACCATCACCGAGATCTCGTCGCCTTCCTTCAGCACGTTGCGTGCGTCCTCCACGCGATCGCGTGAGATCTCGCTGGCGCGCAGGTAGCCGGTGACGTCCGGGGTGAGCTGGATCTCGGCGCCGCGGGTGTCGACCGTCTTCACCGTGCCCGCGACCACCGCGCCGCGGTCGTTCATCGTCACGAAGGTGGTGAAGGGATCGGTGTCGAGCTGCTTGACGCCCAGCGAGATGCGCTCGCGCTCGACATCGATGCCCAGCACGATGGCCTCGACCTCCTGGCCCTTCTTGTAGTTGCGCACCGCGGCCTCGCCCGGCTCGTTCCAGCTCAGGTCGGACAGGTGCACCAGGCCGTCGATGCCCTGGGCCAGACCGATGAAGACGCCGAAGTCGGTGATCGACTTGACAGGCCCCTTGACGCGATCGCCACGCTTGACGTTGGAACTGAACTCCTCCCACGGGTTGGCGCGGCACTGCTTCATGCCCAGGCTGATGCGGCGCTTGTCCTCGTCGATCTCCAGGACCATGACCTCGACTTCCACGCCGAGGGTCACCACCTTGGACGGGGCGACGTTCTTGTTGGTCCAGTCCATCTCGGAGACGTGCACCAGACCCTCGATGCCCGGCTCGATCTCGACGAAGGCGCCGTAGTCGGCGATATTCGTGACCTTGCCGAAGATGCGGGTGCCCGAGGGGTAGCGGCGGGCCACGCCGTGCCACGGGTCGTCGCCGAGTTGCTTCAGGCCGAGGCTGACACGGTTCTTCTCCGGGTCGAACTTCAGCACCTTGGCGTCGAGTTCCTGGCCGACCTGCACGACCTCGGTCGGGTGGCGCACGCGACGCCAGGCCATGTCGGTGATGTGCAGCAGGCCGTCGATGCCGCCGAGGTCGACGAAGGCGCCGTACTCGGTGATGTTCTTGACCACGCCGTGGACGATGGCACCCTCTTGCAGCGTCTCGAGCAGACGGGCGCGCTCCTCGCCCATCGAGGCCTCGACCACGGCACGGCGCGACAGCACGACGTTGTTGCGCTTGCGGTCGAGCTTGATGACCTTGAATTCCATCGTCTTGCCCTCGAAGGGCGAGACGTCCTTGACGGGGCGCGTGTCGAGCAAGGACCCGGGCAGGAAGGCGCGGATCCCGTTGACCAGCACCGTCAGGCCGCCCTTGACACGCCCGCTGACCGTGCCGGTGACGAAGTCGCCCGAGTCGAGGGCATTTTCCAGTGACAGCCAGGACGCCAGGCGCTTGGCCTTGTCGCGCGACAGGATGGTGTCGCCGTAGCCGTTCTCGACGGCGTCGATGGCCACCGAGACGTAGTCACCGACCTGGACCTCGACCTCGCCCTGGTCGTTCTTGAATTCGTCGATGGGGATGTAGGCTTCGCTCTTCAGGCCGGCGTTGACGACGACGTGGTTGACGTCGATGTGCACGACCTCGGCGGTGATGACCTCGCCGGCGCGCATCTCGCTGCGCTTGAGCGACTCTTCGAACAGGGCGGCAAAGGACTCTCCGCCCATGGCGGCTTGGGTGTCGGACATGTGGATTCCTGGGCCGGGCTCGCGGGGTGCGAGGGTTGCCGGCAGACTGTGCAACAAGGGTTGCGGGGTTGTCGTGAAAGAGATCACCGCGCCCGTGGCCTGCCGGCCGTGAAGGGGAGCGCGATGGGCGTCAGGCATCCGCGCCGGGCAGCACCCGGTACGGCTGGCGCTGCGCCCACCACTCGAGCACCTGCGCCACCGACTGATCGGCCGTCAGGCATGAGTTGTCCAGGCGCATCGCCTCTTCGGCGGGCTTCAGCGGCGCCGATGCACGGGAGACATCCCGCGCATCGCGCGCAGCCAGGTCCGCGCGAAGGTCGTGGATTGTAGCGACAACGCCGCGTTCGGCGAGCTGCTTCAGCCGTCGCTGCGCGCGTTCCTCGACGCTGGCCGTCAGGAAGACCTTCAGGGGCGCGTCCGGGAAGATCACCGTGCCCATGTCACGTCCGTCGGCCACCAGCCCAGGCGGACGCCGGAACGCCAGTTGCATGTCGTGCAGTGCCGCGCGCACCTCGGGCAGCGCCGACACGCGCGAGGCGAGCATGCCACCGGCTTCGCTGCGCACGGCCTCGGTGATGTCGTCAGCGCCCAGCCACACGCGGTCTGCCTCGAAGCGCAGCGCCATGGTCGAGGCCACCGCGGCCACGGCCCGGCCATCGTCGAGATCGGCCCCTGCGCGCTGCGCGGCCACCCCCGCGGCGCGGTAGATCGCGCCGGAATCCAGGAAGTGGAACCCCAGGCGCTGCGCCGTCCGGCTGGCCAGCGTGCCCTTGCCGGAGGCCGAGGGGCCGTCGACGGTGATCACCGGCACCGCGCCCGCGGCCGCCTCGACCAGCGTGAACAGGGTCTCGAAGTACTCGGGGAAGGTCTTGGCCACGCAGGCTGGGTCCTCGATGCGCACGGGCATGCCGGTGACCGGGTGATCCTGCGAGGACAGCGGATTGAACGCCGCCAGCGACAGGCACATCGCCATGCGGTGGTCGTCGTAGGTGTGCACACGGGCAGCGGCCCAGGCCGTCGGCGGGACCACCTCGATGAAATCCTCGCCCTCGCGGATGCCCGCGCCGAGCTTGCGCAGCTCGGTAGCCATCGCCGCGATGCGGTCGGTTTCCTTCACGCGCCAGCTCGCGATGTCGCTCAGGCGGGTCGGTCCGTCGGCGTACAGCGCCATCACGGCCAGCGTCATCGCCGCGTCGGGGATGTGGTTGCAGTCCAGCGTCAGGGCGCGCAGCGGCCACGCGCCACGCCGCACCTCCAGCCAGTTGGGGCCGCTGTCGATCTGCGCGCCCATGGCGCGCGCGGCGTCGACGAATCGGATGTCCCCCTGGACCGAGGCGTCACCCACGCCCTCGATGCGGATGCACCGTCCTCCGGTGGCGGCGATCGCCCCCAACGCGACGAAGTACGAGGCCGAGGAGGCGTCGCCCTCGACGTGGATGTCGCCCGGGGTGCGGTACGTCGCGCCCGCCGGGATCACGAAGCGTTCGTAGCCCTCGCGCTGCACCGCGATGCCGAAGCGCGCGAGCATGTTCAGCGTGATCTCCACGTAGGGTCGCGAGATGAGCTCGCCCTCCACCTCGATCACCACCGGCTGATCTCCGGCCACCAGGGGCAGCGCCAGCAGCAGGGCCGTGAGGAACTGACTCGACACGTCGCCGCGCACGCGGATCGGGGCCTGCAGCGCGAGCCGGCCGCCGGGCTGCCCATGCAGACGCAGCGGCGGGTAGCCGGGCTGTCCGAGATCGTCGATGCCGCAGCCCAGCCGCCGCAGTGCGTCAACGAGGTCACCGATCGGGCGCTCGTGCATCCGTGCCACGCCGCGCAGCTCGAAGCGGCCGCCTTGCGTGGCCGCCAGCACGGCCAGCGCGGCGCACAGCGGCCGCATGGCCGTGCCGGCATTGCCGAGGAAGAGGTCGGCCTGCGTCACGGCCAGTCGGCCCCCCAGCCCCGTCACCTCGACGGCGTCGCCGCGCCGTTGGACGCTGCAGCCCAGCGCCGACAGCGCGGCCAGCATCACGCGCGTGTCGTCGGAGTCGAGCAGGTCGTGGATGCGCGTGGTGCCCGCCGACAGGCCCGCCAGCAGCAGCACCCGGTTGGAGATGCTCTTGGAGCCGGGCAGGCGAACGACGCCGTTGGCGGCGATCAGGGGGGGGAGGTCCAGAAAGGGCAGGGCGTACATGGGCGGTCAGGGGTTGGGGCGAACGGCTTGCTGCCGAGCTCAGCGGTCCGAATGGGGCATGGGTGGCGCTCAGCCCCCGAGGCGCCAGCGCGAACGGCCTGCCGCTGCCGGCGCGATCAGGGCCTCGATGGCGTCGGCGTCGCCTGCCACCATCGCCGCTTCCATCGACTGCAGCTCGGCACGGAAGCGGCGGGCCTGGTCGAGCACCTGCGTGCGGTTGGCGATCAGCACGTCGCGCCACAAGGCCGGATCGCCTGCGGCGATGCGGGTGAAGTCGCGAAAGCCCGGGCCGGCCAGCGACAGCAGGGTCTGCGCGTCGTCCTGCGCGGCCACGGCCCGGAAGGCCGCAAAGGCCAGCAGGTGGGGCAGGTGGCTGACGGCGGCCAGTGCGGCATCGTGCTCCGCAGGCCCGAGCGTGCTGACGCGCGCGCCCAGTCCGCGCCACAGCGCGTCGGCCCGGGCCACGCGGGCCGGATCGGTCTGCGGTGTGGGGGTGAGGATCACCCGGCAGCCCTGGTACAGGGCTGCGTCGGCATGTTCGACGCCGGCGCGCTCCTTGCCGGCGATCGGGTGCGCGCCGACGAAGCGGTCGATGCGCGGCCCGAGCGCCGACGCCGCCGCGGCGACGACGTCGGCCTTGGTGCTGCCCACATCCATGCACAGCGCGTCCGGTCGCATCGACTCGCGCATCGCGGCCAGCACGGCGCCCGTGGAGCCCACGGGCACCGACAACAGGATCAGATCCGCCCCGGCCGCGGCGTCGGCCGCATCAGGCGCGACCTCGTCGATCACGCCCAGTTCGAGGGCGCGACAGGCCGACGCCGGCGAACGGCTGTGGCCGACGATGCCCCCCACGCTGCCGGCCTGCCGCAGCGCCAGCGCGAAACTGCCGCCCATCAAGCCGCAGCCGATCACCGCCAGCCGCTCGACGGCCGGGGGCCGCGCTTGCATCATCGAACGCAAGCTCCCGCCGCTCAGTGCGGGGCCGCCGGGTAGCTGCCCAGCACCTTGTAGAAGGCGCAGGCGCCGCGCAACTCGGCCAGCGCGGTGGCGACGCGCGGGTCGTCGGCGTGGCCTTCGAGGTCGATGTAGAAGTAGTACTCCCACTGCCCCGAGCGCGCCGGGCGCGACTCGAAGCGCGACATCGACACGCCATGTGCCTTCAGCGGCATCAGCAGGTCGTGCACTGCGCCGGGCTGATTGGGCACAGACACGACCAGACTGGTGCAATCCCGGCCGGTGGGCGCGGGCGTCGCGTGGCGCTCGGGCAGGGCCACGATGGCGAAGCGCGTGCGGTTGCGCGGGTCGTCCTGGATGTCGGCATCGACGATGTGCAAGCCGAATTCGACGGCGGCGCGCTGGCCGGCGATGGCCGCCAGCGACGGGTCGAGCGAGGCCAGCCGCGCGCCCTCGGCATTGCTCGACACCGGGCGGCGCTCGGCCTGCGGCAGGTGCTGCGACAGCCAGCCCTGGCACTGCGCGAGCGACTGCGGGTGCGCGACCACCGCCGTGATGTCGGCGCGGCTGTCGCCGAGGCGCATCAGGTTCTGGCGGATCTTCAGGCTGATCTCGCCGACGATGGTCAGCGGCGTGTGCAGCAGCAGGTCGAGCGAGCGCGCCACCACGCCTTCGGTGGAGTTCTCCACGGGCACGACGCCGTAGTCGGCGCCTTCGGAACTGGCGCGACGGAAGACCTCGTCGATGCTGGCGCACGCCTGCCGCTGGATCGAGGCGCCGAAGAAGTCGAGCGCCGCCTGCTCGCTGAAGGTGCCGGCCGGCCCGAGATAGGCCACGCGCATCGGGTTCTCCAGGGCGCGGCAGGCGGACATGACCTCGCGCCAGACCGCGGCAACGCCCTCGGAGGGCAGGGGCCCCGGGTTGGCTTGCTGCAGGCCGGCGATCACCTGACGTTCGCGCTCGGGCCGGTAGACGGGCGAGCCCTCGTGGCGCTTGACTTCGCCGACCTGCAATGCCAGGCCTGCGCGGCGGTTCAGCAGGGCGAGGATCTCGCGGTCCACGGCGTCGATGCCCTGGCGCAGGGCGGAAAGCGTCGGCAAGGGGTCTGGCATGGAGGAGGCGCTCACGCAGGGGTGTTTCAAGGCAGGCATGCCGACGACGGCGCGCGCGAGCGAACGGCTCGACGCATCATGGAGCCGGGTTCCCACCGCCGTCGGCGTCGCCGGCAGCGCCTTCATCGGCCGCGGCATCGTTCTCGACGATGCGCTGCAGGCCGCCCAGGCGCGAACCGGCGTCCAACGCGATCAGGGTCACGCCCTGGGTGGCGCGTCCGAGCTCACGGATCTCCGAGACCCGCGTGCGCACCAGCACGCCGCGGTCGGTGATCAGCATGATCTCGTCGGTGGCAGACACCAGTGTCGCGCCGATGACCTTGCCGTTGCGCTCGCTTTGCTGGATGGCGATCATCCCCTTGGTGCCGCGGCCATGGCGCGTGTACTCGCCGATCGGGGTGCGCTTGCCGTAGCCGTTCTCGGTGGCCGTCAGGACGCTCAAGCGGTCCACTTCGCCCGGGGCAGCGCCCTCGCGGTCCTGCTGCTCGGCCACGAGCATCGCGATGACGTTCTGCCCCTCGTCGAGCATCATGCCGCGCACGCCGCGCGCCGTGCGGCCCATGGGGCGCACGTCGTCCTCGTCGAAGCGCACGGCCTTGCCACCGTCGGAGAACAGCATCACGTCGTGCCGGCCATCGGTGAGGGCTGCGCCGATCAGGTAATCGCCCTCGTCCAGATCCACGGCGATGATGCCGGCCTTGCGCGGGTTGCTGAAGTCTTCCAGCGGCGTCTTCTTGACCGTGCCCAGGGCCGTGGCCATGAACACGTAGTGGTCGCCCGGGAAGCTGCGGAACTCGCCGGTCAGCGGCAGCACGACCGTGATCTTCTCGTCAGGCTGCAGCGGGAACATGTTGACGATGGGCTTGCCGCGGCTGGCGCGCCCGCCCTGCGGCACCTCCCAGACCTTGAGCCAGTACACCCGGCCGCGGTCGCTGAAGCACAGGATCCAGTCGTGGGTGTTGGCGGTGAAGAGCTGGTCGATCCAGTCGTCTTCCTTGGTCTGCGCGGCCTGCTTGCCGCGCCCGCCGCGGCGCTGCGCGCGGTACTCGGCCAGGGGCTGGCTCTTGATGTAGCCGCTGTGGCTGAGCGTGACCACCATGTCGGTGGGCGTGATCAGGTCCTCGGCGCCGAGCTCCTGCACGTTGTGCTCGATCTGGCTGCGCCGCGCGCCCACCTTGGTCTGGCCGAACTCCTGACGCAGCGCGACGAGTTCGTCGCGGATGATGACGGTCACACGCTCGGGCCGGGCGAGGATGTCCAGCAGGTCGGCGATCTGCGCCATGACCTCCTTGTACTCGCCGACGATCTTGTCCTGCTCCAGGCCGGTCAGGCGTTGCAGGCGCATCTGCAGAATCTCCTGCGCCTGGTCGTCGGACAGGCGGTACAGCCCGTCGGCCTGCATGCCATAGCTGGCTGGAAGGCCCTCGGGCCGGTAGGCGGCGCGACCCCCTGGGGTGTCGAGTTCGGCGCGCTCGAGCATGCCGCGCACCAGGGACGAGTCCCAGCTTCGCGCCATCAGCGCCGCCTTGGCCATGGGGGGCGTCGGCGAGGTCTTGATGATCTCGATGAACTCGTCGATGTTGGCCAGCGCCACCGCCAGGCCTTCCAGCACATGGCCGCGCTCGCGCGCCTTGCGCAACTCGAACACGGTGCGTCGCGTGACGACCTCGCGGCGGTGGTCGAGGAAGATCTCCAGCAGCTGCTTCAGGTTGCACAGCCGCGGCTGACCGTCGACCAGCGCCACCATGTTGATGCCGAAGGTGTCCTGCAACTGTGTCTGCTTGTACAGGTTGTTGAGGACGACCTCAGGGACCTCGCCGCGCTTGAGCTCGATGACCAGCCGCATGCCCGACTTGTCGCTCTCGTCCTGGATGTGGCTGATGCCCTCGAGCTTCTTCTCGTGGACGAGCTCGGCCATGCGCTCCTGCAGTGTCTTCTTGTTGACCTGGTAGGGCAACTCGTCGACGATGATGGCCTGGCGTTGGCCGCGGTCGATGTCCTCGAAGTGGCAGCGTGCCCGCATCACCACCTTGCCGCGCCCGGTGCGGTAGCCCTCGCGCACGCCATTGAGGCCGTAGATGATGCCGGCGGTGGGGAAGTCGGGTGCCGGGATGATCTCCATCAACTCCTCGATCGAGGCGCCGGGCGTTTTCAACAGGTGAAGGCAGGCGTCGACGACCTCGTTGAGGTTGTGGGGCGGGATGTTGGTGGCCATGCCCACGGCAATGCCGGCCGAGCCGTTGACCAGCAGGTTGGGCAGCCGCGTCGGCAGCACCAGCGGCTCCTTCTCGGAGCCGTCGTAGTTGGGGCCGAAGTCCACCGTCTCCTTGTCGATGTCGGCCAGCATCTCGTGCGCGATCTTCGACAGCCGGATCTCGGTGTAGCGCATCGCCGCGGCGTTGTCGCCGTCGACCGAGCCGAAGTTGCCCTGGCCATCGACCAGCATGTGGCGCAGGGAGAAGTCCTGTGCCATGCGCACGATGGTGTCGTAGACCGCCGTGTCGCCGTGCGGGTGGTACTTGCCGATCACGTCGCCGACGATGCGCGCGGACTTCTTGTACGGGCGGTTCCAGTCGTTGTTGAGCTCGTGCATCGCGAACAGCACGCGTCGGTGGACGGGTTTGAGCCCGTCGCGCGCGTCCGGCAGGGCCCGGCCGACGATGACGCTCATCGCATAGTCGAGATACGACCGCCGCATCTCCTCTTCGAGGCTGATGGGCAGGGTTTCCTTGGCAAACGAGCTCATGCGTGGCGCGGCTTCTGGGGCCGGTCTGGTCGAGCAAGCGCGTGGCGCGCCGGGGGCCGGCAGGGTTCGGCCGGATGCAAACCCATGATTCTACTTTTCACCCGCCCGGCAACGGGTCGCCGGTCTCGTCGGCCGACCGGGTGTCGTGTCCGACAGGTCAGCAACGCCGCGCCTGCTTGATCCGACACGGATTTCAGCCGAGGGGGGTGTGGCACAATTTTTACGCGGGGTCCTGTGCGCAGATGCCCCGAAAAGTGTCGACTTCACGGTTTGGTGGGAGTCGTCGACGCTCGGCGGCAGGCCAGCGGTGGTTCATGTCGCCTTGCATACGCATCGTCGGACCGTGCGCAGGCGCGCCGTCGAGACCTGTCTGGACGTCCACGGGAGGCCGTGGGATCACCGAGAAGGAGAGTCATGAGGACCTTGAACCATGTGGCGGCGCTGTTTGCAGCGGTGGCACTGACGACTCCGCTGGCCTCGCATGCGCAGACCCGTGTGAACGACAACTGGCGTGCGACCGACGGCACGGTTTGGCGCAACGGGACGCAGGAGTTCTGCTGGCGCAACGGGTTCTGGACGCCTGCCACGGCCGATCCCAGTTGCGATGGCGCGTTGGCCCCGGCGCCTGCGTTGCCGCCGGCCCCGAAGGTCCTTCCCCCGCCGCCGCGGCCTGCGGCCCCGGCACCCGCCCCCGCCCCGGTTGCAGCGCCGCCGGCCCCGGCGGCCCCGGCACCAGTGATCGCGTCGACGCCGGCACCGGTTCCGGCACCGGCACCGGCGCCCGCTCCGGCACCGGCAGCTGCTCCGGCACCAGCGCCTGCTCCGGCCCCAGCGCCGGCCCCGGCCCCGGCACCGGCCCCGGCACCGGCACCGGCACCGGCACCGGCACCGGCACCGGCACCGGCACCGGCACCGGCACCGGCACCGGCACCGGCACCGGCACCGGCAC
>Ga0172373_10002260_pt1 | contig 29814 bp, 30 predicted proteins | sample Lak10m_2_FD_114546 | JGI IMG/M metagenome (GOLD analysis project Ga0172373, IMG submission 114546) | Freshwater microbial communities from Kabuno Bay, South-Kivu, Congo - kab_092012_10m | ecosystem: Environmental > Aquatic > Freshwater > Lake | place: Democratic Republic of the Congo...
ATGCAAGTCAGCGATCCCCAGCGGCGTCTGATGGCTCATGCCCTCAAAACTATTTTCGTAGGAGGCTCGACCAACCTTGCCGGCGGATGGCAACTCGGTGCCGACACGTTGTTGCGCAACCCGCACCAAACCGAGTGTGTCAATCGCGTCATGTTGCTTACCGATGGCGAGGCCAATGTCGGCATAAGCGACAGCGACACGCTGGGCGCATTGAGTGGCAGTTATGCAGCCCGCAATGTCAGCACGTCTACGTACGGATTGGGGCTCAATTACAACGAGAACCTCCTCAATGCGATGGCACGGCTCGGCCAAGGCAACCATTACTTCATCGAGCAATCCAACGACATCGAGCGGTTCTTCAGCACCGAGCTCAACCAACTTTTTACGGCTGCGCTCCAGCAGTGCGAAATCCGCATCGTGGTACCAGTGGGGTTCAGTTGCGAAGTCCTTGGGGGTATCACGGCGGTGGAGGCCGATAAAACGGTCACCATCAAACTGGGCACGCTGATTTCGGCCGAGCAACGCAACCTTTATGTACGCCTTGTACCAGACGCCACCACGGTCAGCGGTGATTTCCACATCGAGACTGCGTTCACCGGTGCCACCAACGAGGGTGAACAACAGCACGTCGCCAGCGCATATGCATACCGGCTATGCAGTGTCGTTGAGGCCGCACAACACCCCGAAGACGGGAGCATCAGCGAAGAAGCCGCCGCCATCGATCTCGCACACCAGCAAATTCACGCCAGTGCCTACAACCGCGTTGGCGATTTCCGGTCAGCACAACAAGTGATGTCCGGCGCCAAAATGCGCAGTTCCTCAATGCGGGCATATGGGGCTGCCTATGACGAGGCCGAAAGTGAGATGGTCCAACACCGCAGTCCCGCAATTGCCAAGAGGGCGATGATGGTGAACGCCATGGTCAGCTCAAGCAGTGGCAAAGACCTCGATGAGATGCGCCAGCTCCTCCGCGAACTCGAAGCACGGGGCGAGCAGGGGACACACGTTGATCGCTTACGCAGCCACATTGCCCGTCTCGAGCGCAAACAACCGTAGGCGTTACCGGTACAATATACCCATGCGTCACATGTGTGGGCGCATGGGGTATTCTTTTTCACTCCATACAACACATCTATGTCAACTATTGATCTCTGGGCCTATCAAGCCCACTGGCCACTGCTTTTTCATTACTTACAAGCGCGTCTGTGGTCGGTGGTGTCACCGCATGCACTCACCATCGAGCACGTTGGTAGCACGGCAGTGCCCGGTCTCACGGCCAAACCGATTATCGACATCGACATCGTGGTGGCGACCCCAGCTGAGCTCGTAGCAACGCGGCAAGCACTGACACACATCGGCTATCAATGGCGGGGAGAGCAGGGCATTGCTGGACGCGAAGCCTTTGCACAACCGGCGGGATGGTTTCGTCATCACTTGTACGCCTGCTCTGTTGGCACACTCGCGCTCCGCAATCATCTCTGCGTACGTGATGCGCTCCGTGGTAATCCGGGCTTGCGCCAGCGTTATGCCGACCTAAAAGGAGCACTCAGCCGCACACCCGGCATGACCATGGCAGGCTACGTGGCCGGCAAAAGTGACTTCATTGCGACGATTTTGCACCAGCACGGGTTCACGGACGCCGAGCTTGAGCACATCCACCGCGCCAATCGGCCGCCCACACAAACGGACTGACCCGTGTCGGGTCAGTCCGTTGATTCACCGCTACACACACCCGAGCGGGAATGTATTTATTCAATGCACAAGGCAGCGCCACCCATGATCCCGACCACCGCGCCCAACGAAGCGCGTGCGAGCACCACGTGTTTGGACAAGGCGCGATACCGCATGATGTCACGGAGTGGTGCAAAGAGTTGCTCACCGGCTTCGCTCAAGCCGCCACCAATGACCACGATGCCCGGATTGAGCAGATTACAGGCCGACGAAATGCCCACCCCCAACCAGCTCACCGCATCGTGCCAAATCTGTTGCGCCACCGGATCACCAGCGCGCGCGGCTTCGGCAACCGCTTTGGCGGTAATGGCGGTCGTTGGCACATGCGCCAGCGTCGGGGGCACGTGCACGCGCGCATCACGGGCAATCGAAAGCCCGGATGACAGCGATTCTAGACAGCCATTGCCACCACACGCACACGCTGGGCCGTCGGGTTTGAGAATCATGTGACCGACTTCACCGGCCCATGCGTGCTCACCACGATGAAGGCGACCGTTGATGATGACACCACCACCGATGCCGGTGCTCACCGTCAGGTAGAGCATGTGCGTACACCCTTGGCCAGCGCCGAAGCGATATTCAGCGAGACCTGCGGCATCCGCATCGTTGGCGATGACACACGGCAGACCGAAGTGGTCTTCACAGCGTTGGGCGAGAGGCATCCCCTCCCACCCCGGGATGTGCATGGAGAGGCGCACGGTCCGGCCGTCAGATTCGACGGGCCCCCCAAACGACACCCCGACCGCATGCACCGGAGCAGCCGACTGCGCGACCAGTTGTGTGCCGAGGTCCAGCATGGCAGCCAAACCGGCTTCAGCGCCGCCCGCAGGCGTTGCAGCCCGCAGTGACGCTACCACGGCGCCGGTATCAGCGTCGACCAAACCGGCTGCCAGCTTGGTCCCGCCAAAATCAAGGCCAAGAATCAGTTTCATTGGGCACGAATCCGATGAGCTAGATGTACCGCCACGCCATGACACAGCGCAATATGGACGTCTTCGACTTCTGGCATGAACGAACTCGGCGCAACGAAAGCGATATCGGCGACCGTGGCCAACGTGCCACCGCCGAACCCGCTCATGCCAACCACCTGACCACCGTGTGCCTGCACCCACTTGGCAGCATGGAGCACGTTGGGGGAGTTGCCACTCCCCGAAATTGCTACCAACGTGTCACCGGGGCGATACACCATGGGCAGCTGCTCCACAAAGACCTGATCGTATGCGGTATCGTTGCCCCATGCGGTCACGAGTGGCATGTTGTCGGTGAGCGCAATCGCACGCATGCGCCGTTGCCCGGGCACGACCGTCCACTTGCCCAGATCACACACAAAATGTGAGGCCGTGGCAGCGGAGCCGCCGTTGCCACAAACGATGACACTACCATCGCGCTGGTAGGTTTGCCAGAGCGATTCGAGCACCGCATCGCACTGACGTGCGTCGACCTTGGCCAACACATCGGCGACTCCTTGCAAGTACTGTTGCACCATTGCCAATCCCCTGTTTATGCAAAAAAGCGATACTTCACCAACGCCCAAATCGCCCACAACCCCTGCGACGGCTTCATTTTTTTGCCTTCTTCGTAGGTGCGGCCGAGGTAACTCACGGGCACCTCGTAGATGCGATGTCCACGGAGCAGAATCTTGGCGGTCATTTCGGGCTCAATGCGAAAATCGTTGCTCTCGAGCGGGATACCTTTGATGATATCGGCCCGAAACGCCTTATAACACGTCTCCATGTCGGAGAGCCAGCAGTTGAAGAGGAAGTTGGTCAAAAAAGTCAAAAACTTGTTGCCCAGCGCATTCCAAAAGTACATGCCGGTATGTCGCCCCATGAACCGTGATCCGAACACGACATTGACTTTGCCCTCCATGATGGGCGTCACCACTTCGTAGTAGTCATTGGGGTCGTATTCAAGATCGGAATCTTGGATGATGATGATGTCACCATGTGCCTGAGCAAATCCAGTGCGTACCGCAGCACCTTTGCCGCGGTTGTGTTCATGGCGATACACCCGGAGCGTAGGGTCACGTTGTTGCTCAGCGGCTAACACCGTTGCTGTTGCATCCGTAGAGCAATCATCAATGACGATGATTTCTTTGTCGAAATTGACCGCACGCACCTTGGCCAAAATGAGTGGCAAGGTTTCCGCTTCGTTGTAACACGGCATGACCACAGACAAACGCATATTGGACTCATTTCCTCACAAATCGCTCAAGCCGCTCCAGCATGGTCTCAATCTTATCCATGGACACAGCATAGCATATCCGCACATACCCGGCCCCACTCGGGCCAAACACATCACCAGGAATCACCGCAACATGCTCTTGTGTCAAAAATTGTTCACAAAAATCCGCACTACTCATGCCTAGGTGCGCAATCTGCGGGAACACGTAGAACGCTCCGCGGGGCTCAACCGTCGGCAAGCCGATGCGCCGCAGACCATCAACCAACACACGGCGGCGACGGTCATATTCGGCCACCATTTCAGCCACATCACCCTCGCCATGCAGGAGTGCTTGCAAGCCCGCATATTGAGCGGCCGTCGGCGCCGACATGATGCCGTACTGGTGCACTTTCCGCACTGCCTCACTGATATCGGGCGGAGCACACACCCAGCCCAAACGCCAGCCGGTCATGGCATAGGCCTTGGAGAAACCACCCATCAAGATGGTCCGCTCGCGCGCTCCCGCGAGGGCCGCTACGCTGACATGTGTCACCCCGTAGACGAGGCGATCGTAGATTTCGTCCGAAAAAATCAGCAAATCGTGTGCCACCGCAATATCAACGACTGCCTGCAGTGTGGCAGCGTCACATACTGCGCCGGTCGGATTGTTGGGGTAGCCGATGAGAATGGCCTTGGTACGCGGCGTAATCGCAGCCGCAATGGCCGCCGGATCCACTGCAAATTCATTGGCCGCCGTCGTGGGCACCATGACGGGCACGCCGCCCGCAAACGTGACACAAGCGGGATAGGCCACAAAACAGGGCTCTGGCACGATGACTTCGTCACCCGGGTCAATGACCGCCAACATGGCCTGTTGGAGCGCTTCGCTGACCCCCACGGTCACAAGGATTTCGTGGTGCGGGTCGTAGCGGAGTTGGTAGTGCTGATGGAGATGGTTGGCAATCGCGTCACGGAGCTCAAAGAGCCCCGAATTCGAGGTATACGCCGTCTGCCCGGCCATAATAGAATCAACAGCAGCTTGCCGGATATGGCTCGGGGTCACGAAATCTGGTTCACCAATCCCCAACGAGATGACATCCTGCATTTGGGCAGCGATATCGAAAAATCTGCGGATGCCAGAAGGGGGCACCGCATGAATGCGTTGCGCAATACGACCGGTAGTAGTCATGATTTCCTCATCAATACGCTCATGCGCTGTGGCACCATCATTAGCCAATCAGATTCATAATTGACCGTGACAGCCCGGGGAAAGCCGCACTAAAGCGAGCCAAAAGGGCACTACTCGCAGGCACGATGACTTCGTGGTTGCGGGGCCGCGCCACAGAGCGCAACACGGCATCTGCTACCTGGTCGGATGTGCAGGTGCTCAGCGCCGCCGCACGCGGATATTTTTCGTTGGGAGCATTTTGTTGGAACCCGGTTTGGGCCACTCCGGGGCAGATAATGCTACAGGTGACGCCAGTGCGGTTGAGCTCTTGTTGCAATGTCCGCCCGATGGCCACCAGCGCAAATTTGCTCGCACTATAGTAGGCCATGTTGCGGGCCGCTACGAGCCCTGCCATTGAGGCCATCATGACCACGTGTCCGCGTTTTTGGGCGAGCATATGCGGTAAAAAGGCGCGGGTGCAGCGCACCGCGCCGTACACGTTCACGTCCATGATGCCCTGCAGGTCTTGCAACGGTGCATCGAGCAACGGATCCATGTAGCCGAACCCGGCATTGTTGATGAGGGTGTCAACCGTGCCAAACGACTGTGCCGCCGACAACAAATGGGCAACATCCGCATCACTGGTGACATCGGCCGTCACCGCTAGTGCATGCCGTTCGCCACCGAGCGCTTGTACCAAGGTCTGCAATTTGTCGGTAGAGCGGGCAGCGAGCACCACTTTGGCCCCCTGAGCCACCGCTTTACGGGCAATATCAGCACCAAAGCCACTTGATGCCCCGGTAATTACGATTACCCGATTTGCGAGTGTTGCCATATTCTTACTCCCTCTCCATCGCAGCACTGTCTGCACGCACACACAGGCACAAAAACTCACTACTGTATGTCGATTATACTCTATCTCATCAACATATGCGGTCGTAGTCACACATACCGCAATGACGCACGAATACGCAGACAGCGAGCAATACCGACCATGCAACGCATCATCATCGTGGGATCGGGTGGGGCTGGCAAATCAACCCTGGCCCGCCAACTCGGAGAGCTTCTAGGCATCCCAGTCACGCACCTCGACACTATATTTTGGCAACCCAATTGGCAACCGATTAGCCGTGAAGCGCTCATCGCCGCACAAGAGCACATCGTGGCACAACCGTGCTGGATTGTCGACGGCAACTACTCGGCCACGCTCGACCTGCGCCTACACGCCGCCGACACGGTCATTTTTTTGGACATGCCACGGTGGCTCTGTCTCTGGCGAATCGGATGGCGGCGTGTGCAGTACCACGGGCGAAGCCGCCCCGACATGCGCGCTGGGTGTAACGAGCAGCTCTCTTGGGAGTTTGTCCGCTTTGTGTGGGATTACCCGAAATCGCGGCGTCCGGCCATACTGGCGCGCCTCGCAACCGCCCACCATCTACGACGCATCATTTTGCACTCGCCAGCTGAGGTAGCGCGGTTTTTGGCCGAGCTCAGCGCACCACGCCCGGCTGACGAGGCAGACAAGATGCGGTACAATGCTGACGGATTGTTCTTTGAGGAGAAGAAATTCATGAGCCGCACTGTTGTTTCTACCGACCAAGCCGCCCCAGCCATTGGGCCCTACTCCCAAGCCATCATGACCGACAGTATGGTGTACTGTTCGGGCCAAATCCCGTTGACCCCGGCCGGCGAGCTGGTCACCGGCGACGTTTCTGCACAGACCGAGCAGGTCTTCGCCAATATCCAAGCGCTGTTGGCAGCGGCGGGAAGCTCACTAGAAAAAGTCGTCAAAGTCACGGTCTTTTTGCACGACATGAATGATTTCGCCGCCATGAACGCCGTCTACGGCAAGTATTTCACCAGCAACCCACCGGCCCGCTCCACCGTGCAGGTGGCGCGCCTGCCCCGTGACGCCAAGGTGGAAATCGAAGTCACCGCACTGCGCTAGCACGCATCACCACGCTGGTAATGCGCTGGTAATGCATCTCTGCCATCATCACCCCAACGAACGCAACTGCGTATCATGAAAGGCGTGATGATGGCACGTACGTATCTTTGGAGCATTCTCATCGGGCTCAGCATCATCGCTGGGCTCTGGTTTCGCCAAGTGCTGGTCACCCGCGGAGCTGCGGTGGTGGTACCGGCCATTGCTGGCGACACCGTATTCATCCGCACCACGCACCACCAACGCATCCTCATTGACACCGCCAACGACGCTCCCACACTCTTACAAACCATCGGGGAGCAGAGCCGTTCCGTTATTTCTCAGCGCGTGGTTGATTTGATCATCATCACACAACCGGGAGAGGCTGGACTCGGCGGACTCAATGCGCTCATCGCCCACGGTGCAACACAGGTTGCATGGTTACCGGCGAGTGCATCGCTTGGCGTGCAATGGTGTGCGCAGGTACCACAAATCACCTGCACCTTCCCAGCAGCCGGGCATACATGGCACATCGACGATGTCGCCATGCATGTGGTCGACACCCACAGCGTGGCCGTCTATTGGGCACAGGGCGGACTCTTGGTTAGCCATGGCACACCTCCCGACCCGGCCACACTGCCACGCCCGCCATCCGGTACAATAGGATTGATTTACCCGTGGCGGATTGCTCCTGACGAAGCGCTCTGGCGCGCTTGGCACCCACAATTTGTCATCTACAGTGACGGATTACGGCCACGAAAATCTGCGCGCCTCAGTATGGCCCAACGGCGACAACACGGCGAGCGCCAGTTTCACGAGATTATTGACGGCACGCTCATCATTCCCATGACATCGAACGCACCCATGGAGCGCATACCAAAGGACGATTCGTGAGCACGACTACCATTTTCATTGTGGCAACGATCCTCAGTCTGCCGACCATGGCAGTCATCATGTGGGGCTGGCGACGTTGGTGGCGTGATGGCGAAGCCAGCCCCATGGCGCGTTTCATCAAGAACAGTAGTATTCCCATCATTGCCAACCTCGTCGGCAAAGTGCTCGACCTCGGGTTTGCCGCGGTCACTCTGCGGGCGCTCGGACCAACCGCTAGTGGCGCATGGAGCTTTGTGGCGCTCATTGCCAGCATGTACTTGGTCACCATTGTCAATTGGGGACTCAACGATTTGGCGGTGCGTGAAGCAGCCGCACACCCACAACAGGCCAGCCGCATGTTCGGGATTACCCTGAGTATGCGCTGGGTGGTGGCAGCATGTGTGGCGCCGCTGACCTGGCTCGGCATCTGGTTGTGGCAAGACAGCATGCCCCCCTTGAGTTGGGGCACCCAGGTGGCCCTCGTGCTCTTGCTGGCTCATCTCTGGCCGGCAGGCACCGCCGCCGCTGCGAGTGCGTCGTTTCAGGCGGCGCAACGCATGGAAATCCCCGCACTCGTGACCGTGACGACCAGCATCATCCGCACAATTGTCGGCATTGCGTTGATTTGGCTGCTCCCCGACAGCGAAAGCCGCATCATCGGCATGGGTGCAGTGGCCCTACTTGCGACCGTGCTCAACGCGGGCTTATTGTGGGGGTTGCAACACCGGCTCTTGTTTCGTGCGGGGCCACAGTGGGACTGGGCGTGGATGCGGCGACTCTGGCGCGAGGCGTTGCCACTGCTCCTCAACAGCATCCTGCTGACCGTCTTTTTTCGTTTTGACGCCATCATTTTGCGCGCAAGTAGTGGCGACACGGTGTTGGGGCTCTACGACGCTGCCTACAAAGTGATTTCGTTGACGCAAATTATCCCGCCCTACGTGGTGGGCGCGCTGTTTCCACTCCTTGCACACCGTGCGGTCACCCAGCGTGACACACTCAACCCGCTGATTTTGCGCGCCATCGGTGTCTTACAGTGGGTGGCGTGGTTGGGGGTGGTCAACGTCGTCATTTTGGCAGACGACCTGATTTGGGTGCTTGGCGGTGATGCGTATTTACCGGACGCCGCCCATATTTTGCGCATTCTCATCTGGTATTTGCCCCTTTCTTATGCCACAGGCGTCGTGCAATATGCGCTGATCGCCGTCAAACGCCAACAGGCCATCACCTGGGCATTCGGGCTGGGGACAGTGGTCAACATTACCGGCAACGTGCTACTCATCCCACGCATCGGCGCTGAAGCAGCCGCCATCATGACCATCGTCACCGAAATCGCACTCCTCGCTGGTTTATGGCGCACGCTTCGCCACGAGCACATCCAACTGCCCCTAGCACTCATGGCTCGGAGTGGCATTGCGAGCATCATCGCGCTCGGCGTGGGGTGGGTGGTGTTGGCCCAAGGCGTTCCAGCAGTCGTGGTAGCAATAGGGGTCAGTATCAGCATTGTGGGGTGGGGATATCAGCGCCAGCTCTTCGATCAGGCCATCTACGGCATGGTCGAGCGCATACAACAACGATTTCGGCGTGACCGCACTGAGCAAAAATGATATACTAGCGGTGTTCGCTCGTACACCCATCGACAATGGAGCCGATGCGGCGTACACGGTTGCTCAAGGAGGAGCAAGAGGATGAGTATGGTACATACCGAGAACGCATACGTAAATGCGCAACGGCAATTCGACATTGCGGCCGACATTTTGAATCTCGACGCCGGGTACCGGAAATTATTGCGCGTGCCCCACCGTGAATTCGCGGTGAATTTCCCCGTCAAAATGGACGACGGGCGCATCGAAATGTTCACCGGCTATAGAGTACAACACAACACCACCCGTGGCCCAGCCAAGGGCGGTATTCGTTATCATCCCGACACCGACATTGACGAGGTGCGGGCACTTGCCATGTTGATGTCGTGGAAGTGTGCGGTCGTCAATATCCCGTACGGTGGTGCCAAAGGTGCCGTCGTAGTCGACCCGGCCCTGCTTTCGGCGGGTGAACTCGAACGCTTGACGCGACGCTACGCCACGGAAATCAGCTTTTTGATTGGTCCAGATGTCGACATCCCAGCGCCCGACATTGGCACCAATTCACAGATTATGGCGTGGATCATGGACACCTATTCCATGCATCGTGGTCACACCGTGCCGGCCGTCGTCACGGGCAAACCAATCAACATCGGTGGATCGTTTGGGCGCAACGAGGCCACTGCGCGCGGATTGGTCTACATCTTGCGTGAAGCCTGTGAGCGCGCCAACATCAACATTGCAGGCTCCAAAGTGGTCATCCAAGGCTACGGCAACGTGGGAGCCACCTCGGCCCGCTTGTTGACCGACATGGGCGCCAAGATTGTGGGTATTGCGGATCGTGGCGGCGGTATCGCCAACGCCAAGGGCATCAACCTCGACCAACTGCAAGCGCACTACCTGAGCACCGGATCTGTGGCTCGTATGGCCGGATGTGACGTGGTCACCAACGCTGAGTTGCTCGAACTGCCGTGTGATATTTTGATTCCCGCAGCCATTGAGAATCAAATCACCGCCCTCAACGCCGACCGCATCAAGGCGCGCGTCGTCATTGAAGCCGCCAACGGCCCCACCACACCCGACGCAGACGCCATTTTGTTCGACCGCGGCGTACTGGTCATCCCCGACATTTTGGCCAACGCGGGTGGTGTGACCGTGAGTTACTTCGAGTGGGTCCAAGGTCTGCAAGAGTTCTTTTGGACGGAGCGCGAGGTCAACGCACAACTCGAGCGCATCATGGTGAACTCATTTGAAACGGTGCACCAGATGTCGCAAGAGCGGCGCACTCAGCTCCGCACGGCCGCCTACCTGTTGGCCGTCGACCGCACGGCCAAGGCCTACCTTGTCCGTGGCATCTACCCCTAAATGATGCGCCGCAGTGGTCAAAGCGGTGAAGCACAGGCCGTGGCGTTTTTACAACGCCACGGCTATCATATCCACCAGACCAACTGGCACTGTCGTTTCGGCGAAATCGACATCGTCGCACAGCACAACGACCAATGGGTCTTCGTGGAAGTGCGCAGTCGGCGCAGTGGACATGCGGACGCACGTGCATCCATCGGCGCCCACAAACAGCGCCGTCTGATTGCCACCGCCCTCGAGTACTTGGCACAGCACGACGCCGCAGACGCGGATTGGCGCATTGACGCAATCACCATCTGCGGCACCTCGGTGGAACACGTGCCCTATGCCGTCGGCCTCGATTAACCGTTGATGGGCTCCCAGACCTGCTTGAGCACACAATCCCACGGGAACTTAAATTCATCGGCGGCGTCATAGACGTGTGATTGGAGATTGACCACAATCACTTCGGGCATCGACAAGGCCTTCCAGCCGTGCATCACCATGGGAGGAATTTTGATGAGTTTGGGGCGTGCAGTGCCCAAAATCACCGAATTCACGTGGCCAAAAGTCGGCGACCATGGCCGAATATCGACTAGTACCACCTGCAACTTACCGCGGGTCACCGTGAATTGATCGGTGTGCACGTTGTGCAGATGCCAGCACTTGGTGACTCCGTAGTCGGTGGCACTTTGGTAGACGTGAGCGGGCATCACCATGCCTTCTTGCTCAATCCACGGCTTGCTCCACAACTCGATGACATCACCGCGGCCATCGAGGTGCGTCTTGAGGTCTTTGACGTACACGCCATCAATGGTGGCCGGTCGCGAAGAGGGCACAACCGTGTACTGAATGGTATCGAGCCAATCGACGGTCACGTCGGCGGCCTGCATTCGGGGGGATACGTCGCTCATTCGGCGCTACTCCTCAATCTCTTGGTCCACATACATCGTATTTGCGGTCACATACGTATCATATTATATGCGAGAAGTCGTGGTTGTGCATCAGCACACCAGCACGAAAGGAACCACCCCAATGAACAAGGCACTTGTGCGTGATGCAATGCATGTCGGCGTCATCTCGTGCCCGGTCGAAGCCACCGTCATGGACGCCTGGCAACTCATCGATCGCTACCGCATCCACGCGGTAGTGGTGACTGACGGACCCGGGTACTTAGCAGGCATCATCTCTCAGACCGATATGTTGAAAGCCTGGCGCAATGGCGCCACCTACGAAGAGGTCATGCGCGGACCGGTGAGCACCATCATGACCAGCAGTGTGATTACCTGCATGCCCGCCATGGAGCTCGATCGGGCCATCAAACTCATCAATCGCAATCACATCCACCGGTTGGTGGTCGTCGAAGAACGCAACGACGGGCGCGTGTGGCCGACGGGTATTTTGTCGATGAGCGATATCGTGCGCCACATCGAAGAACACGAGCGCTAATCGCCACACTCCATCATCAACAAAAAACACCCCCACCGGCATGCCGGTGGGGGTGTCACATTGGTCGTGCTAGATGAGCATCGTCAACGGATTCTCGAGGAGCTTCTTGATGTCAGCAACAAACTGCGCCGCCTCAGCCCCATCGGTGATACGATGGTCGGCCGACAACGTGATGGAGCAGATGTTGGCAGCCACCACTTCGTCGCTGTCGCCCTTGAAGACAGGCACACGTCGTACCGCGCCCACCGCCAAAATGGCGCATTGCGGTGGCGTAATAATCGCATCAAAGCTGGTCACCCCGTACATGCCGAGGTTGCTCACCGTGAAGGTGCCACCCTGTAGATTTTCGGCGCCGAGCTTGCCGTCACGGGCGAGCCCAATCAACCGCTTGGCCTCACGCGCCACGCTCCCGAGGGTGCGGGCATCGGTGTCCGTGATGACGGGAGCGACCAAGCCCGAATCAACCGCCACAGCAATGGACACGTTGACGTGCGGGTTAATCTGGATGCCTTCTTCCACAAACGATGCGTTCAAGTTGGGGAAACGGCGCAAGGCCACACCACACGCCTTGACGATCATGTCGTTGATGGACACTTGCTCTTCTTTGGCGAGGGGTGCGTTGATTTGCTTGCGGAGCTTCAACACTTCGCCCATGTCGATGTCCATCGTCACATAAAAATGCGGGATGGTTTGTTTGCTCTGCGTCAACCGCCGCGTAATCGTGCGCCGCATATTGCTCAACGGCACGATGGTGGCACCAGGGGCAGCAGCCGGCAACGGCGCTGCTACGGGGGCAGCCACCGGTGCGGCCGGTGCAACGGGAGCCGCAGGCGCCACAGGTGCTACTGGAGTGGCAGGACGACCAGCAATGGCAGCCGCCACATCGTCACGCACAACCCGGCCATGCGGGCCACTGCCAGCGATGGTGGCGAGGTCGAGCCCGTGTTCTTTGGCCATGCGCTTCGCGATGGGCGATGCCTTGATGGCTCCCTCGCTCCGTGGCGCGGCTGCCACGGGAGCTGCTGGAGCAACTGGTTGCGCGGCTGCCACGGGAGCTACTGGGGCAGCTGAAGCACTGGCAACGCCACTGCCACTCCCGTCGGTGCGCGCAATCACGCCACCCACCGGGGTGCGGGACCCCTCGCCAGCGAGGATTTCGGTGATGGTGCCAGAGACAAACGACTCGATTTCGATGGTCACCTTGTCGGTCTCGATTTCGGCGATTGCCTCACCCTTGTTGACCACATCGCCGACTTTCTTGAGCCACCGTACAATCAACCCTTCGGTCATGTCGAAGCCCATTTTCGGCATGGTAATATCAGCCATGGTTCTTCCCTTCCATCATTGCAGCGAGCTGCGGTTCAAGACTTTTCTGATTGCAGCGACAATGCGATCCGTCGTCACCACGACCTGTTGCTCAAGGTTCTTGGCGTAGGGCATGGGCACTTCGCGGAAGTTGACCCGCTGGATGGGTGCATCAAGATAATCGAAACCGTGTTCGTACAGGCGGGTGGCGATTTCAGCCGAGGTACCGTACGACTGCCAGTCTTCGGTGACAACCACCGCACGATTGGTCTTTTTGAAGCTCTCGAGGGCCACGCTCATGTCAAGCGGGCGCAACGTGCGCAAATCGACGACTTCGACTTCGATGCCCTCTTTGGCCAAAATATCAGCGGCTTCGAGGGTCAGGTGCACCATGCGTGAATACGTGACCACGGTGATGTGCTTGCCTTCGCGGGCCAACGTCGACTTGCCGATGGGCACCACGTAGTTGCCCTCGGGCACTTCGCCCTTGATGCCGTACATCAACGTATGCTCAATGAAAATAACCGGATCGGGGTCGGCCATGGCCGCCAAAAACAGCCCCTTCATGTCGGCCGGCGTCGCAGGAGCAACGACCTTCAGACCAGGAATGTGGGCATAAAGCGCATCAAACGACTGCGAGTGGGTGGCCGAAAGCTGCGTCCAGCCGTTGGTGGTGCGCATGACCATCGGCACACTGAACTTGCCACCAAACATGCTGTAAATCTTGGCCGCATGATTGATGATCATGTCGAGTGCAAGCAACGAAAAGTTGACCGACATGATTTCGGCGATGGGGCGCATCCCGGTCATGGCGGCGCCGATGGCAACCCCCAAAATACCGGCTTCGGCGATGGGCGCATCGCGGATGCGCTCGGGACCGTACTGCTCCAAGAACCCAGCAGTGACCCCGTAGGTGCTACCGTAGTGACCGATATCCTCGCCGATAATAAAGACACGCTCGTCTTTCATGGACTCATGGAGAGCATCGCGGAGCGCTTCACGTACTGTTAGAACGGGCATCGAACTATCTCCTTCGCATTGATGATCCGTACCTCACCAATGGGGCATACAAATTTATACGAGATCGGGATCTACCGTGGCAGTGGCAAGTGGAGCGGCATAGATACCGCGATCGGTCAACCATTCGTTGCCTGGTACCGGACTCTCATCCGCAAAGGTGACCGAGGCCTCGACCAACTCATCGATGTGCGCATCAAGTGCGTCCGCATCGCTCTCCGCAAAGACGCCCGCTTCGATGAGCTGACGACGGAAAACGACGACCGGGTCTTGGCTACGATGCTGCTCGACGTCCTCTTTGGTGCGGTACTTCTGCGTGTCTTGTGCGGAGTGCCCACGGAAGCGGTAGGTCATCGCTTCGACCAACACCGGACCATGGCCATCCCGTGCATGCGCAACCGCTTCGCTGACCTGCTCACGCACCGACAACACGTCGTTCCCGTCAATGCGCATCGATTTCATGTCAAAGGCGCTGGCCTTGCGATGAATCTCGGCTACTGCCGAGTGTACTTCAAGTGGCGTACCCATGGCGTACAAATTGTTTTCACATACGAAAACAACCGGCAATTTCCAGAGTTGGGCGAAATTCAACGCCTCATAAAACTCACCGCCGTTGGTGGCGCCGTCGCCGAAGAAGACCATGACTACGCCGTTGGTTTTTTGCATTTTGCACGAGAGACCGACGCCAATCGCCAACAACAGGTGGCTACCGACGATGGCATACCCACCCCAGAAGTTTTTGGTGTGGTCGGCGAAGTGCATGGAACCACCCATGCCACGTGAGCACCCGGTGTCACGCCCAAACAACTCGGCCATCAAGCCGTTGATGTCGAGACCGCGCGCAATGGCGTGACCATGGTCACGGTAATGCGTGAAAATATGGTCTTGAGGTTGCAACATAGAGATAGCACCGACACCGGTGGCTTCTTCACCAACGTACAGGTGCAAGAAGCCGCCGATTTTTGAGCGCGTATACATCTCCTGGCACTTCTCTTCAAAGCGCCGAATGAGCATCATCTGGCGGTACAACTCGACGAGCTGTGCCGCATCGAGCTCCTCGCGAGCCCGGGTTAATGGCGTACTTGACATTGTGCTCCTCACCGACTTCTTAGTCGCAGCTTTGGCTGCGAGTACGGTGCCACGACGTTGTTGCATGGTGGCTCCTTACAAGACGAATCCAATCTATCCCTACCGAAAACCTCACCGAAAAAGCAACACCACGCCTCCAGCGTTTAGCGCGTCAAAACGGCCAAATGCTCGATGGTCTGCACCAGCTCATCCATGCTCAAGCGCGAAATTCGCTTGGCTGGCGCTTTCGGCGTGCCACACAATAATAACCGATTGCTGGGATGTAAATACCAATCGGCCTCGCTGTCGATGACCGCCAAGCGTTGCGCGAGTGGGTGCAAATCAACCTGCGAACGCGACTGCGCCGCCACACCCATCCACCCATGCCGTGTCTCGCGGTAGACGGCCAAGACCGCACCCGCACGGTACGCCATGGTCGAAGAGCCGCCGTGCGGCCCCTGCATGGCAATGCCGCGCCCCCACGGTGTGCAAAACTCAACCCGCCCCGCAAATGCTTCGCCGATCTCGAGCTGACGGACTTCGTGTGCGTACCAAGCGTCGAGATTGGGCAACATGAGGTCAACGACACGGGCCGGGTCGTCTTCGTACAACGTATTGAACGTATCGGCCAACGTGCCCAAGTCACAGCCAGGGCGCTCACTGGGCAACGCATTGTCGATGAGCGTGACTTGGCGAATCATACGCTCAAGAGCAACGTTATGGGCGGCCAACGTGCGGCGCACCAATTCAGCCGCACTCAGCGTGTTGACATGGCGTTGATGATGATCAAATCGCCCATTCCCGGTGTCGACATGCACAATGTGCGGATCGCTGTCAGCAGGCAAGTTGTTGAGCGTTGTGCCAGCTGGCACAAAGCGTAACTCGACCTCTTTGACTCCCCCAAACCGCATAAAAATCCAGATCGCGGCAATACAATCAAGATCAGGAGCAAGATGCGCCACAATAATTGAGGGCATTTCCACTGCCACTGACTCCTTTTCTGAGACACATATGAACGCACGTGCTTCACGCACTCGACAGCGCCCGTGATTCATCGAATAAACAACGGGCGCTAGTATAGCAGAAAGGTCAGTTTACTGCAACGTAACCGATTTTGTGGCTTTATAATCTTGTCTATACTCGCACACCATCCACACATACCATGACATACACCCGATCACACTACCGAGACCACTCACAGCTCGACGAACTCCGGCAATTCTTGCTTGACACCTATCAGCAGTACGATGCACTTCGGAACTGGGAACCGCGCCGACTGGAGGGGTCGGCCTTTCATCATGCACCGGCTGAACTCGCATCCGTTGCAGCACAAATGCACTCTGACTGGCTACTCTGGCATGATGCAAATCACCAACTCGTCGGTGCGCTCTGTAGCGAATACCCGGGCGGGTTCTTCCCACAAATTCACCCGGCGCACCTCGACCTCATCCCGCACATGGTCGATTACGCAGTACAGAGCCGATTCGCGTCAGTATCTGTGGATGTATGGTGTCATGCAGACAACCCGTTCCTTGCGCATACGCTGTCGCATGCAGGATTTAGTCAAACAACGGATTATCAAAACCAAAAACGCCTTGACCTGACTACCACGCGCATTTCCCCGCCCCAACTCCCTGTTGGGTACCGTATTGCGACGATGACCACAGACATCCAAGCCACCGACCAAATGGGGCAATTGCTAAACGAGGCGTTTGGCCGCGACTTTCATAGTGGCGCAGAATACCGCACATTCCAGCAAATGGCACCGAGTTATCGCACTGAATTCGACATCGTCGTGTATGACCAGCACGATACGCTGGTTGCTACCGCTGGTATCACAGTCCATCCACAGCAGTCGTTGGCCGTGGTAGAGCCAGTAGCCACCCATCCAGCCCATCAACAGCGCGGATTGGCGCGTGCAGCCATCATCGGTGGGCTCATACGTGCGCAACAGGTTGGTATTCGGACGGCATGGATCGAGGCTTGGCACAGCAACATGGCAGCCAATCACACCTACAATCGCGTGGGATTTGTGGATGTCTCACGACAGTATTGCTGGCGACGGAGGAGCAGCGCGGATGCGGTTTCATAAACCCCAAAATCAGCGCACACTATGGCGTCAATCAGCGCATCACTATCGCTGATATGGTGAGTGGCACATGGGCAATTCACCCCATGCCACTCACCAACTCTTTATCTTGCCTTTTGTTGCCAAACTCCGTATAATCTACACAAGAATATTTTATCGTGCGGTGCCACTTCACCTCAGCCCCAAGAGGAGTTTTATGGAAGAGTCACACGCCGGAACAACAACCGCCTCCCCGAGTGTTGTTGTCACTGACGCCACAGACACACGCAGTTCGGATTTCTTCGCTCAGTTGCTCGCTGAGCAGGGGAGTTATTTGCGTGCCCTCAAGTACGGTGACATTGTCGAAGGCACCATTTTGCGTGTCGAGCGTGAGGAGCTCATCGTCGACATTGGCGCCAAATCCGAAGGCGTTGTTACCGCACGCGACATGCATACGGTCACCGACGCCGAGCGTGATGAAATCCAGGTTGGAGCCTCCGTATTGGTCTTCGTCGTCCAACCCGAAGACGAGCAAGGTCGCATTGCATTATCGCTTGACCGTGCGCGCCAAGAGCGGAGTTGGCGAGTCTTGCAAGAGCTTGCTGACAGCGGCGAAATCATCGAAGCAACGATTGTGAATTACAACAAGGGCGGATTGCTCGTGAATCTTGACGGCGTCCGTGGCTTTATTCCGACGTCTCAGATTTCTGGGATTGGTCGTGGCACCGACGTACAAAAGCAGGCTGACATGGCACGCCGTGTCGGCAACACCGTGCGCCTCAAAATCATCGAAATGAGTCGGGCGCGCAATCGGTTGATTTTGTCGGAGCGGCAGGCCAACAGCGAATCACGCGACCTACGCAAGGGCGCCATTTTGAGCGAAATCGCCGTCAACGATGTGCGCGAGGGAGTAGTCACATCGGTCTGTGACTTCGGCGTTTTCGTCGACATCGGTGGTGCGGACGGTTTGGTGCATCTTTCGGAGTTGTCTTGGAGTCGCGTCCGCCACCCGGGCGATGTCTTCCAGGTCGGCGATCAAACCAAGGTGTTGGTGCTGAGCATCGACAAAGACAGCAAGCGCATCGCGCTTTCGGTCAAGCGCACGCAAACAGAGCCGTGGTCAACCGTGGCCAGCCTGTTTAGTGTGGGACAAATCATCGCAGGCGTGGTCACCCAGAAGGTCGACTTCGGCGCATTTGTGCGCCTCGGAGACGGCATCGAAGGGCTCATCCACGTTTCCGAGCTCAACAAAGTCGGCAGTGACACCGTTAAAGAAGGCGACACGGTCACGGTGCGCATTGCGCGCATTGACGCCGAACGCCGCCGGGTCGGTCTGAGTCTGCAAATCACCCCCGACGCGGAACAACCCGCATCGGAGTAATTTCATCGAGATCACGCCCTCGTGAAATCCACAAACGGGAGTACAGCCAATGTCAGGTGCATACGATAAATTCACGAAGCGTGCCAAGCAAGTTTTACACTACGCCACCGAAGAAGCACGAACGCTCAACCACTCATACATCGGTACCGAGCACATTTTGCTCGGTCTTATCCGTGAAGGCGAAGGGGTCGCCGCGCGCGTCCTCGACGACTTGGGGGTTCATCTGGCGCAAGCACGGCAATCGGTCGAGTTCATTGTCGGAGTAGGTGAGGGCAACGCCCGGGCCGACAAAGACAAGGAGCTCTCGGCGCGCGCCAAAAACGTCATCTCGTTTGCCATTGACGAGGCCAAACGCCTCGGGCACAACTACATCGGCACGGAGCACCTACTCTTGGGGCTGATTCGCCAAGGCGAGGGAGTGGCCACCGGCGTGCTCGACATGCTCGGCGTTTCGCTCGACCAAATCAAAACCAACGTGATGCGCATTGTGCGTCAGGGCGGATCAAGCTCGGCTGCGAGTGGCGGTGCCGGCAGTAGCACCACGCCACAACCCGAACGGCCGGCGAGCACGGGGAGCGCCAACACGCCGGCAACCGGCGCAGGGAGCAATCCGAATCCCAAGGCCGGCAAAACGCCCTACTTGGACGCACTCGGCAGTGATTTGACGGAATTGGCCGAAAGTGGCCGACTTGACCCGGTGATTGGGCGGAGCCGCGAAATCGACCGTGTCATCCAGATTTTGTCACGGCGCACCAAAAACAACCCGGCGCTCATCGGCGAACCCGGTGTGGGCAAAACGGCCATTGTGGAAGGCTTGGCACAGCGCATCGTGGCTGGCGAAGTCCCCGACAGCCTGCGAGGCAAACGGGTCATTGCGCTCGACATGGGCGCCCTAGTGGCCGGCACCAAGTACCGTGGTCAATTCGAAGAGCGCCTCAAGAAGGTGGTCGACGAAATCAAAGAGACCCGGTGCATTTTGTTCATCGACGAATTCCACACGATTATTGGGGCCGGGGGTGCCGAAGGCACACTTGATGCTGCCAACATTCTCAAACCGGCGTTGTCGCGGGGAGAGCTCCAAACGATTGGTGCGACCACACTCGACGAATACCGCAAGTACATTGAGCGCGATGCGGCCCTTGAGCGGCGCTTTCAACCGGTGATGGTCGATCAGCCCAACGAAGAAGACACCATTACCATTTTGCGGGGCATCAAGTCACGCTACGAAGACTTTCACCAGTTGCAAATTAGCGACGAAGCCATTCAGGCGGCAGCTTATTTGTCGACCCGCTACGTGCCCGACCGCTTTTTGCCAGACAAAGCTATCGACCTCATCGACGAAGCGTCTGCCCGGGTACGCATGACCCGTAGCTCTACGCCCTCGGCGTTGCGCGATGCGTTGCGTGGCTACGAAGCCATCAACAAAGAAATCGAAGCAGCGCAAGCCCAGGACCAATACGAGCTGGTCGAGACCCTACAAGAGCGTGCCGAAGTGCTGAAGGGGCGGATTACGCAACTCGAAGCCGAATACGGCATCACCGCCAAGAGATCCAGCGACGAATCACCGTATGTCACCGAAGAAGACATTGCGGCGGTGGTCGCCATGTGGACGGGTATCCCGGTGACGCGCCTCACGGGCGATGAAACAACGCGCTTGCTCCAGATGGAGAACGTGCTCCACGGGCGCGTGATTGGCCAGAGCGAAGCGATTGTGATGATTTCGAAGGCGGTACGCCGTGCCCGTGCTGGTCTCAAAGACCCACGACGGCCGATTGGGAGCTTCATCTTCCTCGGGCCCACGGGTGTCGGCAAAACGGAGCTCGCCAAGGCGCTGGCTGAGTTCATGTTTGGCTCGGAAGAGCATCTCATCAAAATCGACATGTCGGAGTTCCAAGAGCGCCACAACGTGTCACGCTTGGTGGGGTCACCGCCAGGATACGTGGGCTACGGCGAAGGTGGCCAACTCACCGACGCAGTACGCCGCAAGCCGTACTCGGTGGTGTTGTTCGACGAAATCGAAAAAGCACACCCCGACACCTACAATATGTTGCTCCAGGTGCTCGAAGACGGCCATCTCACCGATGGCAAAGGGCGCCGCGTTGATTTCCGCAACACGATTATCATCATGACCTCCAACGTGGGCACGGAGCAAATTCGTGGGGCATCACGCATCGGGTTTGTGGGGCAGGGGAGTGAGGCGAGCAACCAGGATCTCCGCAACCGCGTCAACGACGCATTGCGCATGGTCTTCCGCCCCGAATTCCTGAACCGCCTCGACGGCACCATCATCTTCCATGCGCTGACCAACAGCGAAATCCGTCAGATTACGCACTACATGCTCCAGCGCATCCAGAAGCAACTCGACGAGCACCGGCTCACGCTCCAGGTGACGGACGAGGCCTGCGATTTGCTGGCCAAGCGCGGCTATGATCCATCGTTCGGGGCGCGACCGTTGCGCCGCATCATCACCAACCTCATCGAGGATCCGCTGTCCGAGGGGTTCCTTGACGGTCGGTTTGTGGCAGGAGACACCATCATTGTCGACGTGGCCAAGCTCGACAACGGCGAAGAATACTTGCGGCTGAGTCCGCAGCGACAGCCGGTCGAGGAGACGCCGGTAGATTCATTGGCATAATCCGATGGCCAAATCACGCACCGTCTTCATTTGTCAGCAGTGCGGTGCCCACCAGGCCCGTGAAATGGGGCGTTGCCCCAACTGTGGCAGCTGGGGCAGTCTGGTAGAACAAGTCGAGCGACGCGAGGCGGCTACTGCCTCGCGTCGCTCGACCGTTGTAAGTGGCGGCGGTGCCCCAGTGCCGCTTCACGCTGTTCCGAGTGGCGGGGTCAGCCGCTTGCCGGTGCGCTTCCAAGAGTTCGCACGTGTCCTCGGTGGTGGCCTTGTGCCCGGCAGTTTGGTGCTGATTGGCGGTGAGCCGGGGATTGGCAAATCGAGTCTGCTCCTACAAAGTGCCGCCCATTTTGCGGAACACGTCGGCGTGGCCCTGTACATATCTGCGGAAGAATCGGCCCAACAAATCAAGCTCCGAGCCGACCGCATGGGGTTAGCCCCGGAGCGCTTGTGGGTGTCATCGGAGACCAATCTGGAATTGGCCATCCAGCACATCATCGCGCAGGCGCCACAGCTGGTCATCGTTGACTCGATACAGACGATTTACCTCGAAGAACTCAATTCAGCCGCAGGATCGGTGGGACAAGTGCGTGAGGGAGCGCTCCGCCTGTTGCGGGTCGCCAAAGAGTACAACATACCAATTATCATTGTTGGGCATGTGACCAAAGAGGGTGCGATTGCGGGTCCACGCATGCTCGAGCACATCGTAGATGTGGTGCTGTACCTCGAGGGTGAGCGCTTTCATCAATACCGCGTGCTCCGAGGCGTCAAAAACCGTTTCGGATCCACCGACGAAGTGGGGATTTTTGAGATGACCAGCAACGGTCTCGAAGAAATCACCAATCCGTCGCAGGTTTTTTTGGCAGAACGCTCAGCGCACACCCCTGGATCAGCGGTCGCCGTCACGCTCGAGGGCACTCGCCCCATCTTGGTGGAGGTGCAGGGGTTGACGTCCAACACGGCCAACCCGCAGCCACGCCGCACCGTCAACGGTTTTGACATGAACCGTTTGCAGATGATTCTGGCCGTGCTGGGCAAGCGGGTCGGCCTGCCCCTCTTTAATCAGGATGTCTACATCAACATGGTTGGCGGGCTCAAAATCGGCCAGCCGGCGGCCGATCTCGCGGTCGCAACCGCCATTGCGTCGTCGTTTCGCAATCAGGCCGTCGAAGCAGATTTGGTCTTGGTCGGCGAAATCGGGCTCAGTGGCGAACTCAGAGGGGTGTCACAACTCGAGCGGCGCCTCAGCGAAGCGGCCAAACTCGGATTTCGCCGTGCCATTTGCCCACCGTTGCAATCACAACTCCACATCGCGGGCCTGCAGATTACCCCGGTGCGTTCGTTGTTTGACGCAATCGACAGTGCGTTGGGGCCGGCACCACGGCGGGCAACGCGCGCCTCAGCACAGAGCAACGACGAAGAATGACCGACCACTGAACAGAATGGCATGATACTACTATGCGCGCAATTGTGCAACGAGTCCGGCATGCTCAGGTAACCGTGGCAGATCAGGTGGTAGGAGCGATTGGCGCAGGCATGCTGGTGCTCCTCGGTATCGGACAAAACGACCAGCCAGAGACGGTTGTGCAGTTGGGGCGGAAATTGCTCGATGTGCGCATCTTTGACGATGCCCACGGCAAACCCAACATCGCCCTCAAAGAGGCGGCCGGTGCAGTTTTGCTCGTGTCGCAGTTCACTCTCTACGCAGATATCAGCCGCGGGCGCCGCCCTGGGTATTCGTACGCAGCGCCACCGGCCGTGGCAGAGCCACTGGTACACGCCATGGCCGATTTTTTGCGCACCCAAGGGGTGGAAGTCGCCACGGGCGTGTTTGGGGCGGAAATGCAGGTCAGTCTGACCAACGACGGTCCCTACACGCTCATCCTCGACAGTGACACACTGGCCTACCCGGCAGGCATGCACCCGTGAACATGGACAGGGCAGACGCCCACGACGAATCTGCCATCAGAGCGATACTCCAGCGCGCAGGGCTGGTTGCGCCCGTGTTTGCACCGGAATGCCATTGGTGGGTGGTGCGCCTAGCCGACGACACGGCGCCCGTGGCCTGTATTGGTGCCGAAGCCGGCACACACGCGTGGCTGTTGCGTGCGTACGTGCTGCCGGCGTATCGTGGCCACCGGTGGGGCCGGGCGCTCACGGAACAGGTGCTCACGGCGGCGCAACGGGCCGGCATGCAGGGCATGTACTGCTTTAGCACCGACGCAGGTGACTTTTGGCAACATCTCGGGTTCACCGAGGTGCCCGTGGCCACCTTGCTCGCGGCGCTGCCACGGGTGCCCCAGGTCGCGCAATTCACGGAGCTCGGTTGGCTCCCCACCGAGGTGGCCTGGTACCGCGCCTGTGCATCATCTGCCACACCAGCCTAGTTTTGGCGGTATACTCGTAGCACGGAGCCCACAAAGATGTTTCACCGTGCAAAGGAGCAAGTCCCATGGCGTTATTTGACATGTCGTTGAGTCAGCTCGAGGCCTACCGCCCCGACGTAGCCGAACCTGCCGATTTTGACGCATTCTGGCAACAGAGCCTGGCCGAGACCCGCACCTACCCGCTCAACGCGCACTTTCAGCGCACCGATGTGCCCTTCCAGACCATTGAGGCCTACGACGTCACCTTCAGTGGGTGGGGTGGTCAGCCCATCAAGGGGTGGTTTTTGCTCCCCAAACAGCGCTCTGGGTCGGTGCCGTGTGTGGTGGAATACATTGGCTACGGTGGCGGGCGTGGATTCCCCAGTGACTGGCTGTTGTGGAGCAGTCTCGGATATGCCCACTTCGTGATGGACACCCGTGGCCAAGGCAGTGCCTGGAACAAGGGCGACACCGCGGATCCGGAGCCAGAGGGGAGCAATCCACATCATCCCGGCTTCATGACGCGGGGCATCCGCAACAAGCAGACCTACTACTACCGCCGCGTGTTTAGCGATGCGGTGCGGGCCATTGAGGCAGCCCGGAGCCACCCAGCGGTCGACGCCAACCGCATCTGCGTGGCCGGAGGCAGCCAAGGCGGCGGGATTTCAATTGCGGCGGCAGGTCTCGTGCCCGATGTGGCCGTGGCATTGCCCGATGTGCCCTTTTTGTGCCACTACCGACGTGCCACCGAAATCACCGATTCCAATCCGTATAGTGAAATCAGCCGCTACTTGATGTCACACCGCGACGCGGTCGAAGACGTGTTCGCAACCCTCAACTACTTCGACGGCATGCACTTCGCCAAACGAGCCCAGGCCAAGGCCCTCTTTTCGGTGGGGATGATGGACGACATCTGCCCGCCATCCACGGTATATGCGGCCTACAACAACTGGGCGGGTGCCAAACAAATCTGCATTTGGCGGTATAATCGACATGAGGGTGGTGGAAATTTCCAGACCCAAGAAAAGATTCAATATATGCACCGCGCGCTTCCTATCGAGTAGGTGGCGCCGTGCCGAAGAAACCATGACAGAAAGCACGCCAACCAGCGATTTCCAACAACGAATCACCGTAGCAGTTGCGGCCGGCGACACCATCGCCGCCCGCAGCGCACATCGAGAGTGGCTGAACGCCGAGCCAAACAACATCAGCGCCCTACTCGGGCTCGCTCGCTTACTTCCTGTGGTTGCCGAGCGTGAGCGCCTCATCGAGCGCGCCCTCGCCATCGACCCCGACCACCCAGATGCGCTCGCTGCGAATGCAGATATTCAGCATTGGAAAGCGCAAGGCGTCCACATCGTCACGGTACCCCGCTTTGCACCAACCCAGCCACTCCCACCCGAAACAGCGCCAGTCGCACCGCCACCGCTTGTGATGTGCCCGAAGCACCCGCAAACGGAGGCCACCTTGCGCTGTCACAGCTGTGGCACACCGTTGTGCGTGCAGTGCGCAATCCCCAACGAAGTCGGTCATCTGTGTGCCGAATGCCGCGATCAACGCATCCCAGAGCGCTACCGGAGCACACGCGCCCAACAACTCGTCAGCGCCCTCGTAGGCGCACTACTCGCCATCGTCATCCCGTTGCCACTCAGCCTGCTCCTATCAATTCCCTTCATCGGACTGTTTGCGTTTTTGTTGGGAGGCACCTTGGTCGGCAATCTGGCTGGGCAAATCTGTGAGCGCATCTTGCGCAAACGTGGCCGGGGCATCATCACCGGTGCGAGTAGCGGCATCGTCATCGGGTCGGTGCTGGTGATGGTCTGGCTGGGTTTTTTTGGAAACTTGCTCCTAATCATGATTGGCATCATGTACGTGTTCGTGGCCATACGAAGCCTGCGGCAAAGCCTGCAGTAGCCGTCTGCGTGCACTTCCCGGCACCACAAATCACCCCCGGTCACCAGATGCGGTGGCCGGGGGCAATCACAAGGCGTGCTACTGACTAGTTCATGGGGACTTGGGGGACAATTTTGCCTTCGATACGAGCAAAAATCTCCGCAATGGAGTGCCCCGTAATTGTCAGACCGTGGTTCTTCAGTCCAATCACGGCCCGGGACGGATCGGGAGCCTGGCGCACCAACTCGGCCACTTCGGCGGCGATTTCGTAGGTGCCACACGGGTAGTTGACCTGAGTCGACTGAATGGGATCGGCCCACCACGCATGCACGTGCACGATGGCACCAACGGAGGGGTGCTCGCGGTAGATCATCCAGTGCTCAATGGCATCGACCGAAACGCGACGGGGCTCCACGCTTGGCGGCACGCTCAAGCGAATCATCAGCTGATCGGGCACGTATTCGGTGACCAACAGCACATCACGGCCGACCGTCTTGAGCTTGCTTTTGTCGACACCCGAAGCCGACATCCAGAAGTACTCGGGGTTGTGATGCGCACGAGCGCTCAAATTGCCGTAGCTCAAACCGCCGATGTTGTAGAGACGGCGCACCATGCGCAGGTCGTTTTCGGTGAGGAAATCCTCGATGCGGGTCGGTGACGGCAACAGGCCCATCTGGTCGAGCTTGACACCTGCGTCACAGATTTGCCACATCGGCTCTTCGCCGGCCCACAACGCCTCGGGCAGATTGGGCACAAAGTCGTTGTTGATGACCAAGTGGCTACAGGCCAACGGAGTAACCCGCTGGTAGACGCGCTCGTAGTACTCCGCATCGGTGCCGATGTACTGCACCACATAGTGGCCTTGCTCCGGAGTGATGAAGTGGCTTTCACGCACACCGTTGACCACCGTGTTGTAGATAATCATGTTGGAAATCGAGCGCACCAACAACGGGTAGGCGGCATGCATGATATTGGGCTCATTGCCGGGGCCTTCGAAAATGGAGGCCACGAAGGTGCCTTGGCCACGGCGCTTGACCGGGCGAGGCGCATCCACATCACACATGTTGAGCACCAGCCGCAACACGCCATCTTCTTCGACATCACCCTCTTGATTGACCGCATCTGGCCGAAATATGTTGCCCTTCGCAACGATGACGTCGCGCAGACGCGCCGTGAACTCTGCCACAAACGCACTCGACGTCGTGCCAGCGGTCGTAAACGTCATGACCTCATCATCAGCAAATGGTGAGTTGCGCAACGCCGGATTGGCATTATTTGACATGATTTTCATCCTTACCTAACAGACCACTGCTCCAACACGTTACTCCCATACCGAGGAGCATAGAACGTGGGCAAAAAATGGTCGCTACCATCGTCTAGAATAGCCTTAAACGCTACGGGTGTCAAGTAAATCCTGCTTGACAATCACCATACAACACCCTAGAATCTTCAGTAATATGTAATGTTGACTTGCACCCGTACTTTGAAAGATTTTCGCATGACGCATACCTGCTGGACACGCCGGCTTGTCATAGGGGTGACCGTGTTGCTGGTCAGTTGTGGCCAACCCATCCAGATCAACAACCGCACTCCGCAACCGAGTGGCACGCCGCTCATCGTGGCCACAGACGGCACCGTCTTGCCGGAGGGCACAGACGTGGCTCTAGCGGATGCAACCAGCATGCCCCCTGCGGAGCAAGCAACGACGCCGGTCGAACCAACATCTGCTCCTGCCGACGTGGCGATGACGCCGGTCGAGGTCGTGGTGGTCACGCCGCGCCTCGTAGCAACACCGACCGGCGACGAACGCTGGGCAGCATTTGTGAGCAACCGGAGCGCCTTCGAGTCGCCCATGCGCATGAGCACACTAGCCCCCAGCCCGTTGTTGTGGCTCGACCCACGCAACGGCCAAGTCATCGAGATCGGCCTGCTCAACGGCGACTTCGTTGCAACCGCGACAATGAACCTAACGTCTGATAACAGCAAGGCGTACGAAGTCGAATACCGCATCAATCAAGACTACGGGCTGACGTCCATCTCTGAGGCGGTGGCCATGCGCATGCGTGATGCGGGGTATGCCGCCAGTGTGCGGGCGTTTGTCGTCGCCAACGACAACATCATCGAGATCCGCTGACGGTACCTCGTAGTGAGGGAGACACCACAATGACCAGTAAATACCTTGATATGGTGCGTGGACAACGCCGCCGTCCGGGCGGCATGCAATTCACCTCGAAGACGTTGCTTGCCGTATTGGCGGTCGTCTCCATGGCCGGCTCCGCTGCCTATTGGTGGGGGGTCCAGTCACAACTGACCGACAATCCCATTGTGGCAATCGCATTCACGGCCATTCTGGTGCTTGCACCACCCAGCCTCGTGTCGTTTTTGATTCCGTGGTCACCGGCCGGCATGCTCCTGCAAAAAATCAACGCCCGCACGTGGGGCTACCCGGTGATTATTGGCGCAGCACTGTACCTCATCTACTACTCGTTTCAGATTCAATGGAGTTGGTGGGCCGCGCAACCGGTCGTCGCTGATTCTGACTTGGTCTACCAGCAAGCACTCATCGGCATCATCGGCTTCATCGTGATCCCGGCCTTGTTGTGGACACCCGTTTCGTCCGACGAACTCGTCGAACAAGTGCGCCAAGCCCACCTAGTGAAGCGGTATGAGCTCCAGACCCAAGCCGACATCGCCATTTTGCGGGCGTCGTTGTTGCGCGCCCAAGAAAAAGCGCTCATCGGATTCGCGAATTTGACCCTCCAAGAACGCCAAGAATTGGCGGCCGTGATGCGCTCGTTGGTGGTTGGCATTGATAATACGCTCCGAGAAATGGGCCAGACCGTGCGCACCGTGAGCGGTGTCGCCATGCCCTTTGACGGGCTCCTCGAAGACAACGCCGAAGTCCGTGACGTGCTGGAATACATCAGCGAGAGCCTCGAAGCCTCGGCACTGACGGTCGACGACCACAACAGGCCGCCCGCCTACGAAAACGAGCCCCGTGCCCAAATCGAGCAAACCTCTGAGCAGGCCACCATGCGGCCGTCGCAACGGATGCGCCGCCCGACCATGTACCCGCCGCAACAGTACGAGGAGTAAGCGACCATGCGTGGGCGGAAGTATGCGAGTGGCGGGGCACTTCCCGCCGACGATTTGCATGAACTGGTCGACCTGTTGGCGGTGCGCATCTACGAGCGTCTCGGTGATAGCTCGTTCAGGCTCAGCAAAAGCGACGTGGCCGAGTTGGTCTACCCGTACATCGACGACCTCATCCCCAGCGATCAGCAGGAGGTCACGTGGATGGTGTGGGAGCTCATCCAGGCCGGAGCGCGCGAGCACGAAGGGTAGGCGATGCGCATCGGCATCCTTGGTGGCACCTACGACCCCATGCACGTGGGGCATTTGGCCATTGCACAGACGGCGGTGACCGCACTGGCGCTTGACCAGCTCCTCATCATCCCGAGTCGCACCCCGCCGCACAAACCGGCGCCCGCCACGACCCCCGCCCAGCGTCTCGCCATGTGCCGCTTGACCTGTGCCGACATTCGGCAGTGTGTGGTCAGCGACATCGAATTGCAACGAAGCGGCCCCTCGTATACCGTCGACACGCTCCGACAACTCGCCGAGCCGGGGCGCCAGTTGCTGTTGTTGCTCGGCGTTGACGCCGTCCAAATACTGCCCCAGTGGTATGCGGCCGACCAGATTGGCCGGTATGCGGAGCTCGTCATCGTGCCCCGTAGCGGCAATGATGCGCCCATTGTGCACCACGTGACAGAGGCACTGCCGTCGTTGCAGGGACGCATACGCACCATTCCCGGACCGGGCATTGCGGTTTCGAGTAGCGAAATCCGCGATCGTTGTGCG
>Ga0172373_10002262_pt1 | contig 29809 bp, 20 predicted proteins | sample Lak10m_2_FD_114546 | JGI IMG/M metagenome (GOLD analysis project Ga0172373, IMG submission 114546) | Freshwater microbial communities from Kabuno Bay, South-Kivu, Congo - kab_092012_10m | ecosystem: Environmental > Aquatic > Freshwater > Lake | place: Democratic Republic of the Congo...
AGTCATCGACATGACAGTACAGTTCGAGTAGATTCATAGAGGGATGCCTTTCTTGGTAGGGGTACCCTAGAGGATAATACCTCTAGCGAAAGGCATCCCGCCTTATCCATAACTGACGTTAAAGATAGTACGTAATCGGTAACTCATCATCATTCTCCTTCACTGCTTAAAGGGGGAACGCAATGTCCCCCCTGATTTAAGCGATATGCGTGTTAGAACCCTTCGGCCTGATAGGTGATGCCGGGGAAGCTGACCGCATCCGGCGCGAGGGCGGCGTGCGCGGCGGTGTCCCCCTTGAGCACATCGAGCAGGAAGGCCGTCGTGAAGTGGTTAATCAGGCCGTGGGCGCGATCCATGTCCCAGACGGGATCGGAGCACGCCCAAAAAGATCCAAGCTCAACGATCCAGGGTACTTGGCTGCACGAAGTACCAAAAACCATATGATCGGCATTCTCGAATACGGCTAAGGCTTTCTTGGCGCTGCCGAGGTTGTCATACAGGTAGGTCTGGTACAGCGGCAGTTCGGAGAACTCCGCCCGATCCTTCGACCCTGCCAGCAGGAGTACCGGCACTGTCACGTCCTTGAAACTTTCAGCGCCAAATTCGACTACCTCAGGAGCCAGTGGCACGATGGCATCCACCCGCGCATCGCCCATCGGCGGCCACAAACCTTCTGGCACGGGCGATAAACCGGCTTGTTTGGCCAGTTTCCGTTCCCAGTCCCGGCATAGCGCACTCAGTGGGAGATAACCGCCAAATTCAGGTGGCAAACGGATATCGGGATACTGGTTGCACCAACTGGTCGGCCCCCGGATATCCCAGCGAGCGCCAGCGGCCATCTCTGCGGTATAGGCACCATACGAATGTCCCACCACCGCCACCTGTTCAGTATCAATCAGCCCCGCCAGTGCGCCCTCCGCGCCCGTGAGTTGATCGGCATAATCAATCTGCCATGAAACGTCTTTGGGGCGGGTGTAGTGGGAGAGGTCGGTATCTACGCTGGTGGTGACAGCGGCGCTGTCGGCATATTCGATGGACATGACGACAAAGCCCTGTGAAGCAAGATGCTCGCTCAGGTAGGCCGTTATGAAACGTAAACCACGATTGCCATGTGAAAAGATCACCAGCGGATACGGGCCACCTGTCGCATCTGGCAGCGCGTTTTCCAGCGCATAACCGGGAATAAGGGTTTCATTGCCGAAAATGGTAGGCGACTGGCGATAGGTGATCGCTTCCTCTGCGCCATCCGGGTTCAGCGCGGGATACCACACGGCAACCGTGGTCGGGTGATAATCGGTTTCGGCGGCAAATTCCATCATCCCCACCCAGTAGGGGCCGTGCAGGGCATAGGGGGGCGCGTCCGGGCGCAGTCCGGAGGGCGCGGGTTGAGTTTGTTCCTGTGGGTGAGTGACCGATGGTGTCAGTAAGAGAACGAACGACAGAATAAGGGTGATGTACACTAGGCGGTGCAACCGACTATTCATGACACACTCCTTTTCTAACGATACTGCCTCCGATAGAAGCCAGACCTCCTGCATCTCAATGCTTTCACGAACGAGAAAAACAAACAGGCATCGCCAACGCTTGCTGGCAACGCCTGTTTTGCATCAATGAGGGTATGAATGTGAGACGCTGCCGATCACAGTCGGCTATTACAAATTGCATTTATGTTAATGCTTCTTATTATATGCTTGTGTTTTAGATTTGGCAACTAGTTTAATCGGGGCTATGCTGGCGGGGGCGGGTACTGCACAGGCTCCGGTGGCAGATTGTTATTTTGCATATAATAAATGGCACAGGGTTGAGGATATTCCGTATGAGAACATGGTTTGCCAGTTGGAGTTTGCGGCGGCGGTTGGTGGTCATCATTCTGGCGCTGGCTATTCCGACCGTGCTGGCGGTGGCGGGCGTGGCGCTGGGTGCCAATGTCATGATCTTACAGGACGAGACGCAGGCGGCTTTCCTCAGCCAGAACCAAGCCTTCGCCAACGCGCTGGATTCGCGCTTGCAGAGCGCCGCGACAGTCGCCCGTGCGTTTGCCAACTCCCTCAGCAACCAACCGGATTCGCCGCTGTCACGGGTGTGGCAGATGGCGAACAACACCCTGTCCGAAACCGGTCAGATTATTCGCCGTGTGAATGTGTATGCGCCGCTGGATGGCGGACGGCAGGTGGTGGTGTTTAACGCGCCCATCCCGCCGGTGCGTGTGGCGACTGTGAAGCAGTACGTCAATGAGGATTTTCCTGCCGACAGCTGGTTTACGGCGGTTTTGCAAACGGGCAAGCCGCGCTGGTTTGGCCCCGAACTCGGCTTTGACCGCGCCGACGGCCTGCGCGTGATTTCGTATGCGGTGCCGTATCGCGGCGTAGGCGGGCGCTGGGTGGGCGTGGTCTGGGTTGATATTCCGGTATCGGCACTCAATCGCTTAATGGGCGATGCGATTGATGAGGAAGATCCCCGCAGCTACAGCTTCCTCGTCACGGATGCCAACCACGTTTCCGGCGGCTTCCAACTGCCCGTGCTGCCACTTGAAGAACAGATGACGCGCCTGAGCGACTTCATGATGGAACCGCGCATGGTCGAGATGCGCGCCGAAGCCAGCGATAACGACGGTCAGTTCATCCTCGGCGCTGATCCGTTTGATATTCAGCGCGAGTCCATCACGCTCATCAACCTGCTTCCGCAGAGCGCGTGGCATCTGGTGACGGTGCTGCCTGCCAGCGTCATCCAGAATCCGTTCGCCCGCAGCCTCGCGCAGATTGCGGTGGTCACGCTGGCAGGTATGGCGCTGTTGGGCTGGATCGTGTTCCAGTTCACCACGCACGCGATTGTCACCCCGTTGAAGCGGTTGGCGATAGCCGCACAGGAAATCGGCGCGGGTGATCTGCGTTACGCCATCGCCTACCGTGAACAGCAGGATGAAGTGGGGTGGCTGGCGAACGCGATGGAGGAGATGAAGCGCAACCTCGAAGGGTCGTATGACCAGCTCTCGAACTGGAGTCACACGCTGGAACGCCGCGTGAAACAGCGTACCGAAGAACTGAACGTGGCGCGACAGGTGGCGCAGGTGCGGGCGGGCGAACTGCAAGCGGTGTACGATGCGTCGCTTTCGGTGGTGGGGGACTATCAGCTTTCGCTCATGCTGGATAACCTGACGCAGAACATCCTCAACCTGCTCAAAACCCGCTACTGCGCGGTGTGGTTGCTCACGCCGGACAAGAAGCATTTGCAACTGGTGGCCTCCACCAACCCCAACAAATCGGCTTTGAACACACTTATTCAGCCGCAAGAAGGGCTGGTGGGGACAGCCTTCCACGCCGGGGAACTGGTGCTGGTCGAAGATTATCCCAACTGGTCGCACCGGCTGGTGGGCTTTGAAGATGGCACCGTTGAACAGGCGATGGCCGCGCCGCTTCAGTTCTTCCGCAAGCCCATCGGCGCGGTGCTGGTGGGTCGCCTCGCCAGCGATGCGCCCTTCAGCGACCCTGACCAGCGGTTGCTCACCCTGTTCGCCAATCTAGTGTCGCCGGTGGTGCGCAACGCGCAGCTCTATATCCAGCGCGAGGATGCCGTCCGCGAAGCCGAACGCGCCAACAGCGTCAAAACGCGCTTCCTTGCCAGTGTGACGCACGAACTACGAACGCCCCTGAACCTGATTATCAACAACATGGACTTCATGCGAATCGGCATGTTCGGCTCCGTGACCGAGGAACAGCGCAGCCGTCTGGAACAGGCGGTGCGCAGTGCCGAGCATTTGCTGTCGCTCATCAACGATCTGCTGGATGTGAGCAAGATTGAAGCCGGGGAGATGGATCTGGTCATCCAGCCTGCCGACCTGTATCCCGTCCTCGAAGATGCGATTGACCAAACGTTGATGCTGATGGAAAGCAAAAAGAGCTACATCCTGTTCGAGCGCAACATCCCGGATGACTTGCCGATGATCCCGATGGATGCCCGCCGCGTGCGCCAGATTCTCACTAACCTGTTGAGTAACGCGGTGAAGTTCACGCCCGAAGGCATTATCCGATTGGCTGTCGAAGTGGTAGCGCCTACGCTTTCCGCCAACGGCGCGAATGGCAGTGCAGCCCATTTGCTCGAAAGCGGTTATATCGCCTTCACCGTGTCGGATACAGGCATGGGGATTTCGGCAGAGGAGATGGACAGGTTGTTCCTCGCGTTTGAACGTGCCGAACGCGCTAAACACATGGGCATCGAAGGCACCGGGCTGGGGTTGCCGATTTCGCGCTTTCTGGCGCGGGCGCACGGGGGCGATTTGCAAGTGCAGAGCGCGGTGGGGGCGGGGAGCAGCTTCCGCTTCATGCTGCCGATGCAGCCGCCGCGCCGCGAACGTCCGGCACAAACTATCAGCGCGGTGATCGGTGTCGAATGATTGGATAGGAACGGTATAAAGGCGAGAGGGATACAATCCTCATTTACCCTGAAAAGGGAACTCCCCCGGCATAAGGAAGTTTTCCTTCTGCCGGGGGAGTTCAGAGCATATACGGGCGATTGTCGCCGAACCACCCGCCTTATGACCTTATGTTCATTATTGTAATGAGTTTTTTGGATTTCGAGAAGCCACTAAATCCACTTTTTTAAGGGGGTCACAAAGGGTCAACTAAACCATTTTCAAACGTATTAAAAACTATTTTGTAACAACAAGTCTTTTTTAATGAGTTTTGTTCAAGTTTTATCTAGTTATTGTATTGTATTATTTCTGAAAATCCGACACACTGTTAATATTAAAAAATACTCACCACAGATATAAATTTACACTCAGGATAAAATATATAACAATATCAGTAATGAGTCCGTAGGTCACTTGATCGTCAATGCTAATCTATGTTACTATAACTGCGTATTCGTAAGATGCGATTATCTTTGAAAATGTATGTCCCAAAGTAAAACACCCACGCCAGTCGCGCCGCCCAAAATCAACCTCCCTGTTCAGAGGGGGGCGATGGTTCATCGCCCGCATCTGGTCTCGCGGTTCGCGTCCCATCCGGTGACTGCGATTGTTGCGCCTGCCGGTTCTGGCAAGACGACACTGGCACTGCAATGGGCGAATGCTTTTGACGGGGCGGTGTGCTGGTTCTCGCTGAAACCGGATGATGATGATGCGCGGAGTTTCGGCCTATTTGTCTCGCAAATGCTGCGCCTCATCATCCCCGATTTATTCGAAACGCCCGCCCTGCTGCTGGCGCAGGCCATAGATGGCGATTACGAGGCTTTTGTAGACGCGATTACAAGCGAACTCGCAGCGTTAGATGTGCATCTGGCGGTCATCGTGGATGAGGCGCAGGTTTTCAGCAAGCCGGTGATTATCAACGCGATGGTGCGCTTCTTTCAACGTATGCCGTCGCGTATGCAAATCGCTTTGGTCGGGCGTTCGCTGCACCCGCAATTGCTGGAGCTGGCGCAGGCGCAGGTCATCACGATGAATGACTTAGCTTTCACAGTGGACGAAACGGCCTCCATGCTTGCCCATCAGGGTGCGAACGTGCCGAGTCTAGACATCGTGAAACAGGTTTTTGCCACCACCGAAGGTTGGGTGATGGGGGTCAAGATGGCGGGGGTAGCCCTGCGCAGCAATCTGCCTGATTCAGAACTCATCACTGACTATTCGATCAAATATTTGATGGATGAGGTGATGCGCCAGATTCCGTTTGAGCAAATTGATTTTATGCTGCGCACCAGCATTTGTGATCTGCTCGTTCCGGCGCTGTGCGATGTGCTGACCGAGCGTAACGACAGCGCCGCCCTGTTAGAGTCGCTTATGGCAGATGGCCTGTTCATCATCCGCGTCAGCCAGAAACCGTTGGTCTATCGCTATCACAGCCTGTTTCAAGAAATGCTTCAGAAGCGGTTGCAGTCGCAGCAGGGCGGCCTTTTCCGGGAGATGCAGCGGCGGGCGGCGATGTGGTACGCCAAGACCGGACAGTTCCGCGAAGCCGCAAACGCCGCCCATGCCAGCGGCGATCTGGCGCTCACCGCCCGCTATGCGCTGAAAACATGGAAGCAAATTATTCTGTTCAGTGATTTATTCAAGTTCCGCGAATGGCTGGCGCAGTACCCGCCCGGTCTGGTGGATGAGCAGCCCCGTCTGCGCCTGTTTTTGCTGATGGCCGATGCCATGAATTGGGATAGGCCAGCGGTGGATGTACATCTGCAAAAACTGCTGGCCTTGCCCGATGTAGAACGCTGGCAGGGCGAAATCGCCATGGCCCACGCCTACATCGTGTGGAAATTTGATAAGGATAAGCTGGCTTGTATCGGCTATCTGAACGCCGCGCTGGATTGTTTGCCGCATGACAGTTTATACATTCATGCGCTGCATCTGAAATCCATGCAATGCGAATCCCTTTATCAACCGGTTGAGGCCGAGGCCGTGCTGGAAGAACAGTATCGAATCGCCAATGAAATTGACAGCCCATCCGCCGCGTTACAAGCACTCAATAGCCTGATCTACATGCGTTACAACAAGGGACAGTTCGATGATGTGATGACCTTGAGTATGCAAGCGTGTCGGCTGATTGTGACCCATGAAGGCCCTCTGGGGCAGCTTGCGCTGGATGCGGAACGGGCGATTTGTCGGCAGCGGACGAAGGTGCTGATTCATCGGGGTGAGATTGCCGAAGCGGACGAGACGATCAAAACCACGCTCACCTATCCGCCGGAACAGGGCAACCCGCATCTGGTATGGCGCATGTATAACCAGATGGCGGAGATTAAAGCCCTTCAGAACGATTTCGCCGGTATGGAACAGATGCTGGAATCCGCACAAATTTTGCATGGGGCGATCAACAAGATCAAGATTTACACCGACAACCGTCAAGAGATGGCTGTGTTGATGGAATCCCTGCGGGCGCGTATTCTGTTGCGCTGGCATGATGCCGCTGCTGCCCGCCGCTGGTTGGCTATTTACGCGCACGAGAACGCCCAAAAATTCTTTGTGAACGAAGAAGCGCCGATTGTGATGCAATCCGCCCATGTCACCGCGCAGGCTTACATCGTCCTCGGTGATATTCCCGCCGCGCTGACGGAATTAGAGCGTGTGCAAACGGAGTACACGAAATGGAATATACAAACCGAAGTGACGCAGGTGCAGGCGCTGCGGGCGTTGGCGTACTCTATACAGGGTAATGAATCGGCTGCCTGCGCCGCGCTGGATGAGACGCTGGAACGGACGCTGGAATGCGGTAATGTGTATGCGTTGTCGCTGGCGGGTTTGTTCCCGTTGCTGCGAAAGCGCATCGTGGAGTTCTGGAAGGCGGGCGACGATGCCCGCGCCGATCATCTGCGGCGGGCGATTCACCTGCTGCACGAAGAAGCGCCGTCGCTGCCGCTGTCGCCGTTCACGCCTGCCGAGGAAAGCGTGGCGAAACTCACCGTTCAGGGCTTCAACGCCACCGATATTATGGAACAGACGGGAACCAGCCTATCCAACGTGCGCCACCGCACCCACAGCGTCTATGCCAAAATGCTCACCCACAACCGCGAAAAACTGCTCGAACGCCTGCGCAAATTTGTCCCCAATATAGTCTGAGCGCCTACCCCACAACCGCCTGCTGCCGGGCATATTTGGGCAGTGTGATGGTGAAGGTGGTTCCGGCTTCCGGCTGACTTTTCACATTGATGATTCCGCCGTGCAGTTCCACCGCCTGCTTGCTGATGCTCAAGCCTAAGCCTGTGCCGGAAATGACGCCGACGTTGCTGGCGCGGTGGAAAGGTTCATACAACCGCGCAAGGTCTTGCGGCGGGATGCCGATTCCTGCGTCCTGCACTTCCAGCGTAAAGTTATAATCGGTCTGCATCAGACGGATGGTGACGGGCTTACCATTCGGGGAATATTTGAGCGCGTTGTTCCCCAGATTGCTGATGATGTGACGCAACAGTCGCTTGTCGAACTCCGCCTGAACGGGCATTTTCGGAGCGTCATACACGATTCGTCCGCGATATTCGGCGTGGCTTTCCAGTTCTTCGATGATGATCTGACACAGGCCATTCACATCGCCCGGTGCGGGTTCAAATTTCATGCGCCCGGCCTGAATTTGCGCCAGATTGAGTACATCGGTGATGATGCTGGTCATGTGCAGAACATGCTGGCGAATGCGATCCAGCCGTTCATCCACCTGTGCCGGTTGCATTTTGTCGCGGTATATCGTGAGCGTTTCGGTTGTTGCCAGAATGGCGGCCAGCGGGGTGCGGAACTCGTGTGAGGCCATCGAGACAAAGCGCGATTTCAGTTCGCTCAGTTCGCTCTCCCGTTTGAGCGCCTGCTGCATTTCTTCAGATGCTTGCTTCAACAGCGTAATATCCCAGTTCACGCCCATCATCCGCGCCGGGACGCCGCTGGCATTGTGGAAAATGGCTGCACGCAGTTTGGAATGGCGCACGCTGCCATCTTTGCGCAGGATGCGGTATTCGGCATCCAGCGGGTGTTTGCCCATCACCGCATCCATCCATTCCCCCATCAAGCGTTCTTGATCCTGTGGGTGGATGCGTGCCGCTTGCCAGATGTCCGCCCCTTTCCCGTTTACTTCCTCCCGCGTCAGGCCATATATCGCCAGCATCCGATCATCCCAGTCCAGCTTGTCGGTATTCAAATCCCAATCCCAGATGCCAATCTGAGCTGTTTCGGTGGCGAGTTGCAAACGCTCCGAGAGTGCCGTGTGTTCGGCTTCGATACGCTTGCGTTCGGTGATGTCGTGGGAAATGCCCACCAGACCGATCAGTTCTTGATGGGTGTTATACAGCGGCACTTTGGTCGTACTCAACCAGCGCAGGCTGCCGTTGCTGCGCGTGAAGCATTCTTCGCGGTTGGTGATTGGCATTTGAGCCGCAAACAGCGCATCATCCTCGGCTTGGAATCGTTCCGCGATTGCAGACGGGAACAGTTCAAAATCGGTCTTGCCGTACACGTCCTGCGGGAATTCGGCTTTCATCAAACGCAAATGCGAGGCATTGCTCAACACTGTTCGGTGTTGTAAATCTTTGACGTAGATAAAGGCGGGCAGCGAGTCCATGACCGTGCGCAACAGGCTGCGTTCTTCTTCTAGTTCAGCCGTTCGCTCACGGACGCGCTGCCCAAGCTGGTTGATGGATTCGACCAGCGCCGCTTTGACCTGTTCTTTTTCCGTCACATCGGTCACAACGGAATACAGAAGTTCTTCGCCATTCCACTCAATCGTGCCGGTGAATATTTCCACTTCACGCGGCTGATGGTGCGCGTCCCGGTGAACAAAGCGGCAGGTGAGCATTTTAGAAACCTGCGCCTTCGCCATCTTGAATTGCACTTCTTCCAGCGGCGACAGGCTAATATCCATGATGTTCATAGTCCGCATCACCGAAATCGGATACCCGTAATAGTCGGCGGCAGCTGGGTTGGCATCCACAATGTGCCCACTGCGAGGATTGACAATCAACTTGGGTAGCTGATGCTGTTCAAACATCTGGCGGTAGCGCGTTTCGCTGGCACGCAGGGCGAGTTCCGCCTTCTTGCGGGTGATGAGATGCCCCAGTGTGGCACAGTACAGGTTGAGCAGTTCCAGCAGTTCAGGGGAAAACGGTTCCTGCCTGAGCAAATTGTCCACACAAAATAGACCTACCGGTTTACTGACATCGCGGATGAGCACATCCATTGACCAGCCCCGCCCGACCGGATTTTGCTGGCGGTCATACAGATCGGTATCCACCAAGTAGCGTATCGGATTATCCTGATTGTCGAGAAATGCCGGATCGGTGTAAATGAAACCGAATCGCTCGTCGCGCAAATTTCCAGCTTCATCCGTTCCATACGCCCCCGCCAGTTTCCCCGGTTCGTCGGTGGTCAGCCAAATCCCCACCCGATCCAGTTCCAGCCGTTCGCGCCCCAGCACCACCGCCTGCCGCAGCAGATCATCCAACGTGTCGGCACTCGCCAGCACCAGACTGATTTCATTCAGTTCTTTCAGGCGGTTGCGGAAGCGAATGGCCTGTTCTTCGCTGGCCGCGAGCGCGTCTTGCATATTTTGCTGCTCGGTAATGTCGCGCACGAGGCTCTGAACATACAGCGGGTTACCCACTTCGTCCCGGACGAGCTGAATGTTGACCTCCGCAACGACGACGGTGCCATCTTTGCGCTGGATCAAGCGGTGATAAGGCGCCATCTTTTCACCCGCCCGCACCCTGCGCTGACGTTCTTTGACCGCCGGTAGTTCCGAAGGTAGGTAGAATTCATACCCCGAATGACCGACAATCTGTTCGCGGTTGCTGGCGCCCATCATGCGGATGGCGACTGCATTTGCCCGCAGTATTTGTCCATCCAGACCAATATGAATAATGGCGTCATTCGTTTGCTCGAACAGGGTATGGGCGAGGTGGCGGTCATCAAGGCATTTTGCCATCCAGTGCAGGCAGGACTGCCACGCTTCGGGGGTGGGCGGCGTGTTGAGATCAGTGATGCCGAACGAAGTCAATTCCTCAGTTAGCCGGGTGAGGTCTGCCATGAAATCTTATCCACGATAGTTTCTTGAATAAAAACACTGAGATCATAAAATTTACCACACCACAATTACGTAAAACCTTAAAAAGTATTCTCAAATTATGCGATTGGGAACGATCAAATTCGCGTCTCTTATCCGCGTGCATTCGGGTTTGGTGTCCCGCGTAAGTGCCTCGGCGGTCAGCATCGGCAGTTCACTCTTGGGATTGCTCACCGGGGCTGGTATCCTGAACCTCATCTGGATAGTGGTGGGCGCTTTCGTACTGTATATGTTCTTTAAGGACGAAGGCGTTAAAGCCGAGTTCCCCTCCTAGCGCAGCGTCGTTCGTGTGCAGGCTACAGGGGGCATTTGGCCCCCTGTTTGTTTTCCCGGAGCCGTTTCCTCATGACGATCAATCCCCGTACCTTGCTCGAAAGTCACGGCATCGCCCCCAAGCGCAGTTTGGGGCAGAACTTCCTGCACGACCCGAATATGCTGGACAAAATTGTGAGCAGCGCCGCGCTCCAACCGGACGAGGCGGTGCTGGAAGTGGGGCCGGGAACGGGCGTGCTGACCGAACGGCTGGCCGCCGTCGCGCCGGAACTGGTGGCGGTGGAACTGGATGACCGCTTGCAGCCGATCCTGACCGAACGGTTGGCGGCTTTTCCGCAGGCGCGGGTGATCTATCAGGATATCCTGAGCGTGAATGTGCCCGCGCTGTTCCCTGATCGCCTGTATGTGGTGGTTGCCAATCTGCCCTACTACATCACCAGCGCCATTTTGCGGCATCTGCTGGAAAGCCCCCACCCGCCGCGCCGCCTGATTATCACCGTGCAGAACGAAGTGGCTGAACGGCTGATCGCCACGCCGGACGATATGAGCGTCCTCAGCGTGAGCGTGCAATATTATGGCAAGCCGCAGATCGTCACCCGCCTGAATCCGGCGCTGTTCTGGCCGAGGCCAGATGTGGAAAGCGCCGTCGTGCGGATTGATGTGTACCCGCAGCAACCGCTGGATGTGCCGGATGATCGCACTTTCTTCCGGGTGGTGCGTGCCGGATTCAGCCAGAAACGCAAGCAGCTGAAAAACTCCCTGAGCAACGGATTGAACCTGAACGCCGGGGATGCCGCCGCCGTATTCGCCACCGCCGAGGTCGATTCGCGCCGCCGCGCCGAAACCCTGACGCTGGACGAATGGGCGCGTTTAACCCGCGCTGTCGCACCACTCTTACATTAACAAAGTTCCCAATTGGCTTAAACAACGTTTAACCAGTTTAAGAATATTTCATAACCTGTCCCAAGCGGCGCGTTAATAAAGCGGCGCTAGTATTCAACGTGAAAGGTAGTCCAAAGAGACTGCCCATCATTTAACGGTTTTAGGGAGAATGTACAGATATGAAGAAGCGTATTCTGGTATTGGTACTGGCTGTGATTATGGTTATGCCCTTCGCGCGCATTGCTGCGCAGGCAGGCACCATTGTGGACGTGGCCGCTGGCAACGCCGATTTCTCGACGCTGGTTTCGCTGGTTCAGGCCGCCGGTTTGGTGGACACCCTGAATGGTGAAGGCCCTTTCACCGTGTTCGCGCCGACCAACGAAGCCTTCGCCAAGTTGCCCGCGTTCGTGGTGGACTATCTGAGCGCCAATCCCGAAGCGTTGACGCAGGTTCTGACCTATCATGTCGTCGCTGGCAAGGTTGCCTCGACCGATGTGACCGCTGAAGCGGCGGATGTCGCCACTGTTCAGGGCGGAACCGTTCAGGCTGTGTCCGATGGCACCACCGTGAAGGTGAACGATGCCAGCGTGGTGACTGCCGACATTGAAGCCTCCAATGGCGTGATCCATGTTATTGATACCGTTCTGCTCCCCGCCTTCGCCCTGCCGGAAGTGGTTCCCGCCACCGTCACCGGTGACATTGTTGCCGATGGCAGCTCGACGGTTGAACCTCTGGCGAACGCGATTGCCACCCGTTTCACCGAAGAAGGTTTCGGTAGCAGCATTAGCATCGGCGAAAGCGGTACCGGCGGCGGCTTCAAGGCGTTCTGCGAAGAAATGACCACCGACATCGCCAATGCCAGCCGTTCGATCAAGAGCAGCGACGATGCCGCCAAGCCCGAAGAACTCCAGAAGTGCCAAGCTAATGGTCGTGAACCTATTGCCTTCCGCGTGGGCACCGATGGTCTGGCCGTGGTTGTCAGCGCCGAAAACAGCTTCCTGACCGACCTGACCCCTGACCAGATCAAGCTGGTGTTCAGCACCGCCGTCAAGTGGTCGGATGTAGACCCCAGCTGGCCTGCCGAAGACATCATCCGCTACATCCCCGGCACCGACAGCGGCACCTTCGACTACTTTGTTGAAAAGACCTTTGACAAGGACTCGGCCCCGATCCTCGCCGCCAGCAACCTGAACCAGAGCGAGAGCGACAACGTGCTGGTGCAGGGTGTGGAAAGCAGCCCCTACGCCGTCGGCTTCTTCGGCTACGCCTACTATGTGGCGAATGCCGCCAGCCTGAAGACCCTCGCCGTTAACGGTGTGGTTCCCAATTTCGAGACGGTTGAAAGCGCCAAGTACCGCTTCGCCCGCCCGCTGTATGTCTACACCACCGCTCAGATCATGCAGGACAAGCCGCAGGTTGCCGCCTTCATCAACTTCTTCCTGACCACCGTGCAGGATGAAATCACCAATGTCGGCTACTTCCCCGCCAGCGAATACGCGCTCAACCGTTCGCGGTTGTGGTGGCTGGCTTCTGCCGGCGCTCAGTAGGCTTCGGGCGAACACCCCGTGCTTACAGCCGGCATGTCCGGCCTAGATACGCAATGAATCACAACCGCCCCTGCATCGTCAGGGGCGGTTGTGATTATTGGCGGCGTGAGTGGGGTTAGCCGGCGCGGATTTTCGGGCCACTTAACGGACGACCAAATAGAGGTGCGAACACGCAAAAATCGAATACGCCAGCCACCAGCGGCAGTGCGCCGATGATGGCGACCACGATGCCGGTGCTGCCAGTAATTCCGAACAGACCGAGCGCGATCAGCACGAGGCCGGCCACAATACGGATAATGCGACCTGTGGTGGAAGCCATAAAGTTCACGAACCCATTCATCGTATGCTCTCCTCATCCATTTCGATTTGATAGCTTTACGATAAGCGATTTCGTTTTTGCTGTCTGTGACAAAGTCACCGTTGATTCTGAGTTTCCAAACGGCTGCGGTCGAGGATGACGATGGAACCACGCAGCACCCGTACTATCCCCTGTGCCGCAAAATTTTCGAGGATACGGCTGATGACCTCGCGGGAACTCCCCAGTTCGGCGGCGATTTCCTGATGGGTGATGCTGAGGGGGTTTTGCGTCTGGCTGCGTTCCAGTAGCAGCGCGGCCACCCGAATATCCATCCGGCGGAACGTGACTTCTTCCACCAGTTCCATCACGCTCGCCAATCGCTGGGCAAGTAGTCCATAAACGAACGTGCGCCACAACTCGTAACGTTGCACCCACGAACGGAAGGTGCTGGCGGGGATCATGACGGCTTCCACATCCTGCTCAACAGTGGCGATGGCTGAGAAGGATTGTTCGGCAAGAATGGCATTGGCGGTTAAGATGCACGATTCGCCCAGCCCGAAGCGGTACAGGGTGATTTCGCGGCCTGTTTCGCCCACCTTGTACACCCGCACCGCGCCGGAGATGAGCAACGCGATGGCGTCCACCCGGTCGCCTTCTACGAACACATCTTTACCAGCAGGCAACCGCGCCAGAAAAGCCGTCCGCTGAAACTCCTGTACAACGTCAACAGGCGCTCCCTGTAGAATGGGAAGCGCCTGCCGGATGTGTTCAAACTGTGCTGGTGTAATCATCTGCGGGTTGGTGCTAACACACGGTTAGCAACGTCGTCCGAACCCTCAGCCACCACCGACGGGTGCGGTGGCCCGCCCGCCGTCGTTCTGGCTGGACTGCCCTTTGACGCTGATGCGCGACAACTGGCGCTTGGGGTGATGGTTGCCGCAGTGCGGGCAGGTCGTGTTGTCCGCTTCCGCCATCGGCACACGCTTCTCAAAAGCGCGTCCGCAGCCGGGGCAATCGTAAGCATATAACGCCATTAGTTCGCCTCCAGAGCTTTTATCACACGGTTCAAACGTTCGGCGGCTTCGTCCGCAATCGGCTTGAGGTCTTCGTTGGGGACAAAACTCATCATCGCCAGCGGGTCAATGATCGAAATCAGGGTGTGCGTTTCGTCCACCTGCGAGACGGTGACGTTACAAGGCAGCAGCAGGCCGACTTCCGGCGCAGCCGTCAGGGCGCGGTAGGCCAGCGGCGGGTTGCATGCGCCAAGAATCTTATACGGACGGAAATCCACATCCAGCTTCTTCTTCAGCGTGGCCTGCACATCAATTTCGGTCAGTACGCCGAAGCCTTCGGCTTTCAGCGCGTCCGTCACCCGCTGGAGGGTGGTTTCATAATCTACATTCACCACACAATTCATGCCCGTGTTGGTAGACGTTGCATCGCTCATAGTGTCATGCTCCTCATCGAAAGAACGGTTTCACAAAACCCTCACCCTTTTTCCCTCTCCCTCAGAGCGAGGGATTTCAGACTCCCCTTCGCCATGACGCATAGCGGAAGGGGACGGGGGATGAGGGTCATTCTGCGAGATTCATTTGCCTTTTTTGACCGGGTAGCCGGCACGCATCCAGCCCGCCATGCCGCCGCGCAGGTTAAGCACGTCATAGCCCGCGCCGCTGAGCTGGCTGGCGGCCACGCTGCTGCGCGAACCGGAAGCGCACACGCACAGGATCGGCTGGTCTTTGGGCAGTTCGCCGATGCGCTTCCCCAGTTCGTTCAGGGGGATGAGCTTCGCGCCGGAGATGTGTGCGGCGCGAAATTCGTCCGGCTGGCGCACATCGAGGATGAACAGCGGTTCTTTGCTATCCACGCGGGTTTTGGCTTCTTCGCTCGTCACCGCGTTGGTGCCGCCGCTAAACAAGGCTTTGAAGATATTCATTCAGGCTTTTCCATTCGTCGTAGGGAAGGCTGTTATTCCACAGGCAGACCGGCATCTATCCATGCGTTGATTCCGCCCAGATCGCGGATTTGCGTGTAACCGGCTGTGGACAGGATGCCGCTGGCGATCTCGCTGCGCCGTCCGCTGCGGCAGTAGACGATCACCATCTGGTCACGCGGGATTTCGGACAGGCGTTGTTCCAGTTCTTCGACCGCGATATTCACCGAACCGCGAATATGTCCGCTGACGAATTCTTCCGGCGTGCGCACATCCAGCAGCAGGTGCGGCGCACCCGTCGAAACGAACTGCGTCTGATAGTCGGCGGGCGTGATCTTGAGTCCGGCGGCGGTTGTCGCAGCGGCGGGTTGGCTGGCGATAATCACCACAAGCGCAGCGATGACCACCACCACAGCAGCCGCGCCCATCCACAGCATACGGGGGTTCATCTTTGCCGGACGGGTGTTCTTTTTGCTCTTAGACATACGCTCTCCAACCGCTGATTTGACAGGCTCTCTTTACAATAGCGCCGATTCGGGGTGTGCAGGTACGGCAATCCCCTTATAATGAGCCATAAGTTTCCGCTTATAGCTTGTGGGGCGCTATGCTCGATCTCTACAAACTCCAGATTTTCGCGGCAGTGGTGCAGGAAGGCAGCTTCAGCGCCGCCGCCGAACGCCTGTATATGACGCAATCCGCCGTCAGCCAGCACATCAAGGAGCTAGAACAGGGGTTGGGACGGCAGTTGTTCCAGCGGGGGCGGCGCGGCGTGCAGTGGACACCGCACGGCGAAACGCTCTATCGCTATACCGGCGAGATTTTCGCGCTGGTGGCGCAGGCCGAAAATGCCCTGACCGACATTCAGCAGCTTTCTGGCGGGCGGGTGAGCATCGGGGCGACGCCGGGGATCGGCGTGTATCTCGCGCCGGATTGGGTGCAGCACTTCCGGTCACGTTATCCGCGTTTGACGGTGGCGCTGCAAACCGGCGTGACCGCGCAGATTGTCCATGATGTGCTGGCGCATCGTCTGGAGTTCGGCGTGATCGAAGGCGAGTTAGAAGGCCATGCCCATCCGCATCTGGCGTCACTGGTGCTGGAATCCGTCGAACAGCAGGTGGTGGTGGGCAGCAAGCATCCGTTCTGGGCGCGTGAACGGGTGCAGGCCGAAGATTTGCAGGGGCAGTCCATGATCGTGCGCGAGGCCAACAGCCAGTCGCGCATCTGGCTGGAGCGCACCCTGAGCCGGTTGCACATTCAACCGTTGATCGGCGCAGAGTTCGACAATCTGGAGTCGATCAAGCGGGCGGTGGGGATGGGGCTGTGCTTCGCCATTCTGCCGCCGTATGTGGTGCAAACCGAGGCCGAACAACGGTTGCTGCACATGATTCGCGTGGACGAGCAGCCTTTCACGCGCACACTGAAGCTGATCTGGGATTCCAGCGTGCATTTCTCGCCGATTGGTCGCGCATTCCTGACCGAACTCAGCGGGCGCTTTCCGTCGTTGGCGGCGCTGCTGGAATAAAAAACCTCACCCCTGCTGGTTAGCTTCCAGAGGGGTGAGGTTGCTTTTACAGGCGAGTCGAACCGTCTCTAGCGTTCAGCCAGCGGAACAAACTGGCGTTCGGTTGCGCCGGTGTAAATCTGGCGCGGGCGGTTGATGCGGGTGCTGGGATCGTCGTGCATTTCCTTCCAGTGACCGATCCAACCGGGCAGCCGCCCCAGCGCGAACAGCACGGTGAACATATTGGTGGGGATGCCCATCGCACGGTAGATGATGCCGCTGTAGAAGTCCACGTTCGGGTACAGCTTGCGCTGGATGAAGAAATCATCCTTGAGCGCGATTTCTTCCAGATTGCGGGCGATGTCCAGCAGCGGGTCGCTCACGCCCAGCGCGTTCAGCACTTCATCCGCCGACTGCTTCAGAATCTTGGCGCGGGGGTCGAAGTTCTTGTAGACGCGATGACCAAATCCCATCAGGCGGAAATTGGAATTCTTGTCCTTCGCCATGTCCATGTACTTGCGGTAGTTGCCGCCGTCCGCCTGAATCATGTCCAGCATTTCGATCACTTCCTGATTCGCGCCGCCATGCAGCGGCCCCCACAGGGCGCAGATGCCCGCGCCAATCGAGGCGAACAGACCGGCGCGGCTGCTGCCGACCATACGCACCGTCGAAGTGCTGCAATTTTGTTCGTGGTCGGCGTGCAGGATCAGCAGCAGATTCAGTGCGCGTTCCAGCACTTCCGAGTTCTGATAAGACTCGGACGGCACGGCGAACATCATGTGCAGGAAATCGCCGATGTAGCTCAGATCATTACGCGGGTAGACGTAGGGCTGACCGATGGACTTCTTGTACGAGAAGGCCGCGATGGTCTTCATCTTCGCCATCATCCGAATGATATTGAGGTTGACGACATCCGGCTCATCCGAGTCCGGGTAATAGGTCGAGAGCGAAACCGCCATCGCCGCCAGAATCGCCATCGGATGCGCTTTGGCCGGATACCCTTCAAAGAACTTTTTCATATCTTCGTGAATCAGGGTGTGGTAGGTCAGTTCGCGCTGGAATTTGTCCAGTTCGGCCTGTGTGGGCAGTTGACCGTAGATCAGCAGGTAGGCGGTTTCGACAAAGCTGGCTTTCGCCGCAACTTGCTCGATCGGGTAGCCACGATAGCGCAGGATGCCCTGATCGCCATCAATATAAGTAATCGCACTCTGGCAAGCGCCGGTGTTCCCGTAACCCGGATCGAAACCGATGGCCTTCGTCTTGGCGCGGAGCGAGGCGAAATCAATGCCCGCTTCGTTTTCCGACCCGACAATGACCGGAAACTCGTACTCCTGACCTTCTAGGATGAGCTTTGCTGTAGACATAGTTTGCCTCTATAACAAATTGAACAATTTTGACTCTGCATTTGAGACAAGTTAAGCAGGTTTTTCTTACCTTGCTAGTGCCAGACAGCCCATTAATCAGGGATGTCTGTCATATCCTTACACCCCGCCCCCATACAGACCGCGCTACAAGAGCGTATCGCTGCGGGTGATTCACTGCAAATTCTCGAAAATTCCCGCCGCGCCCATGCCGCCGCCGATGCACATTGTCACCATGCCGAAGCGGTTGTGACGGCGGCGCAGTTCGAGCAGCAGGCGCAGCGTGAGGATGGCTCCGGTGCCGCCTAACGGATGACCGAGGGCAATCGCGCCGCCGTTCACGTTCACCCGTTCGGGATCGAGCGCCAACTCGTCCATGACCGGCACGGCCTGCGCTGCGAAGGCTTCATTCAACTCGATCAAATCCATTTGCGATAGGTTTAGGCCGCTGCGTTCCAGCACACGCGGGACTGCTGCCACTGGCCCGATGCCCATAATCTCCGGTCGGACGCCCGCCGCCGCGAAACCCACGAAACGTGCGAGGGGCTGAAAGCCCAGCCTCGCGGCAGTACCGGCTTCCATCAACAGCAGGGCGGCAGCGCCATCGCTCAACGGGCTGGATGTGCCAGCGGTGACGAGGCCATCCTCTTTGAAGGCCGGTTTGAGTTGCGCCAATCCGGTCAGGGTAGTGTCGCGGCGCAGGTGTTCGTCCTTATCCACCACATGCCGCCGGATGCTGCGTGTGCCATCTTCGGCGGTCACTTCTTCTTCGACCTCGAACGGCACAATTTCCTGCGCGAAAAAGCCTGCATCCAGCGCCGCCGCTGCTTTGCGGTGGCTGTGATAGGCGAACGCATCCATCGCGTCGCGGCTGACTCCCCGTTCGGCAGCCAGAACTTCGGCAGTGAGTCCCATGTTCATATATGTGCCGGGGTAGGCGTCCAGCACGGTCGGGTTCGGCTCCCATGTGAAGCCGCCGCGCTTGATGAGCGACATGCTTTCCGCGCCGCCCGCGAACAGAATATCGGCCTCGCCGGTCATAATGCGCTGCGCAGCGATGGCGATGGCCTGCAAGCCGCTGGCGCACAGGCGGTTGACCGTCATCCCCGCCACCGAGGACGGTAAGCCGCTGCGCAGCGCCACGATGCGCCCCATGTTGTTGCCCTGTGAACCTTCTGGGTAGGCGCAGCCCAGCACGACATCTTCCACCTGTGCGGGATCAAGCTGGTCGTGGTGCTGCTGCAAAAGGTGGCGGATGACGTGCGCCGCCATTTCGTCCGAACGCACCTGCCGCAGCAGCCCCTTATGGGATTTCCCGACGGCGGTTCTGCCGCCCGCCACGATGACCGCTTCACGCATAGTCCACACCCTTTTCTGTCTTGGAGACACCCACCATTACATCCGTGAACAAACTCACTTGAATTTGCTGCCTACGATATTATCCAGCGTTCTCACGGGAATGACGATGGTGATGGTGGTGCCTTTGCCCACTTCGCTTTCCGCGAGGATGGAACCCCCATGTAGCTCAACCGCCTGCTTCGTGATGCTCAACCCCAGACCGGTTCCAGAGATTTCGCCCACATTGGCGGCGCGGTGGAACGGCTCGAACAGGCGATTGAGATCGTCCGGCGGGATGCCAATGCCCTCGTCGCTGACTTTCAAGGTCAAACGCTCATGATTCTGGTCGAGTTCAAACCGAATTTGTTTTTCGATGGGTGAATATTTGAGCGCGTTGGAGAGCAAGTTGTTCACCACCTGTCGCATCAGGTGCGGGTCGAACATCATCAGTTCCAGATTGGTCACACTCTTGAACCGAAGGCGCTCGTGGTGCTGCGGTTGGCTGTCAAATTCTTCCACAATGTCGCGGCACAGCATGTTCATGTTGCCCGGTACGGGCTGATATTTCAATTTGCCTGTTTGAATGCTGGAGAGTTGCAGCACATCCTCCATGATCACTTTCATGTGGTTGACCTGCTGGCGGATTTTGTCCAAGCGGGCGCTGACTTGTTCGGGGAGCATCTTGTCGCGGTAGATCGTCAGGGTATCGGTGATCGCCATGATAGCTGCCAGCGGGGTGCGGAATTCATGCGAGGCTATCGAAACAAAGCGTGTTTTGAGTTCGCTCAGTTCCATTTCTTTCTCCAGCGCCCGCCGCAGGTTTTCTTCCGCACGCTTGAGCAGCGTGATGTCTACATAAACGCCTAACACGCCGATGATTTCGTGGTCTGCACCCCGCAGCGGTTGCTTCGTGGTGCGCACGTCTATGTACTGCCCGCTGACCGTCGCCTGCAATTCCTCATATTCCTGTATATGCCCCTCATCTTCGATTGTGCGCAGGTCGCTAACCCGATAGGCCGCTGAACTTTCGGAACTCCATATCAGATCGGTGTCACGCTTGCCCACCACTTGATCGGGGTTGGCAAGCCCCGCGTCCTGTGCGAACAGGTTGTTACAGCCCATATAGACCGACTCGCGGTTTTTCCAGAACACGCGCACCGGAAGGGTATCCAGAATCAGTTGCAGCATCCGCTGTGATTCGCGCACCTGCTGTTCGCTGCGGCGCAGGGCTTCCTGATTGGCGCGAATTTCGGATACATCGCGGGTGATTCCCACCAACCCGATCAGTTCGCCATGCAGGTTATGCAACGGCACTTTGGTGGTCAGCGCCCAGATGCCCCGGCCATCAGTGCTGAGTGAATGCTCCTCGATGTTAAGAATCGGCTGTTTGAACTGGAATAGATTTTCTTCGTCGGCGTAGAATTTTTCGGCCAGTTCCGGCGGAAGTAGATCATAGTCGGTCTTGCCCATCGCCTGCGTGGGCGTTTTCCCGAAGGACTGCGCGTGTGCTGTGTTGTTCAGTAACATGCGGTGCTTTTTGTCCTTCACATAGATGAAATCCGGCACGGTGTCTATGACCGTGCGCAGCAGGTTGCGCTCCTCGGCAATGGCGTTTTCGACGGCCTTGCGCTCGCTCACATCAGTGAGCGTCCCCACGATCCGCAGCGGTTTGCCCTCCAGCGTTCGTTCCACCACCATCCCGCGATCCCACATCCACACCCACTGACCGTTCTTGTGCTTCATCCGCAGTTCGCAGTCGTAGTAGGCGGTTTCCTGCGCGAAATGCCTATCCAAAATCTGATTGACCCGCGCCAGATCGTCGGGATGTACCATCTTTGCCCATTGATCGCCGGAGAGTACGGGGATCGTATCCAGCGTGTAACCGAGGATTTCTGCCCAGCGGGCATTGATCTGGGTTCTGCCGGACTCAATATGCCAGTCCCATGTGCCGGCGCGGGTTCCCTGAAGCATCATCGTCAGGCGTTCTTCGCTCAACCGCAGCGCGTTTTCGGCCTGTTTTCGTTCGGTGATGTTGTGGATGATGCACACCAGATTGGTCACGGTATTCAGGGTGCGGTTGACCGGCGCAATGTTCAGTTCGACATCCATATCACCGTCTACCGGACGCAGGATGCGGGTCTCGACATGCTGCATCTGATGGGAATCCGCCACTTGCTGGATGATGGCTTCAATTTTTGGTGTGTCTTCCGCCGAAAAGAAGCTGGCAAGGCGCTTGCCCAGATAATCGCTTTCCGAAAGGCCGAAGATTTCCTCGAAGGTGTAGTTGGCCTGCTGGATGCCTTCTTGAAGACTGAGCATCAGAATGCCGTCGCCGCTGTGGTTGAAAATGGCCTCGATGCGGTTTTTGACCTTCTCCAGTTCGGCGGTACGCTCGCGCACGCGCTGTTCAAGCTGCTCGTTGGCGGCTTGCAACTTGGCTTCATTCTCGCGCAGCGCATCTTGAACCTTCTTGCGCTCGGTGATGTCGGACATGATGGTTGCGGCTTGAATGATATGGCCTTGCTCGTCGCGGATCGTGAAAATCGTCTGATCCACATCTATCAGATGCCCGTCATCCGTCTTCAAACGATTTTCGCCGCGCCAGTAACCGGTTTGCATGGCCTGTGGCAGAGCTTCAGTCAGCGTATATTGGGCGTCTTCGGGAAGGTGGAAGTCGGCAATGGCTTTGCCCAGATACGACTCCGGGGTGGCAGAACCCATTAACGTGGCACCACCCTGATTCATAAAAACAATTTTGCCTTCAAGATCACTCATGGCGATCAAGTCGTGCGACTGCTGCAAGATGGCATTCTGCGTCCGCAGTTCCAGTTCAGTCTGTTTTTGCGCGGTGATGTCGCTGGTGATCCCCTCCATGCGGAGGGGCGTTCCGTCGGCATCCTTCACCAGCCATGCCCGGTCGTGCAACCAGCGGATAGCGCCATCCGGGCGCACAATCCGGTACTCGATGTCCCGTATGCCGTCTAGCAGCAGCCCATTGGCGAATTCCTGTATCCTTTGGGCATCGTCCGGGTATATCGCTTCCAGCCACAAGTTACTGTGCTTGTAGAAGTCAGTAGGGGATCGCCCGTAAATGGTTTCCGCAATCGGGTTGAGGTAGCTAATCTGGTGACTGGGCAGTTCCGCCGTCCAGACCACATCCTGTAAATTCTCCAGCAGGCTTTCCAGACGTTTCTCCCGTTCGCGCAGCACCGCTTCAATCTGGTTGTGTTCGCTGATGTCGTGGCAGGTATAGAGATGCGTCCCTTTTTTGAGTGCGATGCGTTTGATGCCGATGAGTACCTGATGGGGTTGCCCGTGCTTATCCACAAGGGTTCGTTCGATGTTGGCGATTTCGCCCTGCTGTTCCAGCGCAGTGGGGTCAAAAAGATCGTCACCGAGCAACTTATGGATGTGACCAAAGGCGGCGATTTCGGCTTCCGAATAACCGAACAGAATGCTCACATTCGGGCAGATGAAGGTGAACGCGCCGTCCGGGTCGGTGACAAAAACTGCGTCCGAGATATTGCTGAGGACGATGCGGTATTTTTCCTCGGACTCATTGAACGCCTGTTGAACATCGGCAGGGATGCTATGGCGCTCCAGTTCCTGCCGGAGCATCGTCAGCAGGCGTGGTTGATCCTGCCGCGAGACAACCCCCTGCGCTCCGAGGCGCATCAGGTCTACGGCCTCCGGCAAGGTCACGCGGTCAGAGACGATCAGGAGGGGCGTATGCGGCGCGGCAGCCTTCGCCATCTGCACAGCATGAGACGGGCTGAAGGCCGAAAGATCGGAATCGCATACGACAATCGCCCGGAAGGTGTCCCGCAGCGCGGCTTCAAACCCGTGCGAATCGTGAATAAGCTGGCAGGTGACTTCCAGTTCAGCGGCAGCCACCTCCTCAGCAAGGAGGGTCATTTCCGGCAGCGAATCGCCAATGACGAGTATAGAGCGGCTCGGTTGGATGTTGAGCGGTTCAGTGTTCATAAGACCTGCTCAAGGAATGAATAGAGAAGCAACTGTAGCCTTTATAAAATCACAACATGAAATCGAGGTTTTATGAGTTAAGTTTAGAATCGAGGCAGGGACAATCAGAAATGCCTACCCATTCAAACGCACAGCCTGCCCTGATAACCATTACGCGATTCTAGCGCAGCGAATCGCCATTGCCCATCTGCGTTCGGATGGGAATCAGCAGCATTATGGTGGTGCCCTGACCGACCTGACTTTGAATGGTCAACGTGCCGCTATGCAGCTCCGCCGCTTGTTTGGCGATGCTCAAGCCTAAGCCGGTGCCGGAAATCTTGCCTACGTTGGTAGCGCGGTGGAACGGCTCAAACAGGTGTTTCAGGTCTTTTTCGGGAATGCCGATGCCTTCATCGCTGACCACGATCCGAATTTGCGCGTGTTCTCGCTCCACGCGCACCTGAACCGGTTTCTCGCGGGGGGAATACTTCAGCGCGTTGGAGATCAAATTGCCGATGACCTGCCGCATCAGGCGCAGGTCAAATAGCATCGGCGGGCTGTCCACCGGCGCGTTATAGCGGATTCGCCCACGATGGATGTCCTGCGTCTCGTAATCGCCGATGATGTCCGCGCAGAACGCGACCAGATCACCCGAATCGAGTTCTAAATGCGCCTGCCCGGACTGCATGCTCGCCAGTTGCAGCACATCCTCCATGATGCCTTTCATGTAACCGACCTGCTGCCGGATTTTATCCAACCGGGCGCTCGCCTGTTTCCAGTCCATTTTTTCGCGGTAGATGGCAAGTGTATCGGTGGTTGCCAGAATCACCGACAGCGGGGTACGGAATTCGTGCGAGGCCATTGAGACAAAGCGTGACCGGAGTTCGCTCACTTCTTTTTCTTTTTGCAGCGCCACCTGCAAATTTTCTTCGGCACGTTTGAGCAGGGTAATATCCCAGTTCACACCCAGCATCCGCACCGCTTGACCGGTTGAATTGCGGATGATGAGCGTGTTCAGCTTGATGTTGTGTACCGTGCCGTCGTGGTGAATGACGCGGTACTCGGTATCCAGCAGCGTATCGTTTTTGAGTGCCGCTTCAATCTCGGCAGATAGGCGCTGAGAATCGTCCGGGTGCGCCCATTGTGCAAGGCGAGTCCCATCTCCCGTTTCGTCGAATGCCTCGCGGCTGAGGTCGTACAGGCTGAACATCTGGTCATTCCACAGCATCCGGTCGCTTTCGAGATTCCAATCCCAGATGCCGATCCCGCCGGCAGCGGTCGCCAGCTGCAAGCGACGCGACAGGGTGAGCAGTTCGGGCTCCGCCCGTTTGCGTTCGGTGATGTCGCGGATAATGCACACCAGATTCGTGACACTGTTCTGGGAACGGTTGATCGGCGCGATGTTCAGTTCCACATTACTAACGGAACCATCAGCATGCGCGATGGCGGCTTCGACATGCCGCATCTGGTGCGTTTGGGCGACCTGCTGAATCGTTTGCTCGATGTGCGCGGCATCTTCTGGCGAGAAGAAACTAGACAGTGACCGCGTGAGGTAGGAATTGTCGGAGAGGCCGAACAACACGTTACAGGCATAGTTGGCCTGCTGGATTCCGTACTGAATATCGAGCAGCAGGATGCCATCCCCGCTGTGGTTGAAAATGGCCTCGATGCGGTTTTTGATCCGTTCCAGTTCTGCGGTGCGCTCAGTCACCCGCTGTTCCAGCCGTTCGTTGGCGGATTGCAGTGCTTCTTCGGCCTGCTTGCGTTCGGTGATGTCGCGGATGATGGCGATCACTTCGTCCGTATCACCCAGCGGCACCAACCGCGCCTCGTAATGTTCCAGAGTCGTTGGCCCCAGCAGCGCATACTCGAAGGTGACAAGCTGCCGGCTGGCTGCGATGGCTTGAAGCGCCTCGTCGGTTCGCTGAACGGCGGTTTCCGAACCGGGTATTAACGCAAAGGTATCCTGTGCTTTCTTGCCTAAGATCACGTCTTTAGGCATCGCCAGCTTGGAAGACGGCCCGTGAAAATCGAGGAACGTGCCATCGGCTTGCATGTGGAACATCAAATCCGGGATGGCGGCCAGCAGTGCCGCTTGCTTGGCCTGACTCTGGCGCAGGGCTTCTTCCGCTTTTTTGCGTTCGGTCATGTCACGGATAATCACAATCAGGTCATCCGTATCCCCGATTGGCCCCAACCGCGCTTCAAAGGGGCGCAAATCCCCCTGCACCAGCAGGGTGTATTCAAACGTCACCAGTTGCCTTGTGGCGGCAACAGTGTGCATCGCTTCGGTCATTTGCTGGATGACGGGTTCAGTGCCGGGGACAGCCGCCAGAAATTCCTGTACCTTCAGGTTGCGAATCTGTTCCGGCGGCAGCGCCAGATCAACGGCGGGGCCGTGAAAATCGAGGAACGTGCCATCGGCGCGTAGGTGGAACATCAAATCCGGCATCGCGCTCAAAATGGCCTTCTGCTTGGTTTCGCTCGCCCGCAGCGCCAATTCCGTCTGTTTTTGCTCGGTGATGTCGGTACTCATGCCGCAAAGACCGTTAATCAGCCCGTCACTGTCCCGCGTGGGGAATTTGATCGAGATGAAGTAACGCTCGCCATCCGGGGTGTTCAGCACTTCTTCGACCTTCAGCGTTTCGCCGGATTCGATTACGCGCAGATCATTGCTGCGGAACTGTTGGGCTGTTTCCGGCGGGAACAGGTCTTCGTCTTTCTTCCCGACCACTTGCTCACGGGGCAACCGGGTGGATTTGACCCATTCGCGGTTGACTTCCAGATACACGCCGTCCCGCCGCTTCACATACGTGACTGACCCGCTGTTCTCCAGAATGTCCGCGAGGAAGCGGTGACGTTCCCGCAGGTTGATTTCGGCCTGCTTGTAATCGGTCACATCGCTGGCGATACCTTCCAACCGGATCGGGCGGCCTGCCTCGTCTTTCACCGCCCATGCGTGGTTGCGCAGCCAGCGCACGCTGCCATCCGGTCGCACAATCCGGTATTCCGAAGTGTGTTCCCCTTGCGCGATCAATTCAACGAAATCCGCATCCACCTGTGCGGCATCTTCGGGGTGGATCATATCTATCCACAGCTGGTTGTTCTCGTAGAAGGCAGACACAGGCTTGCCGAAAATGGTTTCCGCCACCGGATTCAGATAGCTGACCCGCGAATTGCTCAGTTCCATCGTCCAGACCACATCTTGCAAATTGTCGAGCAAACTTTGCAACCGCTGCTGGTTCTCGCGCAGCGCCCTGTCGGCTTCTTTGCGTTCGGTGATGTCGCTGGCGAGGTCGTTCAGGCGGGTGGGGTGTCCGTTTTCGTCGTAAGTTGTCCAGATGCGGCGGTGCAACCAGCGCACCCGTTTGTCGGGCAGCACGATCCGGTGTTCGACTTCAACCGCGCCTTCCCGCAAGCTGGTTTGCATGGCTGCCAACGCCTGCTGCATGTCTGCCGGGTGGATGATCTGCTGGAAGAAATTGCGGTCAACGAGGAAGTAACCAATCGGGTAGCCGTAAAGGGATTCAAATGCCAGATTGGAATAGGTGATTTTGCGCTCAGGCAAAGCGGAGGACACGATGGCATCCTGCATCGTATCCAGAATTTCGTCGCGGTAGTCTCGTCTGCGCGAAGGGATGGCCTCGTCTGCGGAAACGGGCGACTGTGTATAGGCGTCCAGTTCTTGCTGAACCATGCTCATCAGGCGCTGCGAATCGGCGGGGTCTACCACGCCCCGCGCACCCTGCCGCATGATGTCTACCACCTCTGCCACGCGGGTCGTATCCGAGAGGAAAATGATCGGGACGGGCGGCTGCGTTTTTTGTGCCCATTGAAGCAGGCTGATCGGGCTGATGGTAGGCGTGTCGCAAGCGCACAGAATCGTGTGCCACTGACGTTCATGCAGCGCGGTCTGCGCCTCGGCGACCACCTGCACGGCTCGACATTCGATTTGAACCGCATCCATCCCCTGCAACACGTCCACGATGGACTGCAAATAGGCAGAGTCACCACCGATCACGAGAACGGGATGTATCGCAGCGGAAGGGTGCGTTTGTGCGTTCATTAGCACCACCTGCCGGAACCTGAATCTATGGACAATACGATTTGATGAAAGATCAACCCACTACACAACCTATTGTAACACGCAACATGACAAAATGTAATACTCTTAATTTGTATCGTAATGAAGGGTGCGGTGCTATCCATCCCCGGTGCGGTGGGATATTTTGAACGGGCGGGTGTCGTGGGCGTGAATTAAAACAGGCGACACACTTGCCACCTGTTTTAATTCAACCAATCGGTTTGTGACCCTGGTAGGATTCGAACCTACGACACTCCGCTTAAAAGGCGGGTGCTCTGCCACTGAGCTACAGGGCCGCTTGCGAACATTCTATCCCGTTCGGGTGAAAATTCAACCCGCAACCTGTTCAAAACGTTCGCAGCCGTTCACAGCCTTCCTAGCCAAGCCGTTTGGCGCTCACCGCGCCGGGGTCTTTGCCCTTCAACAGCATATCTACCGCCCGTTCCGCCGTTCCCGCGCCCAACGCCAGCCCATGCCCGTGAAAGGCCACCGCGAAACCGATGCGCGGCTTGCCGGGGAGCGTGCCGACCAGCGGCAGCCCGTCCACGCTGAAGCCCATGATGCCCGACCAGCGGCGCTCAATCGGCGCGTCAATATCCGGGAACTTGTCGCGCAGGTAATTTTCGAGGATGCGCTGCACGGGGTCGGTAACACGGTCATCGGTGGTGTCGTTTTCCAGCGCCTTGTTCTGCTTGCGCCCCCCGCCGATCAGCAACCGCCCGTCGAAGGTGTCGCGGTAGTACATATAGCCGTAGTCGCTGTAGCCGCAGGTGTTCACCACCGGCCCATGCTTGAGGGGGGCGGTAGCGATGCACTGCGCCCGCGTGGGGATGACCTTGCCCACGAAGTACGGGTCGAGATACACCGAGTAGGCGTTGGTGCAGAGCATGACATGCCGCGCTTTGAAGATGTATTGCCGCGTGTACACCCATGCCCAATCCTCGTCATCCTGCCGGATGGCGTAGACTTCGTTGTTGGGAACCAGTTCCGCGCCGCTTTGCTGGAAGATGGTCTGCACCAGTTCCAGCGGGTGTACCGTCCCGTCCCCCGGTTGGCGAATCGCGGCGAAATAGCCGCGTCCCAACGGGTCGCTGCTGAGGTACTCAATCTCGCGCTTGTCGGCTTCCAGCGCCCGCGCCGCCACTTCCAGATCGCGGGCTTCTTCGGCGCTTTCCGCCAGCAGCATCGAGCCGCATTTCTCCATTTTCACGCTGCCCTTGCTGGCGAACTCGCGCCAGTAGGCGTGTGAGGTTTTGGAGAGATCCCACATCTCGCGAGTGACGGCATGACCGTAGCGTTCAATCGAGTGATGATAGTACGTGTCGAGGCCGGAGATCATGAAGCCGGCGTTGCGACTGCTGGCGCCCAGACCGAGGTCGCGCATATCGGTGATGACCACCTGCCGCCCGGCCTGCGCCGCGAAGTAGGCCACGCCGCAGCCCACCAGCCCCGCGCCCACCACCAGAAAATCCACTTCCCGAACCGGTTCACTGCCATTGGCCTGCCAGACTGAGACGGTCATACTTTCACTTCTCGTTTCTGTTTATCCGCTTTCACCACATAGGTGTGAGCGATTTTGTCATGCCACGTCTGCGCGTTCGGATCGAACACCGCCCACAGATAGCCAAGCCCCAGTGCCAGCCCGCTGAACATATAGCCGATCACCCGCATCAGGCAATCCATATCGCTGATCGGTGAACCATCGGTTTTGATGACCTTGATGTTGACGATGTATTTCCCCGGCGTTTGACCATCCCGCCGCGTCCAGAAGTACCAGTGGAAAACGAAATTCAGCGTGAACCCGATGACGAGCGCCGCCCAGTCCGGCAGCCCGATCGTCAGCGTTCCTATGAAAATACTGAGTACGAGTAAGGCCACTTCATCAATAATCAGGGCGATCAGCCGCGAACTGATTGATGCCAATTCATACGTCAAGCTGTTATTCGGCGTCCCATTGAGCATCATACAACTTGCGCTCCCATTGCTAATAACCGTTGGTGCTAGTTCATAAAGCGAACTGGGCGAAGTGATACAGGCGATCCTCTGGGTCAGCATCGGGCTCAAGGCGATGATTGAGACCGAGCAGCGCATTGAACAGCGCGACCA